>Ga0114978_10003863_pt1 | contig 12215 bp, 12 predicted proteins | sample S_140212_EF_Meta_FD_87027 | JGI IMG/M metagenome (GOLD analysis project Ga0114978, IMG submission 87027) | Freshwater microbial communities from Lake Simoncouche, Canada to study carbon cycling - S_140212_EF_MetaG | ecosystem: Environmental > Aquatic > Freshwater > Lake | place: Lake...
CTCCCCCTCCCCCTCCCCCTCCCCCTATAAAAATCATCAATAAGATGGTCAACCGACATATAAAAATGTGTACAATTCGTTTTAGAAATATAAACACATAAAAACAAACCAACAATAAACAAAAACATATTATAGTATCCACATGTCGATACAAATCAAAGAAGACTACCAGTTTTTCATAAAAAAACTGCAAAATAGAGAACCTTTCGCATTCGCGCATTTCAATGACGGCGAAATGCGATATATTTGCAATTACAATCAAGACCCCATCTCCCGCGGTTCGCAAATATATCACCCCGAATTGTCGAATGAACTCAAACACGCCCTCACAATAAATACACCGCACACAAACGACCTCTTTTATAGAGGCATACCGTGTGCCGTTTGTTTCCCGCAAATGAGTCAAGACACGAAATCCCTGTTGGACAAACACAATCCCTATGCTAAAACAACAGGGGCATGTGTATTCCACCACAACTATTGGAACACTGAGAACCGCCAATTATTTTTCGACGTTTTACAAAAATACCGAATCACATGGCTGACGAATCCACAATTCGATTTGCAGAGTGTATGTAACCAAATTGGACTCGATATAAACGAAAATCGGCAAATCACAATACCTGAAATCAATGCGTACGACACGTACAAAGAGTCGACACAGCAACTGGTATTCAAAGACGGCGAACTCGTCTTATTATTATGCGGCCCTGTAGGAAGAATACTCGCAGCGAATTGGATAGATGCGTATCCGAATACGACCTTTCTATGTATTGGGAGTTATTTCGACTACATTGCATTTGGAACACCACATTCGTATTTTTTTGAGAACTTGAATTGCCCAGGCTGTTGCCTTTGAATTTGTTTCCATATTGCCTTTGAATTTGTTTCCACATCCACACGAATCAAATCGCCCTGTAAGATAATAACAAAAAGAAAAAATATATATAGAACAACTTGGGCTCTATATGTATTCAAAAATGTATAAATATAACTATAATGACGGATACAAAACAGAGTTTCCAGTAAAAATACACGAATGCGAGAACAACCCCTTCATCGGGTTCGTCGCCAAACTATTCCGCGAAAAATACTATTACACTGCAAATTTAAACCAATTGCAAACCCTGTTGGATAAATTGCCGGTAGACGAAAAAGAGAAATGCACCAAAATCAAAACATTAGGCGTGAATGACCGTGAATGTCCCTTTATTCAGGATTTCCACGAAGCGGTAGATGCGTCGCCAGAATTCAATGATATATATCACGCTTTTGTTCGCAAATATATCATGCCGATGTTTCCTTTGGAAAAGAAATTGGTCATACAAAAAACGCCCAACATAAGATTCAGTTTTCCGACATCCGCTGCGATTGGAGATTGGACACATAATACTCGACAACATGACAAAAATCAAAAGAAAACAGAAGAAAGAGAAGAAAAAGAAGAAAGAATCGGATTTCACTGTGATTCCGATTTTGGCCACCATTTTTCGGAAATGAATTTCATCCTTCCCATCACAGAAATGTATGGAACCAACAGCGTATATTACGAATTAAGTCATAATGATGGAGAATACAATTATGAATATGCAAATTTGACAATGATGCAACCAAACAACCAATTTTTCCAGGGCTATTTGAACAAACTCAAACATTACAACCGAATCAATCAAACCGGTCATACCCGTATCAGTTTCGATATGCGAGTGATTCCTTATTCCGAATATATCGAGTATTTGGACGCATTCAAAGGCACCAAATTCGAACTCGGAAAATACTATATTGTATTATAATGAAACAGAAACGGATAAAGTCGAATCGAGCATCGAAACGAGTCCAGTACCGCTCCAATGGCCGACATGCGTCACATCCCATTTCGGCCAATGCAATTCCTCCCACATTTTCTCCATCGGTTCGCGCATAGAGATGTCAGGATGATGAATGTCGTCCAACAAAACGAGTCCGCGAAACCCGCAAGCGTACAATTTATCCATAATCTGACGCTCGACACCGCCGAAATGGCAAATATCAATCATGACCAATTGAATCGGTTTTACAACGTCTCTCTCATGAACAACATCAAGACCCCGTTTCCCAGTTGCCACAAATTCCGGCGTAATATCTTCCAACACATTCTTGATAATGAATTCCGTGTTGGATTTGGAGAACAACCGGTAGTCACGGGAATGAATATGGTCCTCAATATCGTAGGAAATAACATGATTCGCCGGATTGTGCGCCAATGCAATGGCAGAGCGACCGTCATTTGTACCAATATCGATAATGGTACAATGATTGAAATGCGTCGACATGTAGGAATAGAGGCGATACTCAGCCTGACCGCACGGCAAATTGTAATAGGTCATATCCACTAAATACTCCTGGTTTTTCATTACAAACGAATCCAATGTCTTTTTGTCGAGTATCAAATTACTAGCAAAAACCGACATTGTCTCTATTACATATAACAACAAAGAATATAAATGGTTCATACGAATCCAATCACATACACACCATTTAAATCAATGCAACATACAGAACAAAAAACCAAACTAACCGTCATCGGAATCGGTAAACTCGGTCTCGGATTCGCCCTGCTTCTCGAACAAGCAGGATACGACGTTCTCGGAGTAGACATATCCTCCGAATACGTAGAAAAACTGAACTCAAAAACAATGCAATTCACCGAGCCGGGTTATAATGAGCTCTTGCAATCATCGACCAATTTTCGCGCAACCACCAAATTAGACGAAGGAATCGCGCATTCAGACATTCTATTTATCTTGGTACAGACACCGAATGGCGGCGGAAACCGATTCTACGACCATTCGATACTCTCAACCCTTCTCCTGAGAATCAATCAATATGCACCGAAAGACAAACACATCATTATTGGATGCACAGTGATGCCGATGTACATAGACGAAGTCGGCAAAACCCTGTTGGATAAATGCGAAAGATGCACGCTGAATTACAATCCGGAGTTTATTGCACAAGGCGAAATTGTGAAAGGGTTCAAGAATCCGGACATGATTCTCTTTGGACGAGAACCCACAGAATCGGAACAACCAACTATCGAACCAATGATACGCGAAATATACATAAGAATGACGCAAAATCCAACACTGAAATTCTGTTTCATGCGTCCAATCGAAGCCGAAATCGTGAAAATCTCGCTGAATGGATTTATTACGACCAAAATATCCTATGCAAATATGATTAGCGATTATTGCGACACGATTGGCGCAGATAAAGACATCGTACTTGACTCAATAGGGTCGGACAGTCGTATCGGCAATAAATATTTCAGAGCGGGGTATTCATTTGGCGGCCCCTGTTTCCCGCGGGACACCAAAGCGCTCAAAAAATGTATGGAAGAGATGAACATACAAAGCGACCTGTTGGAAGCGACCACCAAGTACAATGAATGGCACGTGGATTTTCAAACACTACAGTGTTTGAATAAGATTGCCACGGAACCCAATGCGAATAAAAATAGCTATGTGGTAGAAGGCGTCTGCTATAAAGAGGGGTCGAAAATCCCCATTATCGAAGAATCGGCCAAACTGAAAATAGCGGCGAATATTGCCAAACACATGCCGGTCACGATTCGCGATACGGCGGAAATCATCGAAGAAGTCAGAAAAGAATATGGCAATTTATTCCTGTATGATAAAATGGAATAAATAGAATAAAAAACAATCAATCAACAATCATATTTCATATACGTTTCCGAATTATCACTGTATCCATCGAGCTGTCTACCAATTCTCTGTGTAAATGCGTACCAATTCACAGACGAATCTCTCTGTAATACTTTCCATACCTGATCATTGGCATATAACCAATGCTCACCGGTTTCCTCCAACAATGGAATCGTCCATTCATACAAGGCAATCAATCGGTCATACAACGATTCGTGCACAATATACGCCGACGCACTAGTCGCATCGAGAACTTTGCGCAAAAACGAGTATTCATGAACCTCGCGCGAATCTTCCAATTTGTAGGCCAACATACATACCTGGAAATCAACCTCCAATTCGAATAACAAACACAAATTCTTGAAAAAATCTTCTTTCGAAACACAAAAGGTGAAATCGTCTTCAAAAATTAGAACCGACGAATAGTTGCGCCGTTTCGCCTCTTTGAATACGGCCAAATGTGAGCACGTACACCCAACAATACCTTTACCGGGTTCCGGTCGGTCGATTGCCGTAAACCGTTCTACATGCGGCATCCCTTTATCCAATAGACCATAGTTCAGCAATTCCTGTTGGATATGTGCAAGTCGGTCTTCTCGTCTGTCCAAATTAATGTAGAAAATACCGCCAATATTCCGATTCAATGTTTGAACATTGTTTGAATTGTTTTGAAAAGATACATCACTCAATCGATGACGTTGTACTCGTTTTGTTTGAAATACCGGAAACGAATCTCTGGTTAAATGCTGAGTATATTCAGACAAGGTCAATGGCAACGGACTGATTCGAGAACCTTCCATCTTTTTTAAAAAAATAGATTTATCATCATTATCACCTGTTGGAAAATAGATAAACACGGGTCTTTCCATCAATCCGGTGTTCTCCATATGTCCATTGCGAAATCGGATGTCGGACCAATCGACCAAATACATGTTTTGAAAAATCTTACAAGGATGGTCTAAACGAACCGAGAATGTTTGTTTGGTTTCATTATCACAATGTGCCAAATAAAATTCATTGAAATAAGTTTGAAGACACATCTTGGAAATAACAGAATCGGGTTTCCAATAGAGACAACGCATTACTGCATATTTGTATCCGATATATCCGCCTGAATTCAAAAAGTGGTATTGACTCTGAATATTTGCCGAATTATCATTCGAAAAATCACTATTGTTATTACAATTTATCATAAATCGGTTTTTCAATGATTCTGGATTGCAGCTTAATGCAGCACAAAATACCAAATCGCATTCAAACTTCAGAAACTTTTCCAAGAGAATTTCGACGGAATCGTTCAGGAGAACATGATATGCATCGATGAAACAAACAATCGCATGATTGGGCAAAGAATCGAGGGCAAATCGCATTCCTGAAACATGGTCTATGCACGATGAATCAGACGATTCCGATATAATATAACGAATTTGTATTTTCTTTCCAAACAAGGTTGACGAAGATTGCAAACATTTTGTTTTGGAAATATTGTGATTATATACAAATGTAAAAATAATAACGTCCATATGAAGAAATAAATAGAAACATTTATTTCTTTTATCTTTCTTATGCACCGAATTACATAAAATTTATTCATCCAACACGGTAAAACAAGAAGGCCAATATGTTTTCCGGCTTTTGTTTTGGGTCTTACACACCACAACAATTTTCTGATTCGTATCTTGCTGCTTTGTGCGTAAATAGCCCGCCCACCATCCAATTGTCGACGACGAATTCAAAATAAGATGGTCGCAATGCATCATCAATGCAAAATCATGAATCGTATCTCGGCCTTCGCTGTAAAACACATTCTCACCATAGATGAAATTCTTGCACCATTCCATATCTTCCACATTTTGATTCCCTGAATCTCGAGAACCTCCCGAAAAAACAAGCAAATAAACTTTCGGAGACGAATACCCATTTTTATTTAATTCAGATGTCAATCGAAGAATCGCATTGTTTAAAAACGTCATGTTGTATTCATATGAGGTGTGATACGATTCATTTAGTGTCACATCGTCCCCTCGACGAATATGCAAGCCCACTATTACGACTTTATCACTAGAAGATACAGATGCTCGTATTTCGTCCAATGTCTTCACTGCATAATCATTATAGCAAGGTTTCAAACACAAATCCTGTTGGACAGTCTCTAAAATATCCTTGAAATAAAGTTCGCTTTCAAATTGGCCGAAAAGGTTGATTCCATACCCATCATCACAATGCCCATCGTCATAATGCCAATCATCACCATGCCCATCATCATCATTACTATCACTATCATTAGAACCATGCCCATCATCACCATTATTATCTCCATCACCATTATTATCGCCATCACCATCATTACTATCACTATCATCAGAACCATCGACATCACTATCATTACTATCACTATCATGAGAACCATAGACATCACTATCATCAGCATCACCATGTCCATCACGAATTCTTTCAAAAAACGAATCATCAAAAAATCCGCCATCACAACTTTCTTTCACGAGTCTTGCACGTTTCGCACCACCCGCATCATCCACATCATAATCCACCACCTGAAAACACGACGTCAGCAAACACTTTTGCCCATGATGTTCCCTCTCAGAAATCCCTCTAGGAAGAACCACCCGACCATTCAATCGATGTGCCACAGATTTCATCGCTACATATTGAAACAAGACGTTCCCCAAACGCCCACGCAATCCCAATTGCGAAAAATAGACAGACGGTCCCGAAATAAGAGGATTTCTCTTATCGCTCTGCCAATGCACACAGTCACGATATAAATACGAAGTATACCTATGTTTGAAGAGAGCAAAACCATTGTAATCGACACCGAAAAAACGCACCGATTCGCACGATATATCGTCGTCGGCCGCGCAATATAGTTCCGATGAATCCAGTTTCGTATTCGTATTCAATATCTCAACCACCGCCTCCGTAAACACAGCCGGCCCGGTTAAAAAAAACACATTGGTCTTGTCCCTATTATCATTGCCCCTATTATCATCACCCCCCTTATCATTGCCCCTATTACCATCGCCCCCCTTCTCAATATTCGCCAAACACAGCTCAATACAACGTTTCAAAATCGGATGCCCAGATTCAAACATAAGCAACCACTGTAGGAAAAAATTCGGATTGCCTTCTCTCGAAACAACCGCACGATGGTTCGTAGACAACAACTCGCGAAATGGCCGCACCATCTGCGAATCCATGTCCAAATAAATGCCGCCATAACGATACAACACCAAATACCTCCAAAAATCGGCACGAGCCGCCCCCACACGCAAACGACAAAACGCGCGATAAATTCGCCCATCGAATTCCTGTTGGACAAACACACGCATATCGTCATCGTCGAACAAACGATATTCGTATTCGGGATTCATTGCAATCATTTCTTGTTGAAGTCTCTTGATTTCAGGATGCAAGTTTTTCGTTTTCCAGGTTTGATAGATGACGGTTGGAATTTTGGACATAATGAACAACCAATAGATATATGTTTATACATATTTATCTGCAAATAAACATGTAAAATGTAAAATGTACAAAGGTTAGATAGACGGATGTGTTTTTGTTTTTCGTAGGGTTTGTTTTCGTCGACTGACCGATTTCCTGGATTTCCCTGTTGGAAGAGATTTCGCATATGGATAAAAAAGGGGTGTTTTCTTTACACGCGTTTTGGTAGGACGCAAGGAACGGCCTCTTCTCTTTCTCCTGGATTGTATGGTCGTTTGGTTCCTGTTAAATTCGTCGTAAACATCGTTTACAACTGGATGTTCTTTCAGAAGTCCCAATGCGTCTTCATCGAGAACAGAAAGATTGTACAATGGATTATGGTCTGTAGTTGGCATCAATATACCAGAATCTTCAATGACGCGAGATAATGCAAGTTCCTTCAATGTAGGAATAGGCGCATTCATCTCTTTCAATTCCTGCGTCATACGATAGTTATGATAGACATTATCATCGAATACAAAGTCAGGAATTTGTTTTATTTTAAAATATAGTTTTCTATACAATTTTTGTCTTACTATTTTTTCTTCTTTGGATGTTGTTGGCAGTTGAATCAACCTTTCATACCTTTCATACATAGTCACTTCCGTTTCATCCGGGTCGGTGTCTATGTCAATTCGGCCTCCTTTATCGAAAAAATACACTTGAAACATATCTATCATTTTTTCTGCCAAATCATAGTGAATATCCGGTGACAAATCCAATATGGTATAAACATAATTCATTGCATACAATTTACTGTTGGATATAGTAAGAGAAAAGTCTGTGTATACACATCTCTTCACCACTAGTGATATATAAGTGTCGATTCTAATTTCATCGTCCGTCAACATCATAAATTTATTTTTATCCAACACATACAAAATATACGATGAAAAATTTTGAAGAAGTAATGTTTGTGTAATATACGATTGTAATAACAGGAATTTTCTACTGTTTTCAGGAGATAGATTCAATTCCAAATAGACCTCTTGAATTTGTTTCAACATACTACGATAATTATATTCAATTTCATTCAGCGAATCAAATTCATAATATGTGTATTTTTCATCTATGAAATAGGGAATCAGAAAATCCAATTTCAAATTTTCTAAAATGGGTATGATTACTTTGTTGCGTTCATCGACAGGAATCTTTGCCAGCTTTTTCATCTGGATGTTCGTCTTTTCCAAATATAGATTCAATAATTGTTTATTGACATCAGAAACGCGGTACATAAAAATGGTCTATATTATCTTTACATATTATTTATGACTCATCGATGCAAAAATTCGATTCCGACACAGAAAACATGGGCTCGTAATCACGATACTGCAATGTGCCCGAATCCAAATCCTCCCATTTTTCCAAGAGCACCATCGGCAACCCATATTGTCGGCGCAACTCTGCAATAAACGGACTCTGTAAGACAATTGGCACCACCTTCAAATACATGCATTCCCAAAACCGGTGTGTATCCATCCCATTCCCCTCTGGACAAATACAGAATTCATGCGATGCCAACCGTTCCAGATGCCCCTGAAACGTCGTTTCACACAACCAGTCCAATTTGCACCATAATGTACGCATACACGTGCTCCTCTTTTCAAAATTGGTGTCGACTTTGAATTGGAAATAAATACTACCGGGCCTTTTCAGAATTCCCTGTTGGAGAACTTCATCAAAAACACGCTGATTTCCGTGCGCCCATTGTGAATTGGCTATACCGATGGGCAATATGGCCAGTTTCGCGTGCGAAATACATGCATTTTGCGCGTACCATTTCTCCAAGAGGGGATTCTGTAGGAGTTTGATAGGCCAGTCTCCGCAAATGTTCTCGTCGGAATTGTGCGAAATGAGAACAAACGGGTTTTGAAGAAGAGGGAGAACATGTTCGATAAATTGACGCAAACGGTGGCCGTAACAGAACAAGATACGGGGATTCTGCCAGGTAGTATTATATGTATCGAGGTCTGTGTCCATGTCCATGTGTTTGTGTGTATCTTGTGCAATGAGCGGATTGTATTGAAAATCGGATAAGGTGCCGAGGTAGATGTCGGCTTTCTGTTGAAAATATTCTCCTGATAAAAATTTGTTTGAAAATTTGTCGTTTGAAAATTTGTTTGAAAATTTGTTTGAAAATTTGTCGTTTAAAAATTTGTTTGAAAATTTGTCGTACATGATACAAATAAAAACAATAAATTATCCTGATAAATATCTTAAATAAATGTTTAACTCTTTTATATAATACAACAATACCCCTCTCCCAGCATAATACAATGGGTATAGAATCCACCGATAAAGTTCATGTTGTTCTCGTCAGTGTTGGAGTATTTCAAGAATACATATTGTTAAATATAAACCATTTATTACAACTAGGGCATAAACGTATCACTGTGATTACACATTCAAAATATTTCAATCGTTTGGGCAGATTTTCTTACAATTCTTATGTGAAATTGGTCGATGCAGATACATTTGAATGTTCTCAAACAAAACAAACCCAACAAAATCCGGTCATAGAATTGGACAACGAATTCCGAGACGGGTTCTGGGTACACACCTCAATGCGTTTTTTCTACCTGTATGAGTACATAAAAAAAGAGAACATTCAACATGTTGTACATATGGAGAATGATGTTCTCATCTATCACAATGCCAATATTCTGTATACACTGATAGAGCAACAAACCCAACACCAAAAATCAATACCGATTTATTTGCCGTTCGATTGTTACGAGCGCAGTATTGCAAGCGTCGTCTATATTCCAACACACGAAATTCTCGGAAATGTTCTCAAAAACTATGACGGAAAAAAGAATGACATGGAAAACTTTGCACAAATACGCAAGAACCATCCCGAGTGGATAGAAAACTTCCCTATCTTCCCATTATCTCTCTACCCGAGCGTAAAAGAAGGATACATCGAAACCGACGAAATCAAATTCACCTGTAGGAATTACGAACAGTTCGGCGGATTTATTTTCGATGCGGCGGCCATGGGACAATATTTGGGAGGAATCGACAAACGAAACAATCCAGATTACACTGTCGGATTTGTGAATGAGACGTGTGTGATTAAATACAAGGATATGGAATTCGTATGGCGAAACATTGAGAACGTATATCGCCCGTATATACGCATACACGAACTCGAATACCCCATTTTCAATCTGCATTTCCATTCGAAAGAACTCCATTATTTCATTTTGTATTCATAAATACAAGAATAACAAAATAAAATAATACAAATAAAACAAATAATAGAAATGAAATCAAACTATAACCACCATAACAATAACAATCATAATAACAAGTTCGACATAGTAATCCCTGTAGGACCGAACGAACAAAATGCATTGGACCTCCAATTGCAACACCTCAAACAGAATGTACACGGATTTCGCAATATATATTTGATTCCCTTTTGCATTACCTATGAGATAGAGTGCACCTCTAAAAAACACAAATGCATTGTCATAGAAGAATCGATGTTTTCAAAGAAAATCACCAAAGAATCCATTGCCGCCTATTTCCAAAAAACGTATCCGGGCAAAAAAAATAGAAACGGCTGGTATTTCCAACAATATGTCAAATTATATGCAGGAATCGTTATTCCTGGAATCTTGGACAAATATCTGGTGGTAGATGCCGACGTATTTTTTGTAAGACCGATTGATTTTATTGCAGACAAAACCCTGTTTGCAACGGGAAAAGAGAACCATGCGCCATATTTTGAGCACATGAAAAAATTGCACCCCCTTTTCCGAAAAATGACGGAACCAGAAACGAGCGGAATTTGTCATCATATGATGTTCGAAACCAAATATGTGAAAGAGATGATGCGAATGGTCGAAGACTATGACGAAAAAAAACGACCCTTTTCACGCATCTTCCTCGAATCCGTGACTGAACATCTCAACTATCCGAGAGATTATGAAGAGTCAGGCGCATCCGAATACGAACTATATTTCCATTTCATGTTGCAATTTCATTCTTCCGCAATTCAAATCCGAGAACTCGCATGGAAAAATTCAAACAAGATTCCGACAAATAAAATCGAACAAGAACTCCTGTTGGAAAAAAATGAAAATAAGTTTGATTATATATCCATATGTCATCATATGTAATACATAAGGTAAATTCAAAAAATTGATTCATAGCAGTAAAATAATTGATAAAGAGAAGAAACAAAAAAATGCACCCATATATTCATCAAATATGTATTCCGAGAATGAGTGTCGATATTACACGCGAGACAATATTCAAAACATTTTGCAAAATAAAATGGGGTTACATTGAAAAAATAACAGAGATTCCTCTCAAAAATAACACGGATTATAAACGAGTCATCATACGACTCAAATGGAATATGAATATACCGAAAAATCGGAATATTCATGAGCGACTCTCGCAACAACAGTATGTATGTTTAGTCTATGATATGCCATGGTACTGGAAAATCTTCGCATCGAATCGATAATAAAGATTATTCAAGGGTGTAAAATGACAATAAAATTGAAGAAACGGACTCATAAAAAAAAGACAATACAACACCAATACAACACCAAAACAAACAACAAATCAAACAACAAATCAAACAATGAGAACACAAGCAGAAGAAGCATTTGAAACCGTCAGTTATGGAATCATCTCAGGATTTATAGCAATTGTAGCAATGCATATTGTTAGATATATCATAGAAGACACGTATAAAATTTGTAGTATATTTTACAAAATAATCAACTCGTTTATGAATGACAATGGTAATATATATCCGATTATTGACAACAGTCACGAAAATATATCGTATAATGATGATGACGGAATCTACTACGACAACGACAACAAAGAGAACTATCAGAAGGATGACGATGAAGATGACGAGGATTATAATGATGATGATGATTATAATGACGATGATGATGATTACGATACACTAATGGATTGATACACCAAAACCAAAACCAAAACCAAAACCAAAACCAAAACCAAAACCAAAACCAAAACCAAAAC
>Ga0114978_10003864_pt1 | contig 12214 bp, 9 predicted proteins | sample S_140212_EF_Meta_FD_87027 | JGI IMG/M metagenome (GOLD analysis project Ga0114978, IMG submission 87027) | Freshwater microbial communities from Lake Simoncouche, Canada to study carbon cycling - S_140212_EF_MetaG | ecosystem: Environmental > Aquatic > Freshwater > Lake | place: Lake...
TGTAACTTTGAAGGTGATATTTCGACCGACCGCGTGCTTGAGCTGATCAAAACATTTCATGACATCGGTGACCAACATGGTATCAAGATTGAAACGCTGTCTTTAGCCGATACGATGGCTTGGGCGACACCTGGCTCAATCCGTAGAGTGGTGGGTGCGGTACGCAATAAGTACCCTGACCTTGCGCTGTCATTGCACCTGCATGACACGCGGGGCATGGGTATTGCCAATGCTTACGCAGGCATGCAAATGGGCGTACAGATTTTTGATGCGGCCGTGGCAGGTTTGGGCGGATGTCCCTTTGCCTCGCACTCAGGTGCATCAGGTAACGTGTGTACAGAAGACTTAGTTTTCATGTGCCACGAGATGGGCATTGAAACCGGTATTGATCTTGAAAAATTGATTGAGTCGGCTTTGCTTGCCGAGCAGGTAGTGGGTCATCCGCTGCCGGGTTCAATCAAAATGGGTGGCTCGTTGAATAAGCTACGTCAGAAGGTTAAAGATTCAATGGCTGCCAAGGCCTGATCCGGAGAATAATCATGACCGACCTTACCCGCGAACTCGGCGCTTTTGTTGCTGGGTTAACTCACGACAAAATTCCGAAAGCTGCAATCGAAGTGATCCACATGGGTTTCGCGGACTGCGTGGGCGTGATGCTCGCAGGCCGCGATGAGCCGCCGACGAAAATTCTAAAAGATGTGCTCGCGCCTCCTGCAGGTACGTCAACGCTGATGTTTGGCGCACAGACGGCAAGTGCGCCTGACGCAGCTTGGATTAATGGCGTCGCCGCACACGCATTGGATTTCGACGACGTTGCGATCAAGGGACACCCGAGTACGATTTTGGTGCCGGCCATTATTGCTGAAGCGCAGGCCTTGGGCTCAACGGGTAAAGAGATGGTTGCCGCCTATGCTGCGGGCTACGAAGTTTGGGCCGAGCTGGCGCGCCGTGATCCTGATCACTATCACACCAAAGGCTGGCATCCCACGGGCATTTTGGGTGCTATTGCATCGGCAGCGGCGTGTGCGTCACTCAACAAACTCAACGCAGAGCAGTGCACCATGGCAATTGCGTTGGGTGCGTCTCAAAGCGCTGGGATTATGGCCAATTTTGGCACGATGACCAAGCCATTTCATGCGGGCCGTTCGGCACAGTCTGGGGTGTTGGCAGCGCGGTTGGCCAAAGCGGGCTTTACCTCTTCGTTAGATGCGCTTGAGCATCCACAGGGATTCTTATCTGCGGTGTCTCCGAACGCGCGTTTCGATGCGACGTCTGCGGTTGAGGCGGGCAAGGTGTGGAAGCTCGCTGTGACCAAGTTGTCGGTTAAGAAATATCCCTTGTGCTTTTGTACGCATCGCGCCCTCGACGGCATGTTAGATCTGGTGACTGAAACGCCCGTTACAGCGGATCAAATCGAAAGCATTACTGCGATTACCAGTCGACGCAATACAAAAGTTTTGCGTAATCACCAGCCGCAAACAGGCCTCGAAGCCAAGTTCAGTATGGAATTCGCGATGGCATCGTGCGTGGTGGCGGGGCGTGCTGGCTTGACTGAGTTGGTCGATGATTTTGTGATTCGTAAAGACGTGCAAGATTTGATGCGCAAAATCAGCGTAGAAGCAGACGATGCTGAGCACCCCAACATGCCGGGCTACTCACCATTTGATCAAGTCACGGTCAAACTAAAAAATGGTCAAACCTTGCAAAGTAAAGAAGTGGTCACGGTGCGTGGCGGGCCAGATTCGCCGCTAAGTCGTGAACAACTCTGGGCGAAATTTGACGACTGCGCGCGCGTGGGGCATTTAGAAGTGTCAGCCTTGAAATTATTTGATGCGTTCATGGCTCTGGATCAAGTGGCGCATGTCAGCGATATTCCCGGCTTGAGCTCGGGCAAAAAGAAGTAAGTCACCGAGTCTCGCGTGCTGCTAGCAGCGCGCGGATTTTGGGATAAAAAAAGGGATTGCCTTGGCAATCCCTTTTTTACATTGGCCTGACTGATTTAGCCGATGTATTTTCTAAACATTTCGATAGTGCGCTCGCGTGCGAGCTTGGCTGAAGGGGCGTCATACGAGCCACGTTGATCGCAGTTAAAGCCATGGCCAGCGGGGTAGAAGTAGCTGGTTTCTTTTGGATAGGCTGCAGCCACGACTTTCGCTTGCTCAAGCGTAATCGAATGATCGGTTTCGCCGAACTGAAACATCACTGGGCACTTTGGCGTTTCTGTCAAGAAGCTAGGGATCGCACCACCGTAGTAGGGTACTGAGCAGGCCAAACCATCAACACGACCCGCTGCCAACCAGGCAATTACGCCACCCCAGCAGTAACCTACGATACCCACTTTACCTGCTGCCTTGCCGTGTTCCATCGCGGCCTTGACGTCAAGCAATGTGTGGTCAAAGCTGACTTTTTTCATGATCTCGACACCAGCGCCGATCTCGGGCTGTGTGTAGCCTGATTCGTACTTGGTTTGTGCACGATCAAAAAATGCTGGGGCAATAGCCAGGTAGCCATCTGCGGCGAAGCCATCAGCAACTGAACGAATGTGGCTGTTCACACCGAAAATTTCGGGCGCAACGATGACTAAGCCACGTGGCTTGCCGCTTGGCTCTGCAACGTAGGCGTCGAATTGATGGCCATCTGAGGCTTTAAGTTGAATGTTTTTACCCATAGTGATCTCCTTGAATACGTCTGACTTTAGTGATTGAGTGAATAAGAACCTTGCCTGTCGCGCACGAGGGTCAACTACTCGACCCTTTGAGGTGCGCTAATTATAGGCACAGACTTGTTTCGTACGAAATGACATTTTCAAAACTGCGCTTAGTTTATTTTAGATCGCCTGTCTTGGTGAAGTAATCTTTATACCAAGCTGTTTCAAGTACAAGGTCACGATTGAGGGTTTGGCTATCTTTCAGCTCAAAAGGGAGATAGTTTTGCTTCAGCATCGCTCTAAATTCGCTGGATTGGGCGATTTTCATGAAAGTTTCTTCAAGTTTTTTGAGAATGGCAGGGGGCGTACCTGCCCGAACGGTGGCAATCATGCCGCTATGCGGTGGGTTTGCCCAGTCGCAGCCAATTTCTTTGAGCGTGCGCACATCCGGAAAGTTCTCGTCGCGCACCGTCTGAAATAAAACGAGCTGGCGAAAGACCCCGTCCACGACTAAAGGGTTGTGAGAACCTGAACCTGACGTGAAATTCACATGCTTACCCATCAGCATGGTGTTGGCCTCAGTGCCCCCTTTGGTGGGCACATGCTTGAAGTCAAGCCCTTTGCACCGTTTAAGCGCCTCGACCCCCATTTGCTGAGAGGTCGTTGCCACGCCACCGCCCCCTGCCGTGGCGTACGACATGCCTGGATTCTTTTTGGCGTATTCAATAAAGTCTTCTATCGTCTTCCAGGGACTGTCGGCAGGGATGACCACAGATCCATTATGAAAATAACTGTATTGCACGACGCCTACGATATCAGAAGGTTTGTAGCTCACCTTCATGAGGGCGGGCCGAGTCGTGATTGCCGAGGTGGCGCCGATCAATACCGTGTAGCCATCCGGTTTTTTGGATACGAGCATGCCTGCTGCGACCGTGCCCCCTCCGCCGCCCTTGTTGTCGACAGCAATTGGCACACCCAGGATGCTCTCGGCCGCGCGGGCAAGGGCGCGTGCAGTAATGTCAGTTGTCGCCCCGGCGGCATACGAGACATAAAAAGTGATCGGTTTGTTCGGATAATCTTGTGCGCTCGAGACCGCAGGTGCTAGACCTAGCGTTAAACCAATGACCATTAATTGTTTAAGTTGAATCATTGCGCTCTCCTGATTACTCTTGCGTCAGTTTTGCTGCTTCAACAGTCTGTCGCCAGTTGGCAATCTCTGTTTGAACAAAGGCGTTAAATTCAGTTGGACTGTTACCGCCCGGGATACCACCCATTTCTTTAAAGCGCTTTTGAATATCGGGTGTTTGTAGGACCTTGACGGTGGCCTGCTGTAGGCGGTCGATGATGGGTTGAGGTGTTGTCGCGGGGGCAAACAAACCGAACCAAGCTGTTACCAACATATTGGGTACGCCCGCCTCGGCCATCGTCGGCACATCGGGTAACTCTGGTGCGCGAACATCGCTTGTGACGGCTAGCGCGCGCAACTTACCGCCCTTGATTTGTGCCATCACGCTCGGAGCCGTCGCAATCATGAAGGTGAACTGATTGCCTAACAAGGCTCCGGTTGCAGGGCCTGCGCCTTTGTAGGGGATATGCGGCACCTGTATATCGACCCGCTGCATAAACATTTCGCCGGAAAGATGTGGCGATTGCCCAGCCCCCGCTGAGCCAAACGAGTAAAGCGAGGGATCTTTTTTAATTGCCGCGACGAGCTGCTGCACGGTCATGAAAGGTGTGCTGCTATTGACTACCAGAATATTTGGGTTAGAAATGACGAGCGTAATCGCGCTGAAATCATCAGGTCGGTACGGTAGTTTTTTATACAGACTGTAGTTGATCGCATGAGAGCCGATATTGGCCATCATCAAGGTGTAGCCGTCGGGTGTCGCCCGCGCCACATGTTGTGAACCCAGGATACCGCCCGCGCCAGCCTTGTTTTCAACAACGACCGTGGTACCTAATTCTGCGCCCAGCTTTTCGCTGATGATGCGAGCTGCCTGATCGCCTGTGCCCCCGGGCGCAGCGCCGACAATGATCGTGATTGGCTTGTCGGGCCATGCTGCCGCGCTGGGCAAGCTCAGCACGAGCGAGACACCGGCAAGCGCAAAACCGCACGAGCGTAATAGCACTTGAAAAGTCTTTAAGTTGACCGACAGCATCAAAGTAGTCTCCAGATACTGGATTTATATTGTTTGTTATGGATTAAGGTTAGCAGGAAATCATCAACTGTTTGCATTTCCCGCTAGACGCAACGGCGTTCGATCGCCATAATAAGGGAAAAATAGTGAGACATCGTGTTACGCGGGTAGAGTCTAGCTAGATCGCGTACACCCAGACCTTCAAAAGAAATATGTTTAAAGAGCGGCACCCGATCCGAAGGATAGGGGCAGCCTGCTTCATAAAAGCGAGATCATGATGCGCACAAAAATTGCTAAAAAAAGTAATGCAGGATTTACAACAGTCGGTGATGTATCGCGCCGAGCCATCATTGGCGACCATTATGTCGACGGAATGTTGAAAGAAAAAAACGCCTTCGATCATGAGTGGCAAGAGTACTTAAACAATCAACTCTGGGGACGAACCTGGGCGCGCGGTATTTTGAGTCATCAACAGCTCAGCCTGATCAACCTGTCGATGTTGGCAGGCTTGGGGCGAATGGAAGAGTTTGAATTGCATTTTCGAATTGCTTTGACGCGCACAAAAGTACCTCTCCTTCAACTACGTGAAATCCTGCTACACATTGGGATGTACTGCGGGGTGCCAATCGGTCGCGATGCCTTTGCAATTGCACGACGCGTACTGAAAGAAGAAGGCATTGATGTTTCGCGATTAGATGAGGTGCCTGCGAAAAAAACATCAAAGAAAGCAAAAAAATAAAAAATTTCTACAACAATTTTTTGCCAAGGTTCCGATATGAGCGCTATTGCATTAAATGACAGATTGCCTCGTCTTGTAAAAATAATTGGACGAGCCTTTGCTTTTTTAGCGCTGGGGTTCGCGCCCTCTATTTATGCGCAAAGTTTTCCGGTCAAACCGATTACGCTAGTCGTACCATATCAGGCGGGAGGTAGTTCGGATGCCATTGCGCGTGCCATGGCGCGCTCGGTTGGAAAAGACCTGGGCCAGCAGGTCATCGTTGAAAATAAGGCAGGTGCGGAGGGCATGATCGGCTCATTGGACGTCATGAAGTCGACGCCCGATGGCTACCGAATTATGTTTGGCGGTGCGGGTTCGATGATCGTTGTTCCAGCACTCAGGCGCACGCCACCGTTTGATCCGGGCACTCAATTTACACCGATTGCGGGGGTGGTTGATTTTTCGTTTTTCTTATACGTGCATCCAGAGTTACCCGTTAAAAATTTAAAGGAATTTGTTGCTTACGCACATGCGAATCCCGGCAAGATCAATTATGCGACGGGTAATAACCAAGGGTTGTTGACCTTCGCCTATTTAAAAAAGAGTTTGAATCTTGACGTCGTTCAGGTCGCGTATAAGGGCGAAACCGCCGCGACAGCTGATTTGTTGTCAGGACGCGTGCAGGCGATGTTCGCAACGACGGCGCCATTGATGCAGGCAAAAGAAGGTCGCTTGAAGGTGTTGGTGACGACCTTACCGCAACGAACGCCGTTATTGCCGGAGGTCGCAACAATGACAGAAAGCGGCTATCCAGAGTTTCCGTTTTCGCCTGCCGGTGGCTGGCTGGGTATTTTTGGTCCTGCCGAAATGAATCCCGATGTGGTTAAGGTTTTACATCAGTCGTTCGATCGGGCACTCGTAGATCCTGATATACAAAAACAACTTGCACAAGCGGGTCTTTCTTATCGCGCGATGGCGCTTGAGCCGATGGCAATGTTCGTGAAGAATCAGCGCGACCAGTTTCGCAGCCTGATTCGAGACCTTGGGATCCCATTGGTCGACTAAAGCTTGTTCAATTAACGTTCAATATTAAAAGTAGAGCAATCGTCTCATGTCTCAAATAGCACAGTCACTGTATCCACTTATGTTGTCGCCCTTGAAGGTGGGTATGCATACGTTACCCAATCGCGTCATCATGGGCTCTTTGCACACACGACTTGAAAATGAGCCTGATGGCGTGCAGCGCCTGGCTGCTTTTTACGCCGCACGTGCGCGTGGCGGTGTTGGGCTTGTCGTGACGGGGGGCGTATCGCCGAATTTTGATGGTCGTGTTGAACAGGGCGCTTGGGTACTAGACTCAGCAACGCAGCTTGACCAGCATATTCCAATCGTTCAGGCGGTACACGACGCGGGCTCAAAAATCGCATTACAGATTTTGCACACAGGCATTTACGCCAAGCACGACGAAATTATTGGACCAAGTGCGGTGCGATCCGTGATTAACCCGCGGCAACCGCGTGCGTTTACGCCAGAGCAAATTGAACAGACCATTGAAGACTTTGTGAACTGTGCGGTACTTGCACAGCAGGCGGGTTATGACGGTGTTGAAGTGATGGGGTCTGAAGGCTATCTGATGACGCAGTTCACCGCGTTGCGCACCAACAAGCGCGAAGACGAATGGGGCGGATCGCTCGAAAATCGAATTCGGTTTCCAGTAGAAGTCGTGCGCCGTACCCGTGAGCGTGTCGGTCCAAGCCTCTTGATCATGTATCGGATTTCTGCGATTGATTTGGTTGAGGGCGGTTTGTCAGGTGACGAAATCGATCGGCTTGCACAGGCGCTTGAACAGGCCGGTGCAGATGTACTGAACACGGGGATTGGCTGGCACGAGTCAGTGGTGCCAACAATCGCGACAAGTGTGCCTCGTGCGGCTTTTGCCTTCGCGGCGGCCCGAATCAAAAAGGCTGTATCGATTCCGGTCGTTGCTTCTAATCGAATCAATATGCCTTCGGTTGCCGAAGATATTCTTGCGCAAGGGCAGGCGGATTTGGTTTCGCTTGCGCGCGCATTTTTGGCAGATCCAGATTTTGTCATCAAGGCGGCAACTGGACGCACCGATGAAATCAACACGTGCATTGGATGTAACCAAGCCTGCTTGGATCATATTTTTACCGATCGGATTGCTTCATGCTTAGTGAATCCTCAGGCATGTCATGAGACCGAGTTCACTGAGGCCGCGCCACAACATAAATTAAAAGTTGCAGTGGTTGGAGCAGGGCCTGCGGGCCTGGCCTGTGCGATTACGGCAGCTGAACGTGGTCATCAAGTTCAGTTATTTGAAGCGGGGAGTGAGATCGGCGGGCAATTGAATTTGGCGCGACGTATACCTGGTAAAGAAGAAGAGTTTGCTGAGTTGGTCCGTTATTTTAGTAAGCGCTTGAGTACGACGGGCGTACAGGTTCACCTTAATCGACATGTTGAGTCAGCGTGGCTAAGGAAGCAAGGCTTTGATCAGGTCGTGATTGCAACAGGTATTAAACCGCGAATGCCATTAATCGAGGGGATCGAGCATGTGAAGGTCGTGAGTTATTCCGACGTGATCTTGGGCCGAGTCCAGGTGGGTGAGCGGGTTGCAATCATTGGCACGGGAGGCATTGGTCATGACGTGGCTGAATTACTCACTTCGACGCAAGCGGGCGCTCAGACACCAGCAGAGTTTTTGAAGATATGGGGTGTTGATCCAACGATTCGGTCTGCTGGTGGTTTACAGGCGCCGGTCGCTGAAGGCGCACAGCGCAAAGTGGTCATGTTGCAGCGAGGCACAAAAAAGCCAGGCGCCCGACTGGGCAAAAGTACGGGTTGGATTCATCGCACCAAGCTGACCAAACGGGGCGTGACGGCAGTATCAGGTTGCACATATGAAAAAATCGATCATCAAGGTTTGCATTACAGCGTCAACGGAGAGCCTCACTTGTTAGAGGTTGATACGATTGTGTTGTGCGCAGGTCAAGATTCAGAGCAAGCGCTGGCCACGCAATTGACTGGAAACGTGACGCATTTAAATTTGATCGGTGGGGCACGTGTCGCGACAGAGTTGGACGCAATGCGGGCGATTGATGAGGGTACGCGCCTGGCTTACAAGTGGTAAATCCAAGAGGCTAAGAATGTTGCGAGTTAAATATGTCATGTATGTTTGTTTTGGGATACTCGGCCTGACCGTGTCAGGCGCTTGGGCACAAGAAAAAAATTACCCAACACGCCCCGTCACGTTAATTGTGGCTTGGCCGCCGGGTGGTTCGGTTGATACCGTTGCTCGCTTGATTTCTGAGCCGCTGCGCGTGCGCTTGGGGCAACCGGTACTCATCGTTAATCGAGGTGGTGCGGTCGGAACAATCGGGGCAAATGCCGTGGCAAAAGCGGCGCCCGATGGTTATACGCTGTTGGTCACGATCGGTGCCTATCCCATCACTGCTGCCTTGATGAGCACCTTACCTTTTGATCCGATCAAGGATTTAACCGGTATTAGTCTGATCGTGCGCTCGCCCAATATGTTGGTGGTACGACCTGATTTTCCTGCAAAAAATTTGAATGAACTCGCTGCGCTCGCCAAAAAAGAACCGGGCAAGTACACCTATTCAACCGCGGGAAACGGCACAACAACGCACATGATGGCAGCGATGTTTGAGCAGGCGGCTGGCGTGCGTCTTGAGCATATTCCGTATTTAGGGGGCGCGGCTTCGCTGCAGGCGATCTTAAGCCAGCAAACAGATCTCAACGCAGCAGTAAGCAGCACGGCTGCGCCGATGATCCAGGCCGGACGTTTGCGTCCGCTTGGGATTATTGGCGACCAGCGCTCGATTCAGTTTCCAGATATCCCAACGTTTGCTGAGCAAGGCTATCCAAAAGTACGGGGCGACAGCTGGATTGGGATGTTGGCGCCATCAGGCACACCGCCGAATGTGATCGCGCAAATTAACGATGCGATTCAAGAGATTATTTTGGTTCCGGCGAACCGTGAAAAATTATTGGCCCAGGCGGGTGAACCTGCTGCGATTGGACCGGCCCAGTTCAATGCAATTATTAAAGAAGAAATTGACGACTTCACGGCATTGGCCAAAGCCATGAACTTAAAAATGTAATGGTTGAAAAAGGTCAAACACATGAGCGCCAAAGAGACATTTGATGTAATCGTATTGGGTTCGGGCGGTGCGGGCTGCGCGGCCGCGTTAGCGGCGTCAAGCCTGGGATTGAGCGTGGCCTTAGTTGAAAAAGATCAACTGCTGGGTGGCGGTACGGCTGATTCGCTGGGCACCTTTTGGATCGCCAATAACAGCATGGCGCAAGCGCAGGCACTTGCAGACGATTTTGAGTCGGCGCTGACGTACGCCAAATTTGTGGCGGGTGGACAAGAGGTGCCAGAAAATCTAGAGGCCTATATCCGCGAAGGCAGACGCGTGTTGGACGCGTTTGTTGGGATGGGCGTGGGCTTGCAATTGGCCTTAGGCTTGCCTGATTATTTTTATCCAAGTGGCCCGCACAGCTGTGGAGATGGGCGTCGAATGGTTGAACCTAAATCAATTATGCGCAAGGATCTTGGAGATTTTTCTAATTCAATTCGACGTAGTAATCACAATGTGCAAGGCGTTGCCTGGAGCGATAGCGTTGGGTGGGGCGGTTTTGCCAATCGTCGCAATTGGCCGGCCGCTGAACTTGAGCAACGTGTGCGTGATGGCGTATTGAGTTGTGGTGAGGCCTTGGTCGGTCAGTTTGTTGCTCAAATGCTGAAGCAGGGGCGCGTGCAGATCTTGCTTGGTGTGCAAACAAAGGGACTTGTGACGCAAGATCACCGAGTGGTCGGTGTAGAAAAAGCGGATGGTACGGTACTGCAGGCAAGACGAGGCGTGATTCTTGCTACGGGCGGGTATGAGGGGAACGTTGAGCTCGTGCAGCGGTTCGAGGGCTTTCCTGAATGGATGAATCCCTTTGGTCCACAAAATACGGGCGATGCACTCACCTTTGGCACACAAATCGGCGCAAGCGTTGCACGTATTGGCATTAATAATTCATTATTTATTGGTACGGGTGTGCCCGGCCGACCCGATGCATTCTTTTCGGTTGGGTTGAGAGGGCTGCCCATGCCGGGTGCGATCGCGGTGAATCAGCGCGGCGAGCGGTTTGGCGATGAGACGCAATTTCAAGATATGGTGATGGCGTTTCAGCAGTACGACCGGCGAAATCGAAAGTTTCTAAATCTGCCTGCATTTATGATTTTTGATGATCAGTTTCGTCAGCGCTATCCGGTGATGGATGCGATGCCTGGGCAACCGGTACACCCAGATATTGCACGTGCCGACACGCTGGTCGGTCTGGCCGAAAAAATTGGTATCGACGGCGCTGGGTTGGTCAAGACCGTTACGCAGTTCAATACCGATGTGGCGCAGGGTCAGGATAGTGTGTTTGGTCGTGGGCGTTCTGCCTTTTCACGTAATAACGCAGGCGACAAAGAGTTGAAATTGAACCCACAGTTGGCGCCGGTTCAAACCGCGCCGTTTTACGCCTTGCCTTTGAAAATGGGTGGTGTTTGCAGCGCAGGCCTCTTAACCGATCCCCATGCTCGGGTGGTTGGTGCCGATGGGCGTGTCATTGACGGACTTTATGCCTGCGGTAATGCGGCAGCACCGACCTTTCTGGGGGTGGGCTATCAAGGTGGGTCTTCGATCGGTGCTGGCATTGTCTTTGGCTATCTTGCAGCCGAACATGCGAGCACGCAATCAGTGTCTTTAGTCTAAGGAGTCAGGGATGCGAATGATGTTGAATGTATTCAGCGCCGTGATCTTTGCACTTTGTATGTCACCTGTCTGGGCAGCGTATCCAGAGCGTTCAGTGCGAATTGTCGTGCCTTATCCCCCGGGCGGTCCGACCGATATTCAGGCGCGCATCATTGCTCAGAAGTTGGGAGAACGACTCGGACAGACCTTTGTCGTTGAAAACAAGCCTGGGGCGGGCGGTAATATTGGCACGCGTGCGGCGGCTCAGGCTGAAGGCGATGGCTACACGGTGCTTTTGATGACGCCCGCGCAAGTGATCAACATGCGCTTCTATGCAAATCCTGGCTATGATCTTCGCCAAGATTTTGTGCCAATCGGGCTGATCAGTACTGCACCTGGGCTCTTGCTCGCGAATCCCAAGCTCGGCGTAAAAACGGTGGCCGATATTGTGTCGTTGGCAAAACAAAAGCCTGGTGTACTTGTTTATGCGAGTGCGGGGGCTGGGTTGTCAACGCATCTGATGATGGAACTCTTAAAGAAAACCGCAGGCATTGATATGGTTCATGCACCTTATCGCGGTTCGGCGCCTGCTTTGGCTGGACTCATCGCAGGCGATACTTCTTTGTTAATCGATTCGATGGTGTCGGGATTGCCGCAGGTTAAAACAGGGGCGTTGACTGCGATTGCGGTGACCAGCGCAACGCGTTCGCCGATCGCGCCGAACATCCCGACGCTCAGTGAGTCAGGTCTGCCAGGGTTTGATGCAATGACTTGGTATGGGTTCATGGCACCGGCCAAAACTTCACCAGCGATTGTGAGCCGGCTCGCGGTTGAAATCAATCAGATCTTGCAGGCACCAGAGATTCATAAGCGGTTTCTTGAAATGGGGAGTGAACCCGCCGTGGTGAATCCTGAGTCGTTTGGTAAGTTTTTAGCGAGTGAA
>Ga0114978_10003865_pt1 | contig 12213 bp, 13 predicted proteins | sample S_140212_EF_Meta_FD_87027 | JGI IMG/M metagenome (GOLD analysis project Ga0114978, IMG submission 87027) | Freshwater microbial communities from Lake Simoncouche, Canada to study carbon cycling - S_140212_EF_MetaG | ecosystem: Environmental > Aquatic > Freshwater > Lake | place: Lake...
AAGGACGCGAAGGGAAGAAAAAATAAATAAAGAACTCGATGTCTTTAACCTTTATATCGGGACGCCGAAATTCACTCGCTGATTTCTGATGCTTGTCCTGGTTTTCCTTTGCGTCCTTGGCGTCCTTTGCGGTTCAAGACCTGGAAGTAGACCTACTTCGCCCCAAACACCTTCTTCCACTTGGCCAGATCATTGCTGATGATCTTCGCGAAGCCTTCCGGCGACGTTGACGCCGCAATCTGACCCTGCGCTTCCAGTTGCTGGATGACGGTCGGATCGGTAAGGGCCGCTTTCATTGCCCCATTCAGTTTCATTATCACCGTCGGCGGCGTGCGCGCGGGCGCGAGCAGGCCGTACCAGAACGTCGCTTCAAAGTTCGGCACGCCCGACTCGGCAAAAGTCGGGATCTCCTTGAGCGTCGTATCCCGCCGGACGCAGGTGATCGCAATGGTCTTGACGCGGCCGGTCCCGAGCGAACGCAGGCTCGGCCCGCTGAGCCAACCCATCTCGACTTCGCCGCTCAACAGCGCAGCAAGGCTCTCGGCGCCGCCTTTGTAAGCGACCTGGACGATATCGATGCCGGTGAGCGACCTGAGCAGTTCGCCCGAAAGGTGGCCAGTCGAAGCAATGCCTTGCGTGCTGTAGTTCAGTTGCCCGGGCTTTGCTTTCGCGAGTGCGATCAATTCCGGCACCGTATTCGCAGGGAAATTAGGCCGTACTGACAACACATTGCATGACTGCACCCCGAGGCTGATAGCCGCGAAATCCGTCAGCGGGTCGTAGGGAAGCTTGATCCCCAGCGCCGGACTCACCGTCAGCGGCCCGACGCTGCTCCAATACAGCGTGTAGCCGTCGGGATTCCCTTTAGCGACTATCTCGGCCGCAATATTGCCGCCCGCGCCCGCGCGGTTCTCGACCACGATGTTGACGCCCAGAGACTCAGACATTTTCCGCGTGATGACTCGCGCGGACACGTCTGCCGCGCCGCCGGGCGTGAATCCGACCAGGAGGCGGATGGGGCGGGTGGGGTACGTTTCTGCTGCCGTGGTGATTTGCGGAAGGCAAACGAGCGGGATTAACCCAAGTAGGAAAGTTCGTTGCATAACCCTTAAACAGTGTCGCGTCACGCTTCGATTTGCTCCTGTGACCATGTCTTTATGCGGAGGCGTGCTGTATGGCACGGACTTCATCATACATCGCATCAGGGGCGATCTCGGCCCCGTTCGGCCACGCAACCACTCCGTCGCCGATGCGCGCCAGTGCGAAGAAGGTTTCGTCGGCGAGCGGCGCAAGTATGCCCTCAAATCGCTCCTTTGACATGTCAACGATGCCGGATAGCCCGTCAGCAAAAGAAACTTCCAGCCGGTGGCCAGCCAATACTTTCAGTTGCGTCACTTTCCATGGAATCATTTGCGTTACTCCAGCGGTTGAATCGGTTTGGGCATCTGATTTGCGCGGCAAAGGCGCCAGTCTTCCGCCAGTTCGCCGCGGTGTACGGTTGCCCATTCAAGCACCAGCGCAAGCGCCCGCCGGGGCAGGCTGCCTCTAAGGACTTCGAGCGTTTCGATTCCTACGATCGCCTCGAATTCCCCATAGCGCGCATGAAAGTGAGCTGGCTCATGCTCGCGCCAGTACATGGTGATTACGATACCAAAGAATGCGCTGATCGTGGGCATTTCCCGTCTCTTAACGCTGCTTCCGTCTCGGCTGGTTCCCGCGCGAGTAGCCGCATACGAGGCAGTTTACTCCGCTTGAACTGCGCCATAAAACCCGATGGGACCCGCCGGCTCCGCTAACGAATGCAGGCGAGTCGCCCGCACTACCTTTATTTTGAAATGCGATCTCAGACGTTTTTAACCGCGCGTTTCGACAATATCGCGCCGCCGTCGACGCGGGTAACCTTGTATGAACCGGTTTTGCCGGTCATCGCAATGCGTGGAGGTTTGCTGCCTGCCAGATGCGCTTTGGCCCAGGCCGTAGATTCTTTCTCATTAAGTCGCGTGAGCATGCGCGCTTTTTCCTCGGCGGCGCCGACCATAAACGCCGAACGATTGCCGCCCAGCGGTCCGGCGGCTTCATCGATCAGATTCAGCACGCGTTCGGGCACCGTGATGTTGATGCGGACAGCTTTATCGGACGGTTCTTTCAAATCAACCATAAAAGGCACGGCGCCCTTTATTTTCGGCTGCCTTGCGATCACATCGAGCGCAGAGGGCGCGGGCACCTCGCCGCCATCTTCACGCAGAAAAGCCACATGCGCGGCGAGCGCTTCTTCTGCCATCTGCCGTGCTTCCTCCAGCGAGCTGCCCGCGCTGATGCAGCCCGGCAGATCGGGGAATTCCACCCCATAATCCGAATTTTTATCCTTCCGCAGAAGGGCGATATAGCTGGCCATACTTCATTGCTCCTATTTTAATCGCGCCTGTTTCAACACGCTGTTGACCGCGCCCTTCGGCAGGTCTTTTTTCGGGTGCGGTACCGTTACCTTGCCCGCTTTCACGGGGTGTTTGAACTGGTGATGCGACCCGACCGTATGCACCAATTCCCACCCATCGGCCTTCAATTTTTTGATGAGGTCGCCGCTTTTCACGGTGTGTATTATACACATACATACACACCAATCAACACTGGATAACTTGCTGATTCAGCGAATCGGCTTTCGGACTTGCGCTGTGTAGCGTCTGGCATCGGTGACGATGGCCTGTGCGTGTAACTACTGCACGCAGCTCCACGAATACTCCGGCGGGGGCGACTTTCGAGCAGTCCACCGCGATCACCAGTGGCTGTCCGCCCCCGCACAGCGTGCACAGCAGCGCTGCACCGATGACTTAGGCCTCCTGACCTATGCGTGCATCGCCCATCACCGCGCTCACCGCCGCGCACAACAATTCGCGTCTTGCCGCGTGACTCAGACTCAACTGCAAGTGAATAAAGCCCTGTACAATCTCCCGCGTGCGTGTGCATGACAGATCTCCACGTTGGTTGGCCCCAACGCAGAGAAAAAACCGTTCATGCACACGCCGTTTCTCATCACCTTACCTTCAATCTCTTGATTTGTACAGACGTAAAGACTTTCAATTTAAAAAGCCGGGGAAACATCAGGGATCGAGATGGGGATGGGTGAGTAGCGCATTTAACCCACCCCCATCGTGGCCTTCCCCCTGAAGGGAATGATTTGTCTGGTCGACTTAATTAACAGGACATACGATGGAACAAGAGCAAGACAACAAGTACACCCGCGGCATGGCGGAGTTCGTGGCCAACCTGCGCTACGACGACATCCCGGCTGAAGTGCGGCAGCGCCTCAAGCTTTTGATGCTGGACTCGCTGGGCTGCGCACTCTATGGCGCGCAACTCGAATGGAGCAGGATCCTGCAGAAGCGTCTCGGCGAACTTGACACCACGCGCATGTGCGGCGTTTGGGGCACGAATCAAAAACTGTCGGCGCCGCACGCCACGCTCGTGAATGGCACGCAGGTGCAGGGATTCGAGCTTGACGACGTGCATCGCCAGGGCATGCTGCATGTCGGTTCGGTGGTGCTGCCCGCACTGATCGCAGTGACTGAATTCAGAAAAGGGCTGAGCGGAAAAGATTTCCTGACGGCCGCAGCCGCAGGGTATGAAATCGGGCCGCGCGTCGGCATCTGTATGGGGCCAGAGCATCTGGAGCAGGGCTGGCATACCGGGGCGACGTTCGGTGTCTTTTCCGCGGCGGCAGGTGCGGCGCGTGGCCTCAATCTGAACGCGGACAAAACCGTGCACGCGCTCGGCATCGCCGGCACACAGGCGGCGGGACTGATGGCGGCGCAGTTCGGTGCGATGGTCAAACGCATGCATTCGGGGCGTTCATCGCAAAGCGGTCTGTACGGCGCCATGCTGGCAGACGCCGGGTTCACCGGCATCGTCAGCGTGTTCGAAAGCGAATACGGCGGCTTCTGCACGACCTTTTCGCGTTCCACCGACCGTTTCAAAATCGAAGAGCTCACCGCCGGCTTCGGCAAGGTGTGGCAAACGATGGGCATCGCGCTCAAGTTCTATTCCTGCGTCGCCAGCAACCATACGACACTCGACGCGATACGCCTGATGCAGGACGAGCATCCGTTCGGCGCCGCGGACGTCGAGAAAGTCGTTGTGCATTGCACGCAGGCGACCGCCCTGCACGTCGGCTGGAAGTACGTGCCGCAGGGCCTGACCTCCGCGCAGCTCAATCTGCCATATTGCGTTGCAACCTTGTTGCTCGATGGCGACGTCTTCGTCGACCAGTTTACCGACGACAAGGTGGCCGATCCCGCGCGTATGGCGCTCGCGGAAAAAGTCGAAGTGCGCGAAGACCCGGCTTATACCGCAAAGGGCTCGAAGGCGCGGCACCTGGTGCGCGTCGAAGTCCATCTCAAGGGTGGCAAGAAGATGGAGCGCATCGTCGAAGCCGGGCGCGGCAACGAGCACAACTTCGCGAGCGAAGCCGATGTCGTCGCCAAGTTCGAGAAGCTTGCGATACGCGCGTTGCCCAAGGCGCAAGTCGAGGAGTTGCGCGATGCGATGCTTGGCATCGAAAAACTCCCCGCTGCCGCGCGCGTGGGCGAACTGCTGACGCTGCGATGATACCGGTGCGATCCGGATTTCGCGTCGCGGCACTTCTCGGCACTGCGTTGCTGGCGGGACATGCTTGCGGCCAGGCTTATCCGGTGAAGCCGATACGGCTGGTCGTGCCGCAGCCGCCGGGTGGCGGCAACGACACGATAGCGCGCCTGATCAGCCAGAAACTGTCGGCTGCATTGAAGCAGCAGTTCACGGTCGACAACCGCGCCGGCGCCGGTGGTCTCATAGGCGCGGACATCGTGGCGAAAGCGGCGCCGGACGGCTATACGCTGCTGCTGGCGAACGTCGCCGGCATGGTCATCGTGCCGAACATCCAGAAGAGTATGCCGTACGACGCGTTGAAGGATTTCGCGCCGGTCAGCCTGATCGCGTCGGCGCCCCTGCTGGTGGTCGTGCATCCGTCGCTGCCCGCGACATCAATCAAACAGCTCATCGCGCTCGGCAAGGCGAAACCCGGCCAGATCAATTACGCGTCCAACGGCGTCGGCACTTCGACGCACCTGGCGACCGAAATGTTCAAGACGATGACGAAGACCGATTTCGTGCACATCCCTTACAAGGGGCTCGGCGGCGCCATTACCGATCTCCTGAGCGGGCAGGTGCAGCTGATGTTTTCGAGCGCGGTCGCGATGATGCCGCACGTGCAGTCGGGCCGCCTGCGCGCGATCGCCATGACGGGTGCCCGGCGTTCGGCCGCGATTCCGCATATTCCGACCGTCGCCGAGGCCGGCGTGCCCGATTATGAATCGGGATCGTGGTACGGCATTTCGGCGCCTGCCGGCACGCCGCGCGCCATCATCGATCTCCTGAACCAGGAAATCGTCGCTGCCGTGCGCGCGCCCGACATCACGGACAAGCTCGTTGCGGAAGCGGTGATTCCGGTGGGCAGTTCGCCGGCCGAATTTGTCACGCACATACAAAAAGAATTCGCGCGCATCGGCCAGGTGATCAAGTCGTCGGGCGCGAAGTTCGATTAGTAAAAGCTGGAATCTATTGGAGCCGCAGATAAACGCGGATGAACGCAGACAGGTCTTAAAGATTTAGTCGGGATCGGTGTTTGAATTTTCATCTGCGTACCCCTCAAGGGGGTATTGAAAATAATGTATCTGCATTTATCTGCGGCCGGTTGTCGATGATCGCGGTCTGTTTCCACATTTCGGTCAGTTTCTGGCCGACTATGCGCGCGTGCGTGTCGATGTTGCCGCCCGGCGGGAACGGCACGATGCAGCGCACCGCTTTGGCGGGGAAGGCGGCGTCCGGCGCCACGGTTTGCGCGAGCGCGGGCATGGCCAGCAGGCTTGAAAGAAGGGTGATCGTGTTGATGCGCGTATTCATTTTTTCAGGTGATCCCATAAGAGTTGCATGCTTGATCGAATAACGCAGAAAGCGTGCCTGTGATTCGGTTTGCAGTTACGTCTTGACGATACATCCCGGCACCCGTCTAATCGCGGTGAGGAGGAGCAACATGTTCAGAGCTATCGCAGCCGCCGCGCTGCTCGCGATGCCCGTTGCCGGTGCATACGCGCAGGCAGATTATCCCAGCAAGCCCGTCAGGGTAGTCATCGGATTTCCGCCGGGCGGGCCCACCGATATCGTCGGCCGGCCGGTGGCTGCGCGGCTTGCGCAGGTTACCGGACAGTCGTTCGTCATCGAAAACCGCGCGGGTGCAAACGGAATTCTGGCAGCCGACTACGTTGCGAAATCCGCACCGGATGGCTACACGATTTATCTCGCGACCACCGGCGCGCTCTTGAGCCCCATCCTCTCGCCGAAACTTTCATATGACCTGTTCCGGGATTTCGCGCCGGTCGCTCTGGTGGCGACGGTGCCTGCATTGCTTGCGGCGCATCCTTCGCTGCCGGTAAAGTCCGCGCGCGATCTCGCCGTGCTGGCGAAAGCAAAACCAGGCCAGCTGGCATACGCCTCGTCTGGTAACGCCAGCATGGGCAACCTGGGTTTCGAATCGTTCAAGCTGGCGGCGGGCATCAACATACTGCACGTGCCATACAAGGGTGCGGCACCGGCGATGACCGATCTCATGGGCGGCCACGTGCAGGTTTCGATGCTGTCGCTGTCCATCCTGCAGCCGCAGGTGCAGGCGGGCAAGTTGCGCGCGCTGGCGATGGTTTCGAGCAAGCGCGCGGCCACGCTGCCCGACGTGCCATCGATGGCGGAATCCGGCTACCCGGACGTGAATGCGGACAACTGGTTTGGCGTGCTGGTGCCGATCGCGACGCCACGCGAAGTCATCGTCAAGCTGCACGCGGCGCTGAACACGGCCGTCGACGCCGAGACGAAACAGCGCCTGGGGGCGCAGGGCGTCGATGCTGTTATGACGACGCCCGAGAACTTCAATACGTTTCTGCGCGGCGAATTCACGCGCTGGGGCAAGGTCATCAGCGCGGCGGGGATAAGAGCTGACTGAGGCGCCGACAGCAGCGACCGGGAACGCGCGCGCAATTTGCCGCGCGAAAGGGCACGCTTACTCGATCTTGATATTGCCTTTCTTGATGATATCGACGTAGCGCGCGGTCTGTTCCTTCAGATAGCGCGTGAAGTCGTCGGGGCGGCGGTAGTCGACTTCGACACCGACGGTAAACAGCCTCTCGCGCACTTCCGCGGACTGCATCGCGGTTTCCGCCGCCGCGGCGAGTTTGGCGATAACCGCCTTAGGCGTGCCCGCGGTCACCATCACGCCTATCCACGCCGCGGCGTCGAAGCCCGTCAGGTTGGCGGAGGTCGCGAGAGGTTCTATGCCGGGCGCGAGCCCGCTGGGCCTGCCGAGGGAAAGGCCGTAGGTCTTCAGGCGCCCGGATTTCACGTGCGGCATGGTCGCGGCTATCGTCTCGAACGTATAGCCGACGCGGCCGGCGATGACGTCGGTCAGCGCGGGCACGCTGCCTTTGTACGGTACATGCGTGACTTGCACGCCGGCGATGCTGTTGAACCATTCGGCGACCAGATGCCCGGTCGCGCCGGTGCCGGAGGACGCGAAGCTGTACTTGCCCGGATTTGCCTTGAGCAGCGCGACGAACTCGCGCGCGTTGGCCGCCGGGAACTGTGGCATCGCGACCAGCAGGTAAGGCGACAGGCAGACGTTGGCCACCGGCGCCAGCTCGCGTTCGGCTTCGTACGGCGCTTTTTGCAGCAGCGGGTTGATGGTGACGGGGCCGCTCGATGCGGAGAGCAGGGTGTAGCCGTCGGGTGTCGCCTTGGCGGCGACGTCGGTGCCTATCATGCCGCCCGCGCCCGCGCGGTTGTCGATCACGATCTGCTGGCCGAGGATTTCCGACATCTTTTGCGCCATCACGCGCCCGACGAGGTCGGTCGCCTGTCCCGGCGGCCACGGCACTATCATGCGCAGCGGGCGGTTGGGATAGTCTTTTTGCGCAAAGGCTGCGCTGGCAATGACGAGAGCGACTGCGAACAGAACTATGCGCTGCATAAAATCTCCTCCTGCGTGGAACGGTTGTTATGTTTATGGTGCAACGCTACGTAATTTGCGCCCGCCGCCTTGCGTTGTCAAAGCAGCGGGTTATCGTGCCCGCTCGCGATGCCGGCGTCAGCGATCATCGAGCCCTGGGTGCCGAGATACAGGTTGACGCCGAGCTCGCGCGCGTATTCGAGCACCAGATGCAGGTCCTTGCGCATGTTGGGCGGCGTGACGTCGGGCGGGGTGGCCTTCAGCATGCCTTTCCAGCGTGGCCCGAGGTCGTCCCACACCTGCAGCACCGTGCTGTTGGCGAGACCGTTCTTGAATACCTGTTTGAGCGCGGCCGGCTCGACGCCGCCCGCCACGCCCAACGACAGGCCTTCGAGCAGCGCCATGACGTTAGTGGCGAACACGAGCTGGTGCGCAAGTTTCGCCGCCTGTCCGCTGCCGACTTCGCCGGTGCGCGTGATGTCGCGCGCGAATACGCGCAGCACCGGCAGCGCCTTGTCCAGCACTGCCTGCGGGCCGCCCGCCATCAGGCTCAGCGTGCCTTCGCGCGCGGCGACAATGCCGCCCGAAATCGGCATGTCGAGCGTGTGCGCGTCGCGGGCAGTGAGGGCCTCGGCGATTTTGCGTACGCACGCGGGATTCAGCGTGCTGCCGATCGCGAGTATTGCGCCGCGTTGCAAAGAGGCGAGCACGCCGTCGACGCCGAACACGATGGTTTCCGTCTGCGCCTGGTCGAGCACGAGGCTGATGATGAGGTCGCTGCGCTTGGCAACTGCGGCGGGGGAAGCACAGGCGGTGGCGCCTGCATTCTTCAATGCGGCCATCGGTTCTGCGCGCACGTCATAGACCGCGACACTATGCCCCGCTTTGAGCAGCAGTTCGGATATCGGCCGGCCGAGCGCGCCCAGCCCGATCACGCCTACGTTTGCTTGCATTGCCTTGCTCCTTATTCGTGCTGCGGACTACTCGGCCTTGCGCTTCACCAAGGCCAGGCAATTACTCGGCTTTGATGCCGGCATCCTTGATGATCTTCGTATAGCGGGCAATCTCTGCGCGCAGGTAAGCCGCGAATTCATCCGGCGAGTTGGCGATGATATCGACGCCCATGTTGACCAGGCGCTCGCGGTTGTCGGGTTGGTTGACGATGCGCGACACGTCGCGCTGCAGCCGCGCGATCAATTCCGGGGGCAGGCCGGCAGGCCCGAGAAACCCGTACCAGGTCGCGATCGCGTAGTCCTTGAAACCGGATTCCGCGACGGTCGGGATTTCCGGTGCGAGCGGCGAACGCGTCGCGGCGGTGTTCGCCAGTCCGCGCAGCTTGCCGGTTTTTACATGCGGCACCGCGACCGGCAGATTGGCGAACATGATGGGGATCTGGCCGCCTATGGTATCGGCGATGGCGGGATTCTCGCCTTTGTACGGCACGTGGTTCATGCGGATACCGAGTTGGGCGCTCAATAATTCGCCGGCCATGTGCGGCGAAGAACCTATGCCGCCCGAGCCGAACGTCAGCTTGTTGCCGTTTTTTTTGGCGAGTACTGCGAACTCCGCAAATGTTTTCGGCGGAAACGACGGATGCACGACCATCAGCAAAGGTGTGGAGCCAACCAGCGTGATCGTTGCGAAATCCTTCGCTGCGTCGTACGGCGCTTTGCCGTAGAGCGCGGGCGCGACCGCAATGCTGGTTTGCGGCGTAATCAGCAGCGTGTAGCCGTCGGGTGCCGCTTTCGCCACGAGGTCGCCGCCTATCATGCCGCTGGCGCCGGGCCGGTTGTCGACGATGACGTTCTGGCCCCACGCTTCGGTCAGCTTCTGCGCGAGTATGCGCGAGACGAGATCGGTGGTGCCGCCGGGTGCCAGGCCGACGATGATGCGGACCTGTTTGGAAGGAAAGCTTTGCGCGGCGGCGGTGCCGGCGACCAGCGCGACGGACAACGCACATGAGGCGAGCGCCAGGATACGATGCGTATTCACGCCGGAAAATCCTCTATTTTTATTTTTAATAGTAGGGCTGCATTGTCAGGAGCGTGCCCGGCGTTGTCAACTCAATCACGGCTGGATCGTGCGCGTTGCGCGGGTTATTGCCCGGCTGACAGCGCGATCCATTTCGCCACTGCGCGTGAAATGGATGCAATGCCGGCGGCGTTGACGTTGCCCGGCCAGCGGTCGCTCGCCGCGTGGAAATGTGCGTTGGCGCCGGCCATCGACAGAACTTTCCCACCGTGGTCCGTGATATCGCGGCCTTCGCCCGAAACAACGCTGATGGATTCGACGCGTATGTGTTCGGCCGGATAGCCTTCGGCGCACAGCAGATCGCGCATCTTTGCCGAGTCGGCGGGAGCGGCGGCGCGCAAGAACAATGTGAGATTGCTGGCACAGCCGAGATTGGCGCCGAGGTGCAGCCAGTGGTGCGCGCCCTTTACCAGACCTGTTTCCCGCGCCAGCAGTTCGGTCAGGCCGAGATGCCCGAGTTCATGGCCGCACGTTGCATACGCGCGCACGTCGCGCCGCAATGTTTTTTGTTCGCGCAGCGCCGTCGCAGCGTCGATTGCGGCCAGCCACGCGACGATGCCGCCGGCGCGCTCGGCGGTAGATTCCCACCAGCCGGTGCGCGGCGTCACCACGAGCAGCGGGGCAGTTGCGGGGTTGCCAGACGCAACGTGCGCGGCGACGTTATACGACTGTGTTTTCTCGCGCCGGTGGATGCTGGCTACTTTTATCGCGGCATTTTTCTGCGCCTGCGTTTCGAGCAGCGCGTGGTTCGCGCCTGCGACCAGCAGCACTGGCGGTCCGAACGGGGCGTCGAAAAACTGCGCGTTGATCGGCGCCAGGGATTCGCCCGTGACGCGCGTGGCGACTACCAGCGCGGCATGACTGGTTGCGCGCCGGATGGTTTCGAAGCGCATGCCTTTGATCGAAGCCGAATTCGGCGGCAGATCGAGGTAACCGATTTCACTGCTGCTCTCGTTCACGCCCAATTTACCCGCAATGCCCGCGGCGGCCGTCGGCGGCGAGTCGAACATCGGCAGGCCATCGATGCGTTGTCCGGCGCATTCGAGCCAGGCCTCATCGACGACGGTGCGGTTGACGCCCACCGGCATGCGCGACACCGCCGCGCCGGTAGCGCCGGCTTCATGCGCCAGCCATTCGCCGCTGGCGAAATCGCCGGGCGTGCCGACGCGGTGGATGCCGCTCAGGTCGAAAGCGGCGACCAGTTGCGCCGCGCGGGATGCGGTGTATTCCTTCATGCTGCCCCTTGTTTGACGGTTGATTGATGACTACTGCGCGGTGGCGCCGATGGCCTTGACGAGTTCGACGGCCTTGAGCGCTTCCTCGCGCACGAACTCGCGGGCCGCCGCCAGCGAGCGCGGCCGCGGAGCGCTGCCGTTCTTCTCGAGAAATTCGCGCGTGTCCGCTTCGTTGAGCATGCGCACGAATTCGCGGTTGAGGAGCTCGAGCACGTGGCGCGGCGTCGCGGCCGGCGCGAACAGCGTCTGCCATGTTTCGTAGGTGAAGCCGGGCGGCATCGCTTCGCGCATCGTCGGCACCGACGGCAGGAGGTCTATGCGCTTCAAGCCCGCCGACGCGAGCGGGCGCAGCTTGCCGGCATTGATCAGCGGCAGCGCGTTGGTGACCGCGGTGATCGTGTAATCGACCTGGCTGCTGACGGTCGCGATGACGCTTTCGGTCGAGCCTTTCATCGGGATGTGCCGCGCGCTCGTGCCAGTGGCGCTCAGGAACGCCTGTCCCGCCAGATGCGCCGGGCTGCCGATGCCCGGCGTCGCGAAGTTGAGCTCGCCCGGTTTCGCCTTCGCCGCCGCGACCAGGTCGGTCACCGCGGCGAAACGCGATGCCACGGGAACCACCAGGACCATTTCCGTGGCGGAGATCGTCGTCACCGGCACGAAATCGGTGTCCGGGTCGAACGCGAGTTTGCCGAGTAGCGGTTTGAGCATCACGTGCTGTACCGAGGCGCTGAGCAGCGTGTAGCCGTCGGCGCTGGCCTTGGCGACGACGGCAGTGCCGATCACCGAGTTGGCGCCGGGGCGGTTTTCGATGATGACCGGCTGCTTGAGGGCGATGGAAAGTTTCTGGCCGAGATACCGCGCGAACAAATCGGGCGAGGTGCCGGCGGGCAATGGCACGACGATGCGGATCGGGCGCTCCGGGTA
>Ga0114978_10003867_pt1 | contig 12211 bp, 6 predicted proteins | sample S_140212_EF_Meta_FD_87027 | JGI IMG/M metagenome (GOLD analysis project Ga0114978, IMG submission 87027) | Freshwater microbial communities from Lake Simoncouche, Canada to study carbon cycling - S_140212_EF_MetaG | ecosystem: Environmental > Aquatic > Freshwater > Lake | place: Lake...
CGTTGAGTTGATTTATGCTATTAAAAGGGCGAAAAAAAAGAATTATCTTTGTGGAAATTTAAAAATGAGTCATCAATCGTTTATTTCAGGTTTAAAAGATCAAATTGGGCAGTCAGTTACACTCAAAGGTTGGGTATCTAACAAAAGAGAAGGTAAAGGCATTGCATTTGTTATTTTAAGGGACGGAACAGGTTTCTGCCAATGTGTTGTAACTGCTGAAACAGCAGGAGAAAATGGATTGAATTGTGCTCAAAATATTAACTTAGAATCAAGCGTAATTCTTGTTGGTACAGTTTTGTCTGACGAGAAACAAATTGGTGGAATTGAAATTCAAGTTACTCAAATTGAAGAAGTTGGAACGAGTATTGATTACCCTATTTCTAAAAAAGAACACGGTATTGAATTTTTGATGGATCAACGCCATTTGTGGTTGAGAAGTACCCGTCAATGGGCCATCATGCGCATTAGAAATACCATCATTTTTAGCATTCATAAATATTTTCAAGAGCAAGGATTTGTTCAAATGGATGCCCCAATTTTTACGGGAAATGCATGTGAAGGAACTTCTAATTTATTTGAAACAGATTTTTATGGTGATCCAGCTTACCTAAGTCAAAGCGGCCAACTTTATGGCGAAGCAATGGCAATGGCAATGGGTCGCATTTATACCTTCGGTCCTACTTTTAGGGCAGAAAAATCAAAAACACGCCGTCATCTTTCTGAATTCTGGATGATAGAACCAGAAATGGCATTCTACGATATTTTCCAAAATATGGATTGTATTGAGGGAATGTTGCAAGCAGTTATTAAAGATGTGCTTGCAAATTGCAAATCAGAACTTGAAACCATTGGAAGAGATGTTTCTGTTTTAGAAAGTTCTTTGGGTGATTTCCCAAGAATGACCTACGATGAAGCAGTTCGTATTATCAAAGGAGAACAAGATGTAAATGGAGTGAACAGCATCAAAAGTTTAGAGGATGAACTTGCTGCCAAACAAACCAAACTTACAGAAATTGATGCAGAAATTGCTGATAAAGAAAGTAAAATTGCCGGTGGTGGATTGAAAAAAGGAGAAATCAACTTCTTTACCAACAAAGTAAATACATTGAAACAAGAAAAATCAGACATAGAAGAAGACTTACGCAATATTCCTCAGTGGATTAACAGCGCAAGAACTTTCGAATATGGCAACGATTTTGGCGGTAGCGATGAAACTGTACTAACACGTTTGTTTGACCGTCCCGTAATGGTTTACGATTGGCCACATGAAGTGAAAGCATTCTATTTAAAACGCAACCCTAACGATTCTCGTTTTGCCCGCGGTGTAGATGTTTTGGCTCCTGAGGGATATGGTGAAATTGTAGGTGGCGGAGAACGTGAAACTAACGTAGAAAGCCTCATCGAAAAAATCAAAGAACACGATTTACCAATGTCTGAATTCGAATGGTATTTAGACTTGCGTAGATTTGGATCAGTACCTCATTCAGGTTTCGGATTGGGATTAGAAAGAATGGTAACTTGGGTGTGTAAATTGAAGCACGTAAGAGAAAGCATTCCATTCCCAAGAATGTACGGGCGTCTTAAACCATAATTTAGGGTTAGACGGATTTTCTAGGTTTATAAAAGTTTATAAAGGTTTATGAGCGTTTATAAAGGTTTTTCAGCAACTTTAAACAGGCGCTAGCCATAAACAGCGTAGCGTAAACAAAAAAAGGTTAGACAGATTAGACAGATTAGACGGGTTAGACAGATTAGACGGATTTTCTAGGTTTATAAAAGTTTATAACGGTTTAGGAGCGACTATAAAGTTTTTTTACAACTCGAAACAGGCGCTATCCATAAACAGCGTAGCGTCAACAGCGTAGCGTCAACAGCGTAGCGTCAACAAAAAAAGGGGCATAAGCCCCTTTTTTTAAATACTGTTCAAACATCAATTATGGAAATAACTCTAAAGGTGTAAACAAAGTTGCACCAGCTGGAGTTTTACTGTTGGTATTGATTTCATCTTGAGGATATAAGAATCTCTTTGGAAGATCAGTTCCAAAAGTTGGGACAATACCAATTAAATTATTAGTTCTTCTTACATCACAGAAAGGCTCAAGTTGACCAAATAAGCTCACGTATTTTTCTGTCAAAATTTCTTTTAACAAAGCATCGCTTGTTGTTGCACCAGCAATTAATGCACTTGGCCCAAAATCAGCAATTACATAAGGTTGGTAACCTGTAAATTTAGTATCCAATTCAACACGGGCATTGTTCAAATGACTCAATGCAGCAGTGTTATCTCCAAGACGTTGTTCGCATTCTGCCAAAATTAACTCATTCTCAACATAGCTAGCCAAAGTAAAGTTTGATGTTGTTTTGAAAATCCCATCCACCATATTTGGATCGATATGTGTGTAATAATCCATAGTGAAATAGTAGTTAAAACGACCCATTTCATCAGTTTTTGCATTGTTGCGACATTTAGCTGAAGCAGTATCTAACAATGAAGCGATATGAGAACCATCACAACCAATGTAACCACCACGATTCCAATCTAAGAAGTCATAATACAAATTCCAAGCACCTGGAGTTTCAGTTGAGTGATTTGCGAACATGTCGTTTCCTTTAGAAACACCAGCAGTAGCAGCAGCCTTTGCTTTTGCATAATCTTTTAAACGCAAATAAGCACGTGCTTTCATTGTGTTTGCAACCTCAGACCAATCAAAAGTTCCAGCATAAGCAACAGCATATGCATTTGAACCAGTAACATGAGGAATGGCAGAATCTAACAAAGCAATGCAATGTTTGGTTACATCCGACATTTTATCATATTTTGGATTGTCGATATTGTCATCACACGCTTCAACATCTGGAACATCACCCCATAATCCTGAAGCTGCCAAAAGCAAGTTTGCTTCAGTAATATTGGCAACACCAAACAATTCCATATTGTTCGCTTTCAAAGCTTTTGTGCGAATCAAACGGCATTGGGCAATCCCTTCAGTATATAAATTACCCCAAGGTGTATTGAAATCACCAGCGGTCATTTTATATTGAGAGTATGAAATAAATTGACGGTCAGCACCAATAAAATGTCCTGCAAACAATCCAGACAAACGCGCTGCTTCGCCCTCACTAATTAATACATTTGCCATTTCGGCACCTGTCATCATCAAAACTGGATCAGAATCTGTAAACTGATTCGGATTATTCTTATTGATGGCATTGATATCTTTTTCGCAAGATGTAGCAGTAATTGCCAACATAGCTATTGCGAAAGGTAAAATTAAATTCTTTTTCATGATTAAATATTATTATAAATTAACTTTAAGACTGAACATGTAAGAACGAGTACCAGGGTTTGTAAAATAATCTAAACCACGACCGTTAGATACACCACTCAAATTTGTTTCTGGGTCAATACCCGGGAATTTAGTCCATAATGCCAAATTTCTAGCAGAGAAACCCAATGTTAAACCTGGTACATGCATCATTTTGCAAATGTTGGTTGGAACTACATAGTTCAAACTAACCTCACGAATTCTTACCCATGAAGCATCTTTGATGAAATGCTCAGAAACAGAACCAAATCCACCACCTAAGCCGGTGTACCAAGATTGATCTAACAATACTTTTGTTCCATCATTGTTAAAATCTTCAAGGTTACCTCTCACGGTAAAAGAACCATCTGCATTAGCAGCAACCATCTGGTCAATTGTTTTTCCGTTTACGTTAACAATCTTTGCAGCATCAGCAGCAGAAACTGTTACTTCATTCGCTGTTTCTGGAGTAATTCCAAAGTTGTTTAACACTGCATAAGTACCTGCCCACATTTGATTTCCTTGCGAAGTTTCTACCAAAACATTCATGGTTAAACCTTTATAAGTTGCATTCATACCAATACTTCCTCTGTATTTAGGATTTGGATTGCCAATAATTCCTTCAGAAACCGCTTGTTGAGGGAATCCGTTTGCATCTAAAACATATTTTCCAGATTCATTGCGCATAAATTTACCACCCCAGAAAGAACCCATAGCTTCACCAACTACAGCTCTAGAAGAAGTTCCAGTAAATCCATCTAAGAAAACAGATGTTGCTCCGCTTAAGCTTTCAACAATGTTCTTGTTCATTCCCATGTTACCATATAAATTCCATGTGAAATCTTTGGTTGTCATTAAATTAACATTTAAATCGAATTCTAATCCACTATTGGTAATAGTAGCTGCGTTTTTCCATTGGTTAGAATAACCACTAGAAGCAGGCACAGCAACAGCCAAAATAGCACCTTCCGTTTTATTTTGATAATAGGTAAATCCTAATGAAACTTTATTTTTCAAGAATTTCAAATCAGCACCCATTTCAATTTCAGTTTTACTTTCAGGTTTGATATTTGGATTTCCTTTGGTGCTTGATCTGTAGATTGATCCACCAAATTGTGAAGCATCCATATAATCACCCCAACCAGAAGCAGAAGAAGCATTCACATAGTTTGTTCCCCAAATATATGGCGGAGGTGCAACCCCTACAATACCACCAGAAACTCTCAACTTACCATAAGAAAGCATGTCGTTTTTAGCCATGTCTTTAGTAAATTCATATCCAACACTTGCACTAGGAGAGAAAAACCTATTGTTATAAGTAGATGATGCCTCAGATGCCAAAGTAGCTTGAATAAAGATTTTGTCTTTGTATTCTATGTCTGCAATTCCATAAACCCTATTGTTCAAAGTTTTTGTAACAGAGTTAAATGGATTTTTGTTTGCACTGGTAGAGTTGATAAATGCATATCTATCTTGGTTCGTTAAAATGAACTGAGAAGCAGTACCACCAATATCATATAAGTTATAGCTTGTATACAAATAACCAACTGTGGTGTTGATTTTCAAATCAGAATTGATTTTGAAGTCAGATTGATTAATCGCGTGGAAACTTAATTCAGATTCTTGGATAAATTCATCTGTAAATGAACCATTCGCAAAACTTGAAGCTGAATTAACCGGAAAATAAGTAAGTCTGCGGTCATTTGACATATCATAACCCACACGAACGGTCATTTTTGAGTTGTTCGCATATTTATATCCAATTTCTGGAGTAACCGTAAATCTTGTTACGTCACTTGTATTGGTTTGCTTGTTTAATGTCCATCCTGGATTATTATAAGTAGGAGGTGTATTTCCTAAATATTTTCTGTAACCTCTGTGAGCATTAAAAGTTGGAATACCAGCAGCTGAATAATAAGTTCCAGAATAATCAGTATTGTCAAAATCAGGAGAAGTTCTTAAATAACCCAAGTACAAACCATCTAGGTTAGAACCTTGCTGAATTCTATTTGAGAAAATTTTAGACACAAATCCATTCAAACTGATTGTCAATTTATCGTTTGCTTGATTTACAAAGTTCAAACGACCAGTTGTTCTGCGGTAATCAGACATACCATTTAAAACACCTTGTTGGTTCCAATCAGAAGCACTAAAGAAAATTGAACTTTTATCAGTTGCAGAAGAAATTGAAATATTGTTATTCCAAGTTACACCTGTTCTAAAAACCTGATCTCTATTTGCATCATTGTAAACTTTGTTATCTCCCTTTTTCAAAATTGGACGATATACAGATCCATCATCAGCAACAAATTTAGCACCCGCCATGTTAAATGAGTCAGCGCCAGAACGCAAGGCAATTTTGTCGCCCCAACTTCCTCCAGTATTCGCTACAAACTTGCCAGCTGAACCTTGTCCATAAATGCCTTGTTTTTCATACTCTCTGTTTACATAGTCTAAAGACAAAGAACTACTAAATTCTACATGAACACCTTTTTTACCTTTTTTGGTTGTAATCAAAATTACACCGTTTGCGGCTCTCGTACCCCAAATTGCCGCTGCTGCCGCACCTTTAAGTACCTCCACGTTTTCGATATCTTGTGGGTTAATGTCATTCAAACGAGATTGTTGAACAACCCCATCAATACCGCCACCCAAACTTGAGTTACTTACTGGAACACCATCAACAATGATTAATGGTTGTGTATTTCCAGTGATCGTATTCTGCCCACGAATTTGAATGTAAGCCCCAGCTCCTGGATCACCACTGTTTTTGGTGATTTGAACGTTTGAAGCTTTTCCGCTTAATGCTTGAATAACGCCACCTTCACCTGAAGTTGCAAGCCTTTTGCCCTGAACTTGAGAAGTGGTGTAACCCATTTTTCTAGTGCTCTGCTTCATTCCTGTTGCAGTTACACTAACCTCTTCAATAACAGCAGTGTCACCCGGACCCGTGTCATTTTGTGCTTGTATACCATTCGAGAAAATAAATCCCATTAGTAACAAGACATAGTTAAGTAATTTTAATTTCATATGCTATTAATTTGGTTTATATTACAATCTTATTAAATAATTTTTAAAAAATAAAAAAAATCTTTAAAAATGACATAATAATTCAATTGCATTTTATGATAAATTAATTTTAACATAAAGAAAATTTAATTATTCAACAATAATCGATCAAAACACACAAAAGAATAAACAAAAAATTCAACTGAAGAAAAGTATTCAATATTATTTAAAAACAATATATATAAGTATTTAAAGACTGAAAATAGGGCTTGTATTTTGAATCAAATAGTAATTTTTCTACTTTTTTAGCTTCATTCACAAAGGAATTTGTATATTCGTAAAGAAAAGTCCAGTATTAAGAAAGAATGAATGAAATTTGCATCATGATAAATTCTAAAAGAGCTAATTACATATGTTAGACTTTCATAATCATATTATTCCAGGTGTTGACGATGGTTCTGTTGACATTGAAACATCTATTGCCCTAATCAAAGGTTTGCAAGATTTAGGATTTACAAATTTCATTTTTACTCCACATACAATTTCAGATGTACACCCAAATACTCCTGATTCTATTAAAGCTGGTTTCGATGTTTTAAATATTGCATTGCAAAACAACAATATGAATTTTCCCCATTCCTATGCTTCAGAGTATATGATGGACGATATGTTTCATCAAAAATTACGCAACAAAGAACCTTTATTAAAACTTCATAACGATAAAATTCTGGTTGAATTTTCATATATCCAACGTCCCGACCATGTTGAAAATATTAGCTTCGACATGCAAATTCAAGGATATGAACCTATTCTCGCTCACCCGGAAAGATATGTTTACTACCACAATAAATGGGAATATTATTATAACCATTTAAAGGAACTTGGATTTGAACTTCAATTGAATTTGTTATCTTTGACCCCTTACTACGGTAAAGACGTTCAGAGAATTGCACAAAAAATGCTCAAAGCAGGAATGTTTGATTTTGCATGCACAGACATACATCATCTTCGTCACTTAGAAGCATTGAATAGTTCTTTCACTAAAGATTCATTAGCAGAACTATTTGATCAGTATCATTTCAGAAATAACGAGTTACAAGCGTAATTCGTTATTCTTTAAATACAAGTATATAGAAAAAGGGGCTTACGCCCCTTTTTCATTTAATTCATTTTAGAAGTTTTTAAAGGATCAATATCCGAATAATTCTTCAAGGGTTAATTCCTTAACCTTGCCATATCGGCCCATATCTTCTTTGCTTATTTTTTCACGACTCGCAACAATTGCCAAATGATAAATCTTATTAGAAATATGATTCTTGTGGAAATTCGAAATATCTGAGATTTTAATATTCCCTATCTCTTGATAAACAGATTTGTTAGGATCTTCAGTTAATCCTTTTTCTTGCATCGCCCACATCATTCCCACATAATTCTCAGGCATCACCCTTTCTGTTTCTATTCTGTTTACAATGCTTTGTTTGGCCAATCCAAAAACTTCCTCGTCAGCCGGCATCTGAACTATAAGTTCATTCATTGAAGCAATTGCATCATGGAATTTATCAGCTTGTGTTCCAACAAATGCCGACATCATATAAGGTTTGGTTGGTTTCCTCGGTTCATTAAACACCGCATAAGTGCTATAAGCCAATGCCTTTGCTTCTCTGATGTTTTGAAACACCACACTGCTCATGTCCCCACCAAAATATTGGTTAAATGACACAACAGTTGGATGTAATGCAAAAGTGTAATCACCAGCGTTCGTCCACCAATTGATGGTTGCTTGAACTTGTGGGTAATGTGTAAAATACACTTCCTTTTCCGTCATCTTGCGCTCAGTAAATACAGGTATATCCTTTTTGTTTTGTTTGAATCCTTTGGGCATGAAACCACTTGCGCTTAAATTACTCAAAACTGAATTCTCAATTTTTTCATCTTTCAATTTGCCTTCCAATTCCCTCGGTCCATAATAACTGATTTCATAACTACCCATTAAAACATCTTTTAACAATTTCAAAAGTTCACCCGACTTAATATTCTTCAAATCACCGTTTTTAATAATCCAAGTACTCGGATTGTTTGGACCATACATTACATACTGCGACAATTGACGCTGGATTATTCTTGCATTGAATTTATTGTTTTCACGGCTTTTTAAAATGTCGCCAATCAAACTTTGCAAAGCTTTCTCATTTGGCATTGGATTGCGCAATACATTTTGAACCATTTTTAACGCTTCATTAAAATTCTCATCAGGTCCATTCAAATTAATGTAAGCATGCTCCTCATCATTTGAAACACTGTATTTGCAACCCAAATCGTACATTTTCTTGCTGAAATCTTCAGAACTCATTTCTTTTGTCCCTAAAAATTTCAAATACGAAAACAATAACGAAGTGCGTTTGTCATGCCAACTACCTTGGTTAAATTTCAACGTTAAATTAAACAAACGGTTATCTGCATTTTTTACATAATAAACCGGAGCAATACCAGATTTAGAAACTGTAATGCTTTTTGCATCAAAAAAAGCAGGTGCAATTTGCACTGAAGGCATTTCCAACCAATCTTTTACAAATTTGCTTTGCTTGTCTCTATTCAATTCAACTGGATGAATTTCAGGTTTTACGATTTTAATTGCCTTCTGAGCTTCCCCTTTTCGTTTATAAACTACCACCCTGTCGTTGCCCAAATATTCATTTGCAAAAGCAACAATTTCAGCTTTCGAAATTTCAGCCATCAATGCCAATTCACTCGCAGCCGCTCTATAATCCAAATCATTCACGAAAGTGCTCATCAAGAAACTTGTTCTAGATTCATTCTCCTTGAAGGACTCAATTTTGCTGATTTCTTCATTCAACAAAATCGACTTCAACATTTTTTCGTCGAACTCACCTTTTCTAATTTTTTCTAACTGCGCAAGCAACAAATCTTTTACTTCTTCCAATTTTTGACCTTCTTTTGGTTTTCCAGTTAAAATAAACATGGAATAGTCCTTCATAATATCTGTTCCACTGTTAGCAGCCAAAACAAGTTGCTTTTTTACCAAATTCAAATCAATTAATCCCGCAGATGAATTATTCAACAACAAATCTATCAATTTAATAATTGTAGCTTCTTTGCTTTTCGCACCTGGAGCCCTGAATCCAATGGTTAAATTATCGGCATCTGGACCAACCAATTCAATTGTTCTTTCAGTATTTCTTGGTGTTTCTTCTTCAAACTTATATACAGGAACTTCTGTTTTATTCATGTAAGAAAACTTCTCTGCCACCATTTTTGCGGCTTCGTCAGGATTGAAATCACCTGCCATAATAATTGCCATATTATTTGGCACATAGTAAGTATTATAATAATTACGAATAGCCTTTAATGAAGGGTTTTTCAAATGTTCAATTGTACCAATGGTAGTTTGTAAACCGTAATTGTGTTTTTTGAAAAGTTCAGCATAAATAGCTTCCCAAACTTTATCTCCGTCGCGGTCCATACCAATATTTTTTTCTTCGTATACTGCTTCGAGTTCTGTGTGAAACAAACGTAAAACTGGATTTCTATATCTTTCAGATTCCAATGTTAACCATTTGTCCATCATGTTACTAGGAACATCATTCACGTAAACTGTCATGTCATTGGAAGTAAATGCATTTGTTCCTTCAGCACCCATAGCTTGACACATTTTATCAAATTCATTTGCAATGGCAAATTTTGCCGCAAGCTGACTTGTGCTGTCAATTTTATGGTAAATTGCTGTACGAAGAACCTCGTCTTTGGTTGAGTTGTATTGCTCATACAATGCGTCGATTTGATCTAACAATGGTTTCTCTTTGCTCCAATCGTAACTACCATATTGATCGGTTCCTTTGAACAACATATGTTCTAAGTAGTGAGCCAAACCCGTGTTGGTTGATGGATCGTTTTTAGAACCCGTTTTAACCGCAACCATGGTATTGATTCGCGGTGATTTCTTATTGGTAGAGGTAATTAATGTCAATCCGTTTTTAAAGGTATAATACCTAACGTTTAAAGGATCGTTCTGAAACTTGCGCATCACCCATTTTTCTGAGGGATAATCGGCATAGCTATTAATTTTTTGTTGTGCACCTAATACACTTGCAAAAAGACAAAGTCCTACGAAAATATATTTTTTCATATTTTACAAAAATACAATTCTATTTTCTTCGTCCAAGCGATTTATCTTCGCGGCTGTGTCAAAACTTTTTCATAGGGTGTTTCTTTCCACTGGAAGTAACCAAGGAAATTCAATTGCGAATTTAAACCTTGCCAACATCCTTTTGAGCCAACAAATTGGTCTGGTAAAAAACACATCCTCTTTTTACAAAACTTCAGCGTGGGGCAAGACAGATCAACCAGATTTCATCAACCAATGCATTGAAATTTTCACCCCCTTCCCTCCCAAAATGCTCATGCAAAAAATCCTTCAAATTGAAAAACAATTGGGTAGGATAAGACATGAAAAATGGGGCCCTCGAACTATCGACATAGATATCTTATTATTCGACAGTATTATTTTGAGGGACAACGAACTTCAAATTCCGCATCCACAAATGCACAATAGAAATTTTGTTCTTGCACCACTTGCAGAATTGGCACCGAACCTCATTCATCCCTCAATAAAAAAAACAATGAAACAGTTAGTTTCTGGAACTAAAGATACATTGCCCATTAAAAAGCTTCAATTCTGATGAATTTAATTCCAGAGATTTTTCCAAGTATCCAATGGTTTATTTTGGCTAATCAACAACAAAATAATTACTTATTGCAACATTTTTCGGCACCAAATAACAAATACACCAATAAATATATCATTGCCGGTCCCAATCAACTTCAAACGCTAATTGTTCCGATTTTAGCAAGTACCAAATCCGATGATTTTTCTCATGTTCAAATCGATTACTCGCAAAAATGGATTCGCGAACACAAAAATGCACTTCAAACAGCTTATGGAAAATCTCCTTTTTTTGAATACTACGATTATCGAATCTTCGACATTTTTGACCAGCAAATACCTGAACTTTCTCAACTAAATCAATCTTTATTGGCATTAACAACCAAGCTAATTGGTTTAGAAAACGTTACTTTTTTAACTTTGGTAAATGGGGATACCAATTTGATTTTCAACTCAGACAAAATGGAAACTCTAACTCCTGAATTTTCGCAAGTATTTGATGCCAAATTTGGTTTCCGCCCAAAAGTTTCTATTCTCGACTTACTGTTCAACCTCGGGCCGCTTTGCAAAGATTATTTCCAAGCAGAATTTTAATTACATTTGTTTCATTAATGTCAATTGTTAAAAAACTAGCATCGCAAACGGCCATTTACGGATTGAGTACCATGGTTGGGCGATTTATCAACTACTTATTGGTTCCACTTTATACCGCCTATCTGAGTGATGTTTCAGATTATGGGGTTGTTAGTGTTATGTTTGGTTATGCAAGTTTGTTTTCAGTTGTTTTTGCCCTAGGATTAGAAACAGCATTCTTCAATTTTGCTCAAAAAACAGAAAAACCTGAACGGGTTTTTTCTACGGCTACGCATACCCTAATTATCACTGGATTTATTTGGGTTATCCTTTCTAGATTTTTCGCTGATTCAATTATGAATGCCGCGGGTTATCCAGAACATCCTGAATACGCCATTTGGTTTACCTTAATTCTAGCCACCGACGCAATTACTGCCTTGGGATATGCATGGCTCAGAAACCAACAAAAACCTTGGCAATTTGCAACCATCCGCATATCGAATATTGGCATCAACGTGCTTGCAAATATTTTCTTTTTAATTGGTTGTCCTTACCTTTCAAAATACGGTTATACTTGGGCCGACTCTTGGGCTCAGCCAGAAAATATGGTTTCGAATATTTTCATTTCAAACCTAATTGCCTC
>Ga0114978_10003868_pt1 | contig 12206 bp, 12 predicted proteins | sample S_140212_EF_Meta_FD_87027 | JGI IMG/M metagenome (GOLD analysis project Ga0114978, IMG submission 87027) | Freshwater microbial communities from Lake Simoncouche, Canada to study carbon cycling - S_140212_EF_MetaG | ecosystem: Environmental > Aquatic > Freshwater > Lake | place: Lake...
AGTGTCCACCGCGATGAAGTAGCTCGAGCTGAGCAGAGAATGCGCATTGAGCAAGTTGTCGATCGTGCGATGGAAGAATTCGGCATTGAACCTGAAGTTTTGGTCGGTGAATATGGCCCTGATCAACTCGTGCCGCCAAGTTTGATTGTTGCAGGCGATGAAGTGCCAGAAGACGCACCTGCCCCTGAGGCATACCCCTTTGTGCGTGTTGAACAAGAAAAGCGCTTGAAAGAAGCAGAGCGTGGGCTGGCACTCCTGGGCAAGGTAAATCCGCTCGCTTTGGAAGAGTTCAACGCGATGGAAGAGCGTCACCGCTTCTTATCTGAACAACTCGAGGATCTACGTCGCACGCGTGATGACCTCCTAGACATCATCAAGGAAGTAGACGCCAGGGTTGAGCAGGTCTTCACTGAGGCTTATGCAGAGATCGAGCGAGAGTTCTCAGGTGTCTTTAGTCGCTTGTTCCCAGGTGGCGAAGGCCGTTTGATTCTCACTGATCCAAGCAACATGTTGACCACTGGTGTCGATGTGGAAGCGCGCCCTCCTGGCAAGAAGGTTAAGCGGCTTTCACTGCTTTCCGGCGGCGAGCGTTCACTCACGGCGGTGGCTTTCCTAGTGGCTCTCTTCAAAGCGCGGCCAAGTCCGTTCTACGTACTCGACGAAGTCGAAGCAGCTCTTGACGATGTGAACTTGGGCCGCTTGATCGACATCATCGAAGAGTTGCGCGATAGCTCACAGCTCATCGTTATCACTCACCAAAAGCGCACGATGGAAATTGCTGATGCGCTTTATGGTGTTTCGATGCGAGGTGACGGCGTAACTCAGGTCATCGGCCAACGTTTGCGTGAGGCTGCAACTGCATCATGAGCGCGCAAGTCTGGATTGCCGTTGCAGTCGTTGCCGTCATCCTCGCACTCATCGCGATAGTTGTTGTACGTCGTCCAAGAAGGGGCGCCGAAAAATTCAATGACAGTCCAATCGCGGGGAGTAATCGAACAACGATTTCAGCTGATGAAGCAGCACCACCAGAATCCTCAGTCCCAGAACTTGCCAATGAATTAATTATCCCGGAGTTTTCTGCTAGCACCGCTGAGGATCGACTAAGTACGGCGCCCGCCAGCGAAGATCTAGATTTCGGTTTTGAAATTCCAGATTCTGCCGTTGGGCGCATGCATCGGCTTCGAGCTCGTCTTTCTCGATCAAATAACGCAATAGGTAAGGGTCTATTGGGATTACTCAGTCGAGATAATCTTGATGAAGAAACGTGGGAAGAGATCGAAGAAACGTTGTTGACCGCAGATCTTGGGGTTGGTCCGACGATGGAGCTCCTTGAGCAACTGCGCTCAGCTGTTCGGGTTGAAGGTAATGCCGATCAGGATCGCCTTACTCAGTTGCTCCGCGAGGGTTTACTCGCACTCGTTGACCCAACGTTGGATCGCTCGCTTGTCACCAAGATTGATGGTCGGCCAGCAGTTGTTCTCGTGGTCGGGGTCAATGGCACGGGGAAGACAACAACCACAGGTAAATTGGCTCGGCTGCTTATTGCTGAAGGCCAGACTGTGCTGCTTGGAGCTGCTGACACCTTCCGTGCGGCCGCCGCGGAGCAATTGCAAACCTGGGGCGATCGAGTTGGGGCTCCAGTGGTTCGAAGCGCTCAAGGCGCTGATCCTGCAGCTGTCGCATTTGACGCGGTAGCCACGGCGATAGCAGCCGAGTTAGACACAGCTGTTATCGATACGGCAGGGCGCTTGCACACAAAAACCGGACTGATGGACGAGTTGGGCAAGGTTCAACGAGTCATAGAGAAACAGTCACCCGTTGATGAGGTACTTTTAGTTCTTGACGCAACGACAGGTCAAAATGGTTTAGTTCAGGCGCGTGTCTTTGCTGAGGTCGTCAATGTCACAGGTGTTGTGCTGACGAAATTAGATGGCACGGCTCGGGGCGGAATCGTAATCGCGGTGCAGCGCGAACTCGGGGTACCGGTAAAACTGGTGGGTCTAGGCGAGGGTCCAGATGATCTAGCGCTGTTTGATCCAATTGAGTTTGTGGAGGCGATTATCAATGGTTGAGGAGTCGGTTGAAGTAACCCGACCATCGGGTCGAGAGAGGCTTCTGTTGGCGACCGAAGCTTGTTTGAGCGCTGGGGTGGAAGTTCGCGTCGCTGATATCTGTAAATCGGCAGATGTGAGTGCTGCCTTGATCTACAAATATTTTGTTGACCGCGATGACCTCATCGCAGAGGCGTACGCTCGCATCTTTAAGGGTCTGGTTGCTTCTGATTTATTGGCCATCGCACATTTCCCTACTGACCTCGAAGAATTGCGCATTGCTATTCGAGGTCAGGCAGATCAAATTTTCAGCGCTGAGCGAGACGTGCTGCGCTGGGCCCGTTTAGAAGCGCTCGCACATGCCCGAATGAACCCAGGGATCACGAGTCGAATCGAAGCCTCGCGTCACGAGTTAGTTTCGGGGCTTGCCGATGCTGTCATGAAATTCGATGGCGTGAAAATGGACAGGGCAGAAGCTGAAACGCTCGCCGTTATTTCGCTGGGCATCATTCTTGGCGCTACCGCCATGTCACCCGAGAAGATGGACGATGATCAGCGCTCAAAGATCGCTGACATGTGGGCCGCGATGGTCTATTCGACTCTCAAGAATGCGCAGTCCTAGTCAGAACTGGAAGAATCGTTAACACAGTCGTTACTTAATGGGCTGTTTTGTCACAGCACGGTAATCAACGGCGTCACCGAGGGAAATCTCTTTCCGACAACCTGTCTCCTGTCGACATACGCGACTGGCCACAGAGTGGTTTGAAGGGAGACTGAAAATGGAATCGGCGTTAGATACAGGCAACACAGCATGGCTGCTGACCTCAACGGCTCTGGTGTTGTTAATGATCCCAGGCCTCGCATTCTTTTACGGGGGAATGGTCCGGCAGAAGTCAGTATTGAACATGCTCATGATGGTGATGGGGGCCTTATTCGTTGTTGGCGTGCTTTGGACCTTCTTTGGCTATGGGATGGCCTTTGGCACTGATGCGGCTGGGGTTTCAGACAACAGTTGGATCGGCAACATCTCAGAGAACATCGGGTTGGCGAACTTGATTACTGACAACCCGGAGGCAAGTTATCCGGCAATGGCTTTCGTTGCCTTCCAAGCAATGTTTGCGTGCATCACGGTCGGGCTGATTGCTGGCGCGATTGCTGATCGTGCTCGCTTCGGTGCATGGATGGTTTTTGCTGGAATTTGGGCAACGGTCGTGTACTTCCCAGTTGCTCACTGGGTGTGGGCGTCAAGCGGCTGGATCTTCAAGCTCGGAGTCATTGACTTTGCGGGTGGTACGGCGGTGCACATCAATGCTGGTGCAGCCGCTCTTGCCCTTGCAATCGTGCTTGGTCGCCGAGTTGGCTGGCCGAAGCAACCGATGAAGCCGCACAACCTCACTCTTGTCATGATCGGCGCAGCTTTGCTCTGGTTCGGCTGGTTTGGATTTAACGCAGGTTCGGCTCTGGCTGCAAATAACACTTCAGCAGTCGTTTTCTACAACACCTTCATTGCAACTTGCGCTGCAGCTCTTGCGTGGTTGCTCGTTGAGAAGTTGCGCGATGGACATGCAACATCGCTGGGTGCAGCTTCCGGTGTAGTAGCCGGGCTAGTGGCAATCACGCCCTCATGCTCTGCTGTAACGCCTATCGGAGCGATCATCATTGGTGCTATCGCAGGTGTGCTGTGCGCCCTTGCCGTTGGCTTGAAGTACCTCTTCAAGTTCGATGATTCACTCGACGTTGTCGGCGTACACCTTGTTGGCGGAATTGTTGGCACGTTGTTGATTGGATTCCTTGCAACAGACGCAGCTCCGGCAGCAGTCAATGGGCTGTTCTATGGCGGCGGAATGGAACAATTCGGTAAGCAAGCAGTCGGTGCATTCGCGGTTCTTGGATATTCCTTGGTCGCAGCACTTATTATTGGTTACGCAATCAAATTCACCATGGGTTTCCGGATAACCGACGAGCAGGAAATCACTGGAATCGACCTTGCAGAACATGCTGAGTCTGCATACGAATTCGGTGACAGCGGCGGTGGCGGTGTCTTTGCGGGCATGGGCCATGGACACTCAGCGGCACGGGCAGGGGAGAACTAGTCATGAAGTTAATCACCGCAATCATCAAGCCGTTCAAGCTTGAAGACGTGAAAAACGCACTTGAGGCAGCTGGGATCCACGGACTCACAGTCTCTGAAGCTTCCGGCTTTGGCCGGCAGCGAGGCCACACAGAGGTCTACCGCGGTGCTGAATACACCGTAGATCTCGTGCCAAAGGTTCGCATCGAAGTCGTTGTAGATGACGTTGATGCAGACCGAGTCGTCGACGCGATCGTCGGCGCTGCGCAAACTGGACGTATCGGCGATGGCAAGGTCTGGGTTTCCTCAGTCGAGACTGTTGTGCGCGTACGTACCGGCGAACGCGGCCCGGACGCTCTGTAATTCACTAGGGAAAATGATGCGCGCAGATGCTGAAGTCATCAGCGCACGAAATTCCATCGTGCGTCGTCCAGGGCCGTTTGGTTCTGGACGACGCACTGAATTAACTGAAGTCACTGATGCATGGCTCAAGGAAGTATTTCAGGCCTCCCATCCGCTTGCCGATGGCATCTGTTTAGTCGCTGTTGGCGGCCATGGTCGTTCGCAATTGTCTCCGGGAAGCGACCTTGATCTCGTACTCCTTCATCGCATCGACCCACGCAGAGCAGCGGTCATTGCTCAAGAACTTTGGTATCCAATTTGGGATGCCGGCCTATCCTTAGATCACAGTGTGCGAACAGTTGCAGAAGCGCGACGGCTAGCAAGTGAGGACATCAAGGTCATCCTTGGACTTCTTGACATGCGCGTCATTGCTGGAGACGCCACAATTGGCGATCAACTCCGCAAGGCAATTTATGCCGATTGGCGCGCAACCGCTCCAAAGCGCATGCCTGAACTCAGAACTCTTGTTGATCAAAGAAAAGATCGATTTGGTGAGTTAGCAACAATGCTGGAACCGGATATCAAAGAAGCCTATGGTGGCTTGCGGGAAGCAACGGTTCTTCGTGCGATTGCAGCATCTTGGATCACTGACCTCACTCACACTCAATGGCAAACCAGTGTCGAGTTTCTACTTAATGTTCGTGATGCACTTCACCAAGTAAGCAATCGAGACAGCGATCTTTTGCTTTTACAGGAACAGGATGCCGTTGCAGCAGCAATGGGCATCAGTGACGCAGATGAATTGCTGCGTCAGGTCTATCTCGCTGCCCGAGCTATTGCCTATTCCTCAGATTCAACGTGGCACCGCGTTGAGCGATTAACCCTGCGCGGCTCGAAATTTGGTGGCAGGGCAGTGAAGAAAGGCAGCCTAGAGCGGGTTCCACTTGCTGAAGGGGTCGCGATTCAAGCAGGCGAAGCTGTGTTAGCTATCGAAGCCCACCCCGAGCAAGATCCGGTGTTACTACTTCGCACGGCAGCAGCGGCAGCCCAGGCTGGAATTCGGTTGGCGCCACACACTGTGAGTCGTTTGGCTGCGGAAAGTGCGCCGTTGCCCTCACCCTGGAATCAAGAGGCGCGTGATTGCTTCCTATCGCTCTTGGGTGCTGGTTCGGCAACCTTGCCGGTTTGGGAAGCCTTAGATCAACTGGACTTGATCTCGAAATTGGTTCCTGGATGGGAAGTCGTCCGATCTGCCCCACAACGAAATGCTTTGCATAAGTACACCGTGGATCGGCATTTAGTTGAATGCGTCATTCAGGCAAGCGCGCTCACCCGCAAAGTTGATCGACCCGACCTCTTGTTGCTTGCCGCGCTTTTCCATGATTTTGGTAAGGCCAGAACGGGAGACCACAGTGAGGTCGGTGCGGCACTCGTGGGTGAGGTGCTAGGCCATATGGGCTATTCAGCGGCAGACATCGGCGTTGTCACGTTAGTAGTTCGACATCACCTGCTGTTAGCGGACACTGCGACGAGGCGTGATCTTGATGATCCAGCTACGGTCGCTTACGTCGCAGAGAGAATTTCCGATCCAGCGATTCTCGACCTTTTAGCAGCGCTCACTGAAGCGGATGCGATTGCAACCGGCTCGGCAATGTGGAGTACTTGGCGCCAGAATTTAATCAAAGAACTCGTGAAACGCACCCACGAGACGATTGCCGGTCGACCGCTACCCGAGCAACCAACGCTTACCGACGAGCAACTTATCGCGATCGATCAACCAGGCATTTGGGTTGTGATGAATGAGGTCTCTGATGGTCACGAACTCACATTGGTTGCTCCGGACCGAATTGGCTTGCTGGCCACTGTGGCTGGAGTCCTAGCTGTTCACCGATTGCAGGTTCGCTCAGCTCGGGTCATGACTGTTGGGGACCGCGCTGTCCAAGTCTGGAATGTGCATCCGATGTTTGGTGATCTACCGCGCATCGAAATCCTCAGCGATGAAATCCGCCGTGCGATTGAGGGCACATTGGATATTGGCGAAAAGCTTAGAAAGAGAGACGAGGCCTACCGGCCAATGGCGCTGGCTGCGGCTCCACTGATTGAAATAATCGAGAATGCCTCCGAGCGCACAACGGTGCTTGAAGTTCGTGCTCACGATGCCCCGGGACTGCTCTATCGAGTCACTCGGGCCATCGCAGCATCGGATGCAGCCATTACCGGAGCGAAGGTTGCGACTTTGGGATCTGATGCGGTTGACGTCTTTTTCCTAGTAGATCGCGAAGGCAATCCCCTCAGTGAGCAACATTCTGCGGCAGTGAAGGTGACTGTTTTGGGTGAATTGCTTGAGGAGATAGCCTGAGCACTGTGTTTGGCAACCTTTCCGACCGGCTCTCTGCGACCTTCAAGGGTCTTCGAGGAAAAGGTCGACTTTCAGAAGCTGATGTTGATGCCACCGTTAGCGAGATTCGAATCGCGCTGCTCGAGGCTGATGTTGCCTTGCCCGTGGTTCGGGAGTTTTGCGCCGCAGTAAAAGTTCGAGCTCTCGAAGTCTCGTCTGCTGGCGGTTTGAACCCTGCACAGCAAGTCGTCAAGATCGTTCACGAAGAGCTCGTGGCCATTCTCGGTGGCGAAACTCGAACAATCCGATTTGCGAAGAACCCACCAACGGTCATTTTGCTCGCTGGCCTTCAAGGCGCAGGCAAGACAACACTTGCTGGAAAGCTTGCGGTTCAACTTAAGCGCGAAGGTCACACTCCACTTTTAGTGGCAGCAGATTTACAGCGCCCCAATGCAGTAGACCAACTGAAAGTCATTGGCGAACGCGCAGGAGTTCCTGTATTTGCACCGGAGCCGGGCAGTGGAGTCGGCGATCCAGTCAAAGTAACCAAAGATGCGCGGGTGTTCGCTGCCCAAAAATTGCATGACGTTGTCATCGTCGACACAGCAGGGCGTTTGGCAATTGATGCAGAGCTGATGGAACAACTGCGTCAGGTAAAGCAAGCAGCGCAACCCGATGAAGTCTTGTTCGTTGTTGACGCGATGATCGGTCAAGATGCCGTTCGTGTTGCTCAGGAATTCATGAGCAGCGTAGGTTTTGATGGAGTAGTCCTCACCAAACTTGATGGCGATGCTCGTGGCGGTGCGGCTCTTTCGGTGAAGAACGTCACCGGCGCCCCAATCATGTTCGCCTCCACTGGCGAGAAACTCGAAGACTTCGAGGTCTTCCACCCCGAGCGCATGGCAAGTCGCATCCTGGACATGGGTGACGTGCTCACCTTGATCGAGCAAGCTGAGCGAGCCTTTGATTCAGAACAGTCCGAGCGCATGGCTGCCAAGGTCGCCAAGGGAGAGAGTTTTTCCCTCGATGACTTCTTGGAACAAATGCAGGCTGTGAAAAAGATGGGGTCGTTGGGCAAGGTCCTAGGCATGCTTCCGGGGATGGGCGAGATGAAGGCCCAACTCGATCAGATTGACGATAAAGATCTTGACCGGGTGGCAGCGATCATCCAATCCATGACACCAGCCGAACGCCAGGACCCAAAACTGCTCAACGGTTCACGTCGGGCACGCATTGCCAAGGGTTCAGGCACTGCCGTCCAAGAAGTCAACTCGCTGATGGAGAGATTCACCCAAGCTCAGATCATGATGAAGCAGATGGGCAAGGGCGGCATGCCAGTTATGCCCGGTATGCCGGGATTCGGTATGGGTGGGGGCAAGAAATCAAAGGGCAAGATGCCAAAGCAGCAAAAGATGGCTAAAGGTGCCCAAGGGCGTAGTGGCAACCCAGCAAAGCGGATAGTTGGGAATCAACAACAAGGGGCAACCCAAGAGGTAGCACCGCCAAATCTGGGATCTTTGCCACCTGATCTGAAGAAAATGCTGGGTCAATAGCCCTCAAAGGTGGCCGTGGTCACCGCGCCCGCATTGGTCTGGCAGAATGAGCGGGCACTTGCTGCGCCGAAGGACCCTCTCAACCCAAGGCACAGCAGTCCGCAAGGTCGAAGTTTCACTGACGTGTCCCCACGCAGAGGTGAGCTCGGACCGCCTTACATAACAGGAGATAAGCCCGCCGTGGCCGTAAAGATCAAGTTGAAGCGCTTGGGCAAGACCCACGCACCGCAGTACCGCATTGTTGTTGCCGACTCACGCACCGCTCGTAACGGTCGCGCCATTGAAGAGATCGGCATCTACCAGCCGTTGCAGGATCCCAGCATCATCTCGGTGAAGTCAGACCGCGTGTTGTACTGGCTCGGCGTTGGTGCACTTCCAACTCCAGCAGTTGAAGCGATCCTGAAGATCACTGGTGATTGGCAAAAGTTCAAGGGCCTGCCAGGCACCGAAGGCACATTGCGTGTTGCACCTCCAAAGGTGAACAAAATCGCTGTGTTTGAGGCTGCAGTTGCGGAAGCTGCCAATGAGCCAAAGATCGTCAAGAAGCCGAAGCTTGAAACTCCAGTCGAGGTTGTCGCTGAAGTTGCTGCCGCAGAGGTTGTTGCTGAAGTTGCTGCCGCCGAAGTTATCGCAGAAGAAATTGCTGAAGAGGTTGCAACCGAATCAGCAGTTACTGAAGTGGTTTCTGAAGATGCACCAGCAGATGTGACTCCCGCCTGATGCTCGAAGAGGCCTTAGGTCACCTCGTGCGTGGCATCGTTGACCATCCTGAAGATGTCACCGTGTCAGAGAAAGCCCAACGTCGCGGAACCACGTTGAATGTCAGCGTGAATCCAGAAGACATGGGACGCGTCATTGGTCGCGGCGGTCGTACCGCAACGGCACTGCGCAATGTCTTGGCTGCTCTTAACGGTGGTCGCGGCGTGCGTATTGACTTTCTCGACGTAGTTGAGCGCTAACTGACCATGCGCGTTGTTGTCGGACGCATTGGCAAGCCACACGGAATTCGCGGTCAAGTCACCGTTGAATCGCGTACTGACGAGCCAGATCTTCGTTTCGCGCCAGGCACAGAATTTGTTATCGATGGACCGCTACAACTATTAACAGTTGAAGCGGTCCATTGGCATTCTGGACGGTTGCTCATCAAGTTTGAAGGCATTCACGATCGCTCCTGGGCTGAGTCGATTCGTAACACAATTTTAGCAATAGAACGAGACCCAGATGAGACTCCGCAAGATCCCGACGAGTTCTATGACGATCAACTTGAGGGCTGCAACGTAGAGCTCCTTGATGCAACGCCTATAGGCATCGTCACAGAGGTGATTCACCTGCCAAGCCAAGACATGTTGTCAGTTTTGCGGCCAGATGAATCAGAAGTGCTCATCCCGTTTATCGCATTGTTCGTCCCGGTGGTGGAAATCGCGCAGAAGCGAATCGTTATCGATCCGCCTGCTGGATTGCTTGAAAATTCCGAGGCGTAATGCGCATCGACATCGTTTCTATTTTCCCGCAGTATCTTGAGCCTTTGAAGTTATCTTTAATTGGTAAAGCTATTGATGCTGAACTCATAGATCTACGGCTCCATGACCTGCGTGCCTGGACAAACGATCGCCATAACACGGTGGATGACACTCCATATGGCGGCGGCCCGGGCATGGTGATGATGCCGGAGCCTTGGGGTAGGGCTCTCGATGAGATTCGCGGATCAGGTGGCACCAAACCCACTCTTGTTGTTCCGACCCCTTCAGGGGCGCCATTTACTCAAGGGCTCGCTCAAAGTTGGAGTGATGAACCATGGCTCGTGATTGCCTGTGGCCGATATGAAGGAATTGATTCTCGCGTGATGCAGCACTACGCAACGCGCGATGATTGGAATGGCGTTAGTGAGGTAACGATTGGCGACTATGTCTTGGCCGGTGGAGAGGTTGCTGCGATGGTGATCGTTGAAGCGGTTGGACGTTTGATCCCTGGCGTTCTCGGTAATCAAGAAAGCGCTGCTGATGATTCATTCAGCATGAGTGCTGATAGCGCGCTGGTTGAAGGCCCTGTGTTTACCAAGCCGCAGGAGTGGCGGGGGATCGCGATACCCGACGTACTCACCAGCGGGCATCACGCAAACATCGCACAGTGGCGCTTAGAACAAGCCCAGGAGCGAACTGCTGAAAAGCGGCCAGATCTTTAACTCATCAGGCAGTAGGTGTTGATGAGGCCAGGGATCAGGACCCTTCCTGAGTGCTCTGCGACCTGACCGGGCCGTTCACGCCTGATCACATGAGGCGAGTTGGGGTACGAGGCCCGGCTATGGCACACTTCTACAGCCCACCGCGCCGGTGCTCTGCCACAGGGGACTCGGTTGCATGGGTAGCAATTTCCTCAAACCCCACCGTGGGAGACCTGTGGCTCCTGCAGGAAGCGAATGATCATGAAGACTCTCGACATCGTCGACGTAACAAGCCTACGTTCCGACATCCCTGAATTCCGCGCAGGCGACACCCTCAAGGTGCACGTCAAGGTCGTTGAAGGCAGCAAGACCCGAGTACAGGTCTTCCAAGGCGTGGTCATCGGCATTTCCGGTTCAGGTATCGGTGAGACCTTCACGGTCCGCAAGGTTTCTTACGGAACCGGCGTCGAGCGCAAGTTCCCGATGCATACCCCGATCATTGAAAAGATCGAAGTGGTTTCGCGCGGCGATGTGCGACGTGCCAAGCTTTACTACCTTCGCGATCTTCGTGGCAAGAAGGCAAAGATCCGCGAGAAGCGCGATCACGTGCCTACCAAGTCACAGGACTAGTCTTTTCGCTGGTGCCCAAACATTCTCGGTGGGATCTTCCACTGACTCTTGTGGGTGCGGTAGCTGTAGTTCTACTTCTCACTTCATTCATAGCTAAGCCATTTTCCATTCCTTCGGGATCGATGGAAGACACGCTTCAGGTTGGTGATCGAGTCTTAGTCAATCGAATCGTGTATCACCTGCGACCGATTGAGCGCGGCGACGTTGTTGTCTTTGATGGCACTGATTCATTTGTGGCTCAAGGCGTGGTTCCTTCGCGAGATCCGATCCGTGGGCTCTTTACAAACATTGGTCAGTCGGTGGGTGTGATTGCTCCCGACGGAACGGACTTTGTCAAGCGTGTGGTCGGGGTAGCGGGTGATCACGTGCAATGCTGCAATTCTGAAGGCGCGCTACTTATTAATGGTGTTCCGATGAAAGAGAACTATCTCTTTCCCGGCGATGTTCCAAGCACTGTTGCTTTCGATGCTGTTGTTCCAGAAGGCAAGCTTTGGGTTATGGGCGATCACAGATCAAACAGCGCTGACTCGCGTGCCCATTTGGGCGATCCGGGCGGCGGCATGGTGTCTACCTCCAAGGTTGTGGGCCGGGTAATGGCAGTCGTGTGGCCGCCCTCAAGATGGGGAAGTGTGTCGATCCCACCGGCGTATGCAAAGGTGGCGCAGTGAGTATCGAACAGCAGCCGCCAAAGGATGCTCGTCCCAAGAAACCTAAGTCAACCGGATTTGTATCGGGACTGCGGGAGTTTACTGTCATCGTGATTGCTGCTCTAGCACTTTCAGCACTCGTGCGAGTCTTCCTCGTTCAGGCTTTCTATGTGCCTAGTGAGTCTATGGAAAACACGCTGATGCCTAATGATCGCATTGTGGCATCCAAGATCACCACGCACTTTGGTGGAATTTCTCGTGGAGAAGTCGTTGTATTTCGCGATCCCGGAGGTTGGTTAGGCGCTCCCGAGCCTGGTCCCACAGGCGTGCGCGGACTTATACATAACGCGATGACGTTCATCGGATTACTACCAAGCGATAGCGGTAATGATCTGGTGAAACGGGCTATTGGA
>Ga0114978_10003870_pt1 | contig 12204 bp, 12 predicted proteins | sample S_140212_EF_Meta_FD_87027 | JGI IMG/M metagenome (GOLD analysis project Ga0114978, IMG submission 87027) | Freshwater microbial communities from Lake Simoncouche, Canada to study carbon cycling - S_140212_EF_MetaG | ecosystem: Environmental > Aquatic > Freshwater > Lake | place: Lake...
ATCCTCACCAAAATGCAGGTCAGCAATTCCCGCGACGATCTGTGGAAGGGGATTTTCGGACGAAACGCCGAAAAGGTCAGTGCGCAATTTCCGGCCGATTCCCCCATCAGGGAGGCTTTATTTTTTAAAGCCAATCCGCACATTGCCCGCGTCATTTTCATCGCGACACCGCACCTGGGAAGCCGGCTGGCCACGCTGCGCATCGCCGGAATTGTCGGATCACTGATCCGGCTGCCCGGAAAACTGGTCAGCGCGATTGACCCGAAAGTAATAAAAAGCATGCTTCGCGGTATTGACCCCTCCTTCCGCTCCCCTCCAACCAGCATCGCCGGATTGTCACCAAAATCCCCGCTGCTGCAAAGCGTCCGCAAACTCCCGCTCTCCGTCCCCTACCACTCCATCATCGGAAATCGGGGCCGCAGCAACGAAGCCCTCGTCGACAGTTCCGACGGCTTTGTGCCGTATTGGAGTTCTCATTTGCCAGAAGCCAACTCCGAAATCATCGTCCCTACCGGTCACGACGCCTTCAATCATCCCGATTCCGTCGCGGAGGTTCTCCGCATTCTCGCGCTCTGAGTGGCTTTGTTTCCTGATGAGCGCGGTGGCTTTTAATCGGCCGGGATGAAGGGAAAATCCATAACCGTCGTCGGGTCGGGTTCGATCGGGCTCTACTATGGCGGCAAATTGGCGGCGGATGGACATGCTGTGCGGTTTTTGTTGCGCGCGGGCTATGAGGAGGCCCGTCGCGAAGGCATCCGCATTTACGACAAGGAGAACGGGGACGTCACCCTGCGGGAACCGCAGTTTTTCCGCACGACGGAGGAGATCGGTCCGAGCGATCTGGTCCTGGTCGCGGTGAAGGCCACGGCCAACGCTTCGCTCCCGCACTTGCTGCCGCCCCTGCTGCACGAAAAAACGATGGTCCTCACGCTGCAAAACGGTCTGGGCACCGAGGAATTTCTGGCCGGACACGTGGGTCCGGAACGCCTGCTGGGCGGCTTATGTTTCATCTGCCTCACGCGGCGGACCCCGGCGAGCGTGGATCACGTCGGACGCGGGATGCTTTCCCTCGGGGAATATGAAAGGCAACCTCTGTCCCGCACGAGGCAGGTGGTGGAGGCTTTTTCCCAAGCCGGGGTGAAAACCTGCCTGGTGGAAAATCTCGCCGGGGAACGCTGGCGCAAACTCGTTTGGAATATCCCGTTCAACGGACTGGCCGTCGCGACCGGTGGCCTGACCACGGACAAAATCCTGGCCGATCCCGCGCTGCAGGCGAAATGCCGCGCGCTCATGGCGGAAGTGATCGCCGTGGCGAACGCGCTCGGGCACCGGATTGAGCCGGGCTACGCGGATTTTCAGGTCGAACGGACTCTTCCCATGGGGCCGTATAAACCCTCCACCCTGGTGGACTGGATGGCCGGGCAGGAGTTGGAAATCGAGCCGATCTGGGGCGAGCCGCTGCGGCGCGCGCACGCGGCGGGCGTGGACGTGCCGCACCTGGAGGAGCTTTATACAAAAATAAAAGCCGCCGCGAAGTTCGCCGGGATCGGGTCGGCGGGCGGGATCCCGGGCAGCCTGGCTGGGATGACCATGGCGCCGTAGTAAGCGGGTTTTGAGCGTGCGCCTTGAGGAGTTATCTCCCAAGGAAATCCGGGCCGCGCTGCCCAAATAATTCTCCGGAGGGGGCCTACCGCCGCGACATGAAAATCCGCAGGATGTACCAGAACAGCAGCGCAACCGAGGCGAAGAGCGAGAGCGAAGCCGCCACGTATTGATCGGTGCGGTAATTCCGCATGATGTTGGACGTGTCGTAGAGAATCGCTGCCGCGGCGAACACGACCATGATTCCGGAGAACAGGATGCCCAGGTTGAAGCCAAAGACGATGCTGGCCACAATCACACCCAATGCGATGAAACCACCGATCATCAGCACACTGCGGAGAAAGGAAAAATCCACCCGCGTGAGGACGACCACACCGGTCAGTCCGAGAAAAAGTCCAATCGTCATCAGCGCCGCCATCGGCAGCACGTCCGGCGAGCTGTAATTGACCGCCACATAAAGCAACGGAACGAAGATCACGGCCTGGGCCAGCACATACAGGCCGAGACCGGCATATTGCATGGCCAGACTGGCCCCTGAATTTGCCCAGCTCTGGGCCAGCCAGGTCGCCCCCATGAAAAGTCCGAGAACGATCAGCCAGGAAAAATTCCCGCCGGTCATGAGTTTCATCATGGTCGGAGCAAAGGGCGAATTGAGCAAAAGCGCCTCGATGGCCACAAAGGCCAAAACCGCTCCGGCCAGATGGGCATAGGTGCGGCGGATAAACCGGCTGCGGTCCACCGGGGTGGAATTGGCGACGCTGATATAGGGATTATTATAGGCGTTGTCGTTCATAAGCGGGATGGTATTGCGTAAAAGGTGCGTCGGGATGCACTCCCTGTCAAGGCCTCCGCCCTTGACCGGGGCTCAGCGCACTCTTGATTATCACCGCCATCGCGCTAATCTGCCCTCCCATGAAAACAATTTTCGTGACCGGCGGGGCCGGCTACATCGGAAGCATCTGCGTTGAACAACTTCTCAACGAGGGCTACGCGGTCGCGGTTTTCGACAATCTCAGCGAAGGTCATCGCAAGGCGGTTGATCCCCGCGCCGAATTTTTCCAGGGCAACCTGCTTGATCGCACCGTCCTCCGCCACGCCATGGGAGAGGTCAAACCCGACGCCGTCATGCACTTCGCCGCCAACGCCCTCGTGGGCGAATCCATGGAAAATCCCTCTAAGTATTTCCGCAATAATGTCGCCAACGGCATCAACCTTCTCGACGTGGCGGTGGAAAACGGCGTGCAGAAATTCGTCTTCTCCTCCACCTGCGCCACCTTCGGCATCCCCGCCCGCGTGCCGCTTGACGAAACGCTGCCGCAAAATCCCATCAACCCTTATGGCGAGTCCAAGCTGCTCTTCGAAAAAATCCTCCGCTGGTATGATGAATGTCACGGCTTGAGCTATGTCGCCTTGCGCTATTTCAATGCCGCCGGTGCCACAGAAAAATTCGGCGAGGATCACCGCATCGAGACCCACCTTATCCCCAACGTGCTCAAGGTCGCTCTCGGTCAGCGCGAGTCGGTGGATATCCTCGGCACCGATTACCCCACCCCCGACGGCACCTGCATCCGCGACTACATTCACGTGCTCGATCTGGCCCAGGCCCACATTCTGGCCCTCAAGTCCGCGAAGAGCGAATGCTACAACCTCGGCACCGGCGGCGGCACGTCGGTCAAGGAAGTCATCGCGGTCTGCCGCGAGATCACCGGCAAGGAAATTGCCGCCCTTGAGAAACCCCGCCGCCCCGGCGATCCGCCCCGGCTCATCGCGGCCTCGGACAAAGTCAAGGCCGGCCTCGGCTGGAAGCCCAAATATCAGGGCATCCGCGCCATTGTGGAAAGTGCCTGGGCTTGGCACGTCAAAAATCCCGGCGGCTACGACAAGTAACGGTTTTTCGCTCCCTGTTTGACACCGGGTCTGCTTTGTTAGGCGGACTGCCTATGTCGATTTCAGAACCTGCCGCGTCCGAGGAGGGCAGTCCGCTTTCCAACGCCGACCTCGCGCCGGTTCTTCCGGCTTCCCGCACATGGGGGATGTGGAATTTCATCGCGCTGTGGGTTTCCATGTCCGCGTGCATCCCGACCTACATGCTGGCTTCCTCGCTGGTGGACCAGCAGGTCGGTATGAACTGGTCGCAGGCCATCTTCACCATTTTTCTCGCCAACGTCATCGTGCTCATTCCCATGATCCTGAACGCCCACGCCGGCACGAAATACGGCATCCCGTTTCCTGTGTACTGCCGGGCTTCGTTCGGCACACTCGGTGCCAACATCCCGGCGCTGATGCGAGCGTTTGTGGCCTGCGGATGGTTCGGTATCCAGGCTTGGATCGGCGGCATGGCCATCTACCAGATTCTCGGCGAATTCTTTCCCGCCATGCTCGCGGTGAAACCCATCGCGGTCCTTGGCATCAGCGTCCCGCAAGCCGTCTGTTTCCTCTTTTTCTGGGGCATCAATATGGGGGTGATCTACAAGGGCATTGATTGTATCCGCTGGTTGCTGATCATCAAAGCCCCCCTGCTCATCCTCCTCGGCCTCGCCCTGCTCTGGTGGGCCTATGACAAGGCCGGTGGTTTCGGCACCATGCTTTCCCAGCCCTCCCAGTTTTCTCCCGGCCAGCCCAAGGCCGGGCAATTCTGGGTTGTTTTCTTTCCCGCTCTCACCGGAATGATCGGGTTCTGGGCCACGCTCTCCCTCAACATCCCGGACTTCTCCCGCTACGCCAAGTCGCAGCGCGACCAGATAATCGGCCAGGCGATTGGCCTCCCTCCGGCCATGGCGCTGTATTCCTTCATTGGTGTTGCCGTCACCTCCGCGACAGCCGTGATCTACGGCGAGACCATCTGGGATCCCACTGTTCTGCTGACGAAGTTCAGCAATCCCGTCGTCCTGATCATCGCCATGCTCGCGCTTTGCATCGCCACGCTGGCCACCAACATCGCCGCCAACGTCGTCAGCCCCGCCAACGATTTTTCCAATCTGGCTCCGCACAAAATCTCCTTCCGCACCGGCGGCTATATCACCGGCGTTGTCGGTATTTTGATGATGCCTTGGAAGCTGCTGGCCGACCCCACCGTCTATATCTTCACCTTGCTCGGCGGCTTCAGCGCACTCCTCGGGCCCATCGGCGGCATCCTCATTGCCGACTACTTCGTCTGTCGCCGCAAGGAACTCGACCCCGTTGCGCTGTACCAATCCCACGGCGCCTATCGTTTCACAGGCGGCTTCAGCCTGGTCGCCATCGCCGCCCTTGTTCTTGGCGTGCTGCCCAGTCTGCCCGGATTTCTCGTGCAGGTGAAACTCGCCAGCCCCGGCGTTTTTCCGCTCTGCCTCGTCGATCTCTACCATTACGCCTGGTTTGTTGGCTTCGGGCTGGCTTTTGCCCTTTACGTCATCCTGCGCAAACTCGCCCCCAACGCCTGAATCAAGCCCAATCGAAAATGACCGCCCCCGTCCTTCCCCCCTCCAACCATCAGCCGAAACCCTACACAGGCCCCTCCGCCGAAAAGGTCCTCGCGCTGCGCAGGGAATTCCTCAGCCCCGGCCTCTTTCTCTACTACAAAAATCCCATCATGCTCGTGGAGGGTAAGATGCAATATGTCTGGGACGAGACCGGCAAACGATACCTCGACGGACTCGGCGGCATCGTCACCATCAGCGCCGGACACTGCCATCCCCACGTGGTCAAGGCGGCCCACGAGCAAAACGAAACGCTCCAGCATTCCACCACCATCTATCTCCAGCCCAGGATTGCCGAATACGCCGAGAAACTTGCCTCCAAGCTCCCCGGCAAACTCAAGGTCTGCTACTTCGTCAACTCCGGCTCCGAGGCCAACGACCTCGCCCTCCTCATGGCCCGGCTTTACACCGGCAACTACGACGTGATTGCCCTGCGCAACTCCTACCACGGCGGCAACTCATCCGCCATGTCCGTCACCGCCCACAGCTCCTGGAAATTCAACGTTCCTCACAGCTTCGGCGTCCACCATGCCCAGGCCCCCTATTGCTACCGGGGTAACTACGGTTACGACGATCCCGAGGCCGGAAAAAAATACGCTGACGACGTCCAGTCGGTTATTGATTACGCCACGTCCGGCAAAGTCGCCGCCTTCATCGCAGAGTCCATCCAGGGCGTCGGCGGCTTTGTCGTCTTTCCCGACGGCTACCTGAAGCACTCCTACGCACACGTCCGCGCCGCCGGCGGCGTCTGCATTGCCGACGAAGTGCAGACCGGCTTCGGCCGCACCGGCACCCATTACTGGGGCTTTGAAACCCAGTGCGTCATCCCCGACATCGTCACCATGGCCAAGAGCATCGGCAACGGTGCCCCGCTCGCCGCCGTCGTCACCACGCCCGAGATCGCCAGCGTCCTCACCCAGAAAATCCACTTCAACACCTTTGGCGGAAACCCCGTCGTCAGCGCCATCGGCAAGGCCGTCCTCGAAGTCATCGAACAGGAAAACCTGCAGCAAAACTGTCTCACTCTTGGCCAATACATCCTGGCCGGACTCGAAAAGCTGAAGCAAAAACACCCCCTGATCGGCGACGTGCGCGGCAAGGGCCTCATGCTCGGGATTGAACTCGTAAAAGACCGCAAAACCAAGGAGCCCGCCAAGGAAGCCTGCGCCGTGGTGCTGGAACGCGCCCGCGAGATGGGCCTGCTCCTCGGCAAGGGCGGGCTCTGGGGTCAGACCATCCGCTTTTCGCCGCCCATGTGCATCACCAAGGCCGACGCGGATTTCCTCCTGGCGGTCCTCGATGCCGCTCTGGATGGCGCGGCGGCGTAGAGTCTGATTTCGGACGGAATTAACGGAAGGACTTCGGGAGGGATTCTTCCCCCGTTATCCGCTTCGGCTACCAATGGAACGGGAGGCGCGGGATTGATCGCGTGGATGGCCGGGCAAGCGACCGGCAGGCAGAAATCGGGGGGTGAGGGAGTCGGCTCGGCGGGACTCGAACCCGCACGGTATTTCTACCAGCAGATTTTAAGTCTGCTGTGTCTGCCATTTCACCACGAGCCGGAAAAAGGAAGCTCCCAGAAAGAACGCCTAAACGCCAGCCCCAACGAAGTGAGGCGGACCCGGAATTCGGACCGGTTGGTATGCGGTAATCCTAAATAGAAATGGAAAAGCGGATGGGGTCGGGCCTATAATTTGCATATTTTACCGGGTCGAATACGCACCGCCTTACCCGCAACGAGGCCGTGAACCAGCGTAAAACGCGTCTAGGGTTCCTTGGCTTCCGGAGATTCTGGCGAGTCCTCTTCCTCATCATCCTCCTCCTCGATCTCACGGCGCATCGCCTTTGAGATGAACGGGCGCACGAAGCCGTAGATGAGAAAACTCACGAAGAGCACGGCGGGCACCCATTGGTAGAACATCGCGCCAATAAGAATAATGACGATGATGACAAGAAACTGCGGCAAAGACCTTTGCGAGCGCCAGCCCAGTCCCTTGAAGCTGGGGTAGCGCACCCGGCTGAACATCATGAAGGAGAGAAAAAGCATCAATCCCGCCAGAGCGAATTTCCAGGCCCCGATTTCTTTCGAACCCTCTTCCATCCAAAGCATGAAGAGCGTGAGCGAGGCGATGAGCCCGGCGGCGGCGGGGATGGGAAACCCGATGAACTCGTTCGACGGTTTGTCATTTTTAGCGATGGCGTAGCAATTGAAGCGGGCCAGCCGCAGCACGCCGCAAAGAAGATAGACAAATGCGATGAGCCAGCCCGTGCGGGCGAAGTCGCGCAGCACGATTTGGTAAACCAACAGGGCGGGCGCAATGCCGAAGGACACCACGTCGGCCAGCGAATCGAACTCGCGCCCGAACGGACTTTCATGCCCGCCCAGCCTTGCCAGCCGTCCGTCGAGCAGGTCGAAGACGCAGGCACCCAAAATAAAAAGCAGGGATTGATGGTAGAGCTCCACGGCAGACAGGCCTTGTTGAATCACCAGGGCCGCCTCGATGATGCAGCGCATGGCCGCGAAGCCGCAGAAAAGATTTCCCGCCGTCATCAAGTTCGGCAGGAGGTAAATTTTCGGTTCCTCGTGCTGGCTCATGGTTTTTTAGCGGGCAGCCGGGCGATGGGGGTTTCTCCGCCGTGAACCCGGTCCCCGATTTTGACCAGGATCTCGGCATCGAGCGGGAAGTCCGCCTCGGTGCGCGAGCCGAAGCGAATCATGCCGAAGCGTTCGCCCCGCCCGACCGGGTCGCCGACTTGCTTCCACGCGCAGATGCGGCGGGCGATCGCGCCGGTGATCTGGCGCACGATGACCGTGGCCTGCGGGCCTTGGATGACCCAGCTGCGGCGGGCGTTGAGTTTGGAGGAGTTCGGGTTTCGGGCATCGAGAAACCGTCCGGTCACGGGCTCCGAATGGGTGATTTCGCCGGCGAGGGGCGCGCGGTTCACATGCACATCGAAGACCGAAAGAAAAATCCCCACCCGGCGCACGCGGCGGTGGAGGAATTCGGTTTCGTCCACTTCGGTGACCTCGACCACCACGCCGTCCGCCGGTGAGACGGCCAGCGATTCGTCGGAGGGCGGTTCGCGTTCCGGATCGCGGAAAAAATACAGCGAGAAAAGCATCATGCCTGCGACGACCAGGCACAGGAGGGGAAAAAGGGCGAAGGTGGCCAGCCAGCAGACAGCCAGAATGCCAAAGATCCAGCGGGCTTCACCCAGTGCGCGGAATTTCATCCCGGCATCATAGGGGCCGGAGCGATCTCCGCGAGCCCATAGTTGAAATTGCCCGGCGAACCGATAGCATGGTGGGATATGATCCTCACTGCAGAGATGACGATGGCCGGTTTGCTCGAGGCCTACCCCGGAGCCCAGCGTGCGCTTTTCCGCAAATACCACATCGGCGGCTGTGCCAGTTGCGGCTTTCGTCCGGACGAAACGCTCGCCGGTGTTTGCGAGCGCAATGGCGGGCTCGATCCGGAGGAGGTTTTGGAAAATATCCGCGCCGCCCACGATCAGGACGAGCAAATCATGCTCAGTCCCGGCGCGGTGAAGGAGCTGTTGGACGCGGGCACGGCGGACATTTTTGACATCCGCACCCACGAGGAATACGAGGCTGTTCATATCGCGGGAACGCGCCATTTTAACCAGCAACTCATGCAGGAAACCCTCGCCACCGCGCCGAAAGACCGCTTGCTGGTTTTGCTCGATCACACCGGCACCCGTTCGCTCGATGCCGCCGCGTATTTTGCCGGCCACGGTTTCACCAACGTCCAATGCCTGCGCGGAGGCATTGATACCTGGAGCGTTGCGGTGGATCCCTCCTTGCCGCGCTACACTTTGGAATGAACGACGATCTCGAAACCAAAATTCAGGCGGCAATTCAAAACCCGCAAAATATCGGCGAGATGTCCGATGCGGACGCCGTCGGCACCGTCGGCAGTGAAAGCTGCGGCGACATGTTGCGCATGTGGGTGAAGTTCAAAGAGGAAAACGGCCGCCGTATCATTGACAAAGCCACCTTCCAAACCTTCGGCTGTCAGACCGCCATTGCCGTCGCCAGCGTCGCGACCGAACTCATCCGCGGTAAGACGTCCGAGGAGGCCATCGCCATGTCGGGCGAGGAGTTGGCCGCTCCGCTCGGCTCCCTTCCGCCCATGAAAATCCATTGCGCCCAACTCGTCGAGGGAGCCTTGAAAAATGCCCTCTCCGGCGCACCGCCGCCCGAATCCCAACCCCTCGCCCCCACGTTGCTCGAACAAATGTCTGCGCCCGGGGGCTTGAAAATCAAAATGCAAATTCCGTTATGAACGACCACCGCGAAATCACCCTTATCCGCGACTGCGACGCCATCCAGATTCCCAGCGGCAATCCACTCACCCTGCCCGCTGGGATGAGCGTCGTCATCACCCAATCCCTCGGCGGCACCTACACGGTGGCCACGCCGGGCGGCCTGGCCCGCATTGACATCAAGGATGTGGATGCCCTCGGTCTCGATCCTGCGGCGGAGAAAGAAAAATCCGAACAAAAAATCTCCGGCCCGACCGAGGAGGCCGTCTGGTCGCAACTCAAGACCGTTTTCGATCCCGAGATTCCCGTCAACGTCGTGGACCTCGGCCTCATCTACGATTGCAAGATTGATGAAAAGGACGCGGGCGAAAAATCCGTTCTGGTCAAAATGACTCTGACCGCCCCCGGGTGCGGGATGGGCCCGGCCATCGCCGCCGATGCCCGTCAGAAAATCCTCGCCATCGAAGGCGTGTCCGACGCCGAAGTCGAACTCGTCTGGGACCCGCCCTGGAGCCAATCCATGATCAGCGAAGAGGGCCGGATGAAGCTCGGGTTGGTCTAGCATTGGAGTGCAATCCGGGAGGGCGGACCTGCCGAAGGCAGGTAAACCCAGATCGCCTCTGGCGCGGCCGAAGGCGTGAACCGGAGGAACTCCCGATCCAACAAAACAAAATACCCCGCCGGAGACTTTTCCTATTGAATTCCCCCCGCATGGCTGTTGCCGTGCTGCCCCATGAAACGTCACTGGCCCTGGTTCGCCGCGCTGCTTAGCGGTCTGTTGCTGGCGGTGTGTTACGCCCCGGCGGGTCTGGGTGGCCTCGCCTGGCTGGCTCTCACGCCGCTCATCTGCGCGCTCTGGTTTTCCGAACCGTGGACGCGGCGCGAAGGCGGACGGCTTTTCCTCCTGGGCTACGTCACGGGCCTGGGCTATTTTATCGGCGGTTTTCACTGGCTCATCACGGTCACGATCCCCGGCTGGATTGCCCTCGGCCTCTATCTCGCCGTCTATCCCGCGCTCTGGGCCGTCTTTGTCGGCGGGGTGGTCAGACCGCGCCAGTCGCCCTTTGAAGCGAAGCCGGTCTGGCTGAAATCCTGGCACAACCTGCTCGTCGCTGTGCTCGCCGCTGCCGCCTGGACCGGACTGGAATGGATCCGCGGCACGCTCTTCTCCGGTTTCGGCTGGAACACTCTCGGCATCACCCTTCACGAAAACATCGCCCTCATCCAAATCTGCGACATCACCGGCGTGGGCGGCCTCTCGTTTCTGCTCGTGATGGTCAACCTGATCGTCGTCATCACGGTCAAGCGCCTGAAGATGGAGCTCGGACGCCACAAGCTCCGGCCCCATTACGATTTCAGCCTCACCGTCGCCCTCATCGCGCTGGTTTTCAGCTATGGGGTGCGGGAACTCTTCGCCCCGCCGCAGGCCAGTGAGTCCCTCAGCGTGGCCATCGTCCAGGCCAACGTGCCACTCCTGCTCAAGCGCGATCCCGAGCACGAGGAAAATATTCTCGAGCAACACGTGCGCCTCACCGAGACCGCCATGGCCGTGAAACCCGACCTTATCGTCTGGCCGGAGGCCGCGACCCCGCGCCCGCTTTTCACCGACCAGCACAACTGGGATGTCGTTCGCGGACTGGCCGAAAAACACGAGGGCGATTTTCTCCTTGGCACCGTGAACCTCGACAAAACCGGCGACTTCAATTCCATCGTCCTGCTGACCGAAAAGGGTGCGACCGCGCAGATCTACAACAAAATCCATCTCGTTCCCTACGGCGAATACCTGCCCATGCGCGATTGGATCACCTGGCCCGAATGGATCACCGTGCAGATCCCCGATGACTTTGATTTCGGATGCGAACCCGTCGTGCTGGAAATGGCGTGCAAGCCCGTTAAAATCGCGCCGCTGGTTTGTTTCGAGGACACCCTCGGCGACCTCGCCCGGCAGTTCGTCCTCCGCGGTGCGCAGCTTTTCGTCAACGTGACGAATGATGGATGGTTCCTCCACAGCGCCGGGGCCCGGCAGCATTTGGTCAATGCCGTTTTCCGCTGCGTCGAAACCAAAATCCCCATGGCCCGCGCCGCCAACACCGGAGTGAGCTGTATCATAGACGGCTACGGCCGCATCCGTCAGCAACTGCAAAACGAAAATGGCGACCCTTTCATCGAGGGCGTGCTTTTTGCCCAGGTCGACGTGCCGAAGTCGCCGAAAAAAACCTTCTACACCTTAAACGGCGAGGTTTTCTCGCTCGCCTGTCTCACCCTCTCCATCCTCACCTGCGGATGGGCCTTCTTGCGCCGGAATTCATAATCCTCTTGTCCGCCGCGCGCGGACAGGAAATCCTCCCCTCCGTGAAAGCCATTGTCACCGTCATGCCCAAACTCTCCGTGCTCGACCCTCAGGGCGCGGCCACCGCCGAAGCCATGAAGCATCTCGGCCTCGAAAATATCGGACGCGTCCGCGTCGGCAAATCCATCGAGATCGAACTCCCCGGCGGAGCCGATGAAGCCAAACTCCACGAGATCGCCCGCGACCTCCTCTCCAATCCCGTCATCGAGGATTACACGATTCAGATTAACCACTAATTTTCACTGATGGGCACTAATGATCCCTTCCAACAGGAAGGCTACGATCTGATGGCGGCGGCCTTTGAAGTCTATAACGAAAAAGGCCACGGCTTCCTCGAAGACGTCTATCAAGAGTGCCTGGAGAAAGAATTGGCTCTCCGTAAAATCGCCTTCCAACCCAAACCATGGCTCCAGATTTTCTACAAGCGAGAACCGCTGCGCCAGGGATACGAACCCGACCTGCTTGTCTGCGAAGGCATCGTCACGGAACTCAAGGCCGTGAAAAAAC
>Ga0114978_10003873_pt1 | contig 12201 bp, 6 predicted proteins | sample S_140212_EF_Meta_FD_87027 | JGI IMG/M metagenome (GOLD analysis project Ga0114978, IMG submission 87027) | Freshwater microbial communities from Lake Simoncouche, Canada to study carbon cycling - S_140212_EF_MetaG | ecosystem: Environmental > Aquatic > Freshwater > Lake | place: Lake...
CCTTTTTTGCCGACCATGTCGACTATCATGCCGCCGGGAATGTTCGAAATCGCGCCGGCGGCATATTGCACCGTCATGATGAGGCCGATCTGCGTGTACGAGAGACCGAACTCCTTGCCGATCAGCGGCAGCAGCACGTAGAACGTCGCGGTATACCAGTGCGTGAGGCCGTGGCCTGCGGACAGCAGCCAGACTTCCCTGGAGGAACGCGGCGTTGCTTTGGCGGATGCTGTTGCGGTGGCGGTGTTCATGATGAGAGTGGAATCATAACATTGGGAGGGTGTGAAGGCGGGAGGGCGTGAAGTAGTGGGACCCGTGAGAGCGCGAGATCGTGAGGGCGTAAATTAAAACGCTTTCCACCATCTCGCGCCCTCACGCCCTCACGGCCTTTCAAGTAACATAGCCCCTTTTTTCCGCACACGCATGCGCACCGACCTCGCCAGATTCTTCAGCCCGCGTTCGATCGCGATCATCGGCGCATCGCAGGACCTGATCTCGATCAGCGGCCAGCCGCTGAAGCATCTGCTCGCGCACAACTACCCGGGCAAGTTATACCCGGTGAATCCGAAGTACCAGGAAGTGCTCGGCGTCAAATGCTATCCGTCGATAGCGGCGCTGCCGGAAGCGCCGGAACTCGCGCTGGTGCTTATCAATGCCGCGCGCGTGGCCGATGCGTTGCGCGAGTGCGGCAAGCTCGGCGTGCCGTACGCCATTGTATTCAGTTCAGGTTTTTCGGAAACCGGCGGCAACGGCGTCGTTATGCAGGGCGAGCTTGCCGCCATTGCCGCTGAATACGATATCGGCATCATCGGCCCCAACTGCCAGGGCATGATCAACTCCGTCGACCGCGTCTACGCCGGCTTCGGCTCCAACTTCAGCGCGGACTACGAGCCCGGCCGCGTCAGCATGGTGTCGCAAAGCGGCGGCTTCGGTTTCTCGGTGATGAACCTCGCCGCACTCGACGGCGGCGTGCATTTCCGCCAGATGGCGACGACCGGCAATGAAATCGGCGTGAGTTCGCTCGACTTCATCAATTACTTCATCGACGACGCGCTCACGGAAATCATCGTGTGCTATATGGAGGGCCTGAAAGACGCGCACCGCCTGATCGCAACCGGCAAGCGCGCGCTCGCCGCCAGGAAGCCGATATTCGCGTGGAAGGTCGGCAATACCGAAGAGGGCGAGAAAGCGGCGGCTTCGCACACCGCGAACCTGGGCGGCGCGATGGCGCTCTACAAGGCGGCGTTCCGGCAGGGCGGCATCATCCAGGTCGACGACATCGAGGACGTCGTCGATTACAGCCGCGCGTTCCAGTGCGGCAAACTGCCGGCGGGCAACCGCGTCGCCATCATCACGATCTCCGGCGGCGCCGGCATCCTGATCACCGACGAATGCGTGAGCCGCGGCATGCAGGTGCCGCAACTCGCCGCCGCGACCCTCGACAAGCTGCGCGACATCGTGCCGTCGTTCGGCTCGCTGGTGAATCCGATCGACGTGACGGCCGCGATATTCAGCGACCTCACGATGATCAGCCGGACGTTGAATGCCGTGCTCGACGACCCGAACATCGATTCCATTGCCATGCTCAATGCGTCGCTGATGGGAGACCTCGCGGCGAGCGTCGCACGCGAAATCGCCGCCGTCGCCAAAAACAGCAAAAAGCCGATATTTCTCGCCTGGAGCGCTCGCGACGAAGTGGCGCAGGAAGCCTACGCCATGCTCGACGCGGAAAACATCCCGCATTACAAATCGCCGGTGCGCTGCGGACGCGCGCTTGCGGCGCTGTCGTGGTACGCCGAGGCCCTGCGTCGAGAGGAAGGATTGCGTGCGGAGACGGCGCCTGCGATCACGAGTGTTGCGGCGCGCAAGATGCTCGCCGGCAAGACCGACGACATCACCGAGTTCGCGGCCAAGCAGGTGCTCGCGTATTACGGTATCGGCATCACGAAGGAAGAACTCGCAACGAGCCGCGACGAGGCGGTCGCGCTCGCGCAGCGCATCGGCTACCCGGTCGTGTTGAAGGTCCAGTCGCCGGATATATCGCACAAGACCGAAGCGAAAGCGGTGCGTCTCGATCTCGCGTCGGAAGCCGACGTCGCCGCTGCTTACGACGAAATCCTGCGCAACGCCAAAGCCTACAAGAAAGATGCGCGCATCGACGGCGTATTGGTGCAGGAAATGGTGAGCGGCGGGATCGAAGCGATCCTCGGCATAACCAACGATAAATTATTCGGACCTGCCGTGATGTTCGGACTCGGCGGCATTTTCGCCGAAGTGCTGAAAGACGTCGCGTTCCGCATTGCGCCCGTCACCAGGGCCGGCGCGCTTGAGATGATCGCCGAAATCAAGGGCTACTCCGTGCTGACTGGCGCGCGAGGCGCCGCTCATGCCGACATCGATGCGCTCGCGGATGCTATCGTGCGTCTCTCCGCACTTGCCATAGACCTTGAAGAGCACGTCGCAGAACTCGATATCAATCCGCTGTTCGTGTTTTCAAAAGGCAAGGGCGTGAAAGCAGGCGATGCGCTGATCAAGCCATTGGTGCGCAGCGAGTAAAGGCCGTAAGGTTCAGGAGGATTCATGCAGACCACTCAGGAAGTGCAGGCGCTTTGCGATGAGGTGCGGCGCTTTGTCGTGAAGGAAGTCGATCCACGCTCGCGCTGGATCGAGGAGAACGATGCCATTCCCGACGACCTCTTTGCGAAGACGCGCGAACTGGGACTCTTCGGCCTTACTATCCCCGAGCAGTACGGCGGTATCGGTCTCGACCTCGCGGGCAAGTGCGCGATCGAAGAGGTCATGGGCTCGACCAACTACGGCTTCGCGACGCTGATCGGCAATCACACGGGCATCAGCACGACCGGCATTACTGCACTCGGCAACGAGGCGCAAAAGAAAAAATACCTGCCGCGCATGGCGACCGGCGAATGGGTCGGCTGTTTCGCGCTGACCGAGGCCGAGGCGGGTTCCGATCCCGCGGCGATGCGCACGACCGCCGTGAAGAAGGGCGACCGCTACGTGCTGAACGGCGAGAAGATCTACATCACCAACGCGCCGGTCGCGAACGTGTTTACCATGATGGCGGTCACCGACAAGAGCAAAGGCGTCAAAGGCATTTCGGCGTTTATCCTCGAGCGCGGATTCAAGGGACTGTCGGTCGGCAAGAACGAATTGAAGATGGGTATGCACGGCTGCACGACCGCGCCCGTCATCATGCAGGATTGCGAAGTACCGGCGGAAAACCTGCTCGGCGCCGAAGGCATGGGTTACGTGCAGGCGTTGAAGACGCTCACCGCCGGGCGCGTCACCGTCGCCGCGCGCTGCTGCGGCATGATGGACAAATTGATCAGCCGCAGCGCCGAATACATGAAGGTGCGCACCCAGGGCGGCCACAAGCTTGCCGAGTACCAAGGCCTGCAGTGGATGCTTGCCGACATGGCGGTCCAGCGTGACGCGGCGCGTTTGCTGACGCGACGCGGTATAGACACGCTGATGAGCGGGGAACGCGGCACGCTCGAAGCCGCGATGGCGAAACTTTATGCAACCGAAGCGCTCGGCAAAGTGGTCGATGCCGCGGTGCAGATCCACGGCGGCATGGGCTATATGCGCGAAGCCGGCATCGAAACCACCTACCGCGACGCGCGCATCGTGCGCATTTACGAAGGCACGTCGGAAATCCAGCGCAACATCATCGCTGCGCAACTATTGAAAGACAATTAAAGCTTAAACCTGGAACCGCAAAGGACGCAAAGGGCGCAAAGGAAAACCGGGAAAGCAGTATTCTTGTAGTTATTGTTTTTGGTTCGCTTCTACCTTCGTGTCCTTTGCGTCCTTTGCGTCCTTCGCGGTTCAAGATTGAGTTTTTCGATAGCCCAGTACACAGAGTGAGAGGTGAAGAAGTGGCGACAGTTCAGCAATTGATGAGTCTTGAAGGCCGCGTGAGCGTGATTACCGGCGGCGCGACCGGCCTCGGTCTGCAGATGGCGCATGCGCTGGCGGAGGCGGGTTCGCATATCGTGATCTGCTCGCGCAAGCTCGAAAACTGCGAGGCGGCGGCGCACGAGATAGAGAAAATTGGCGTCAAGGCGCTCGCCGTCGGCTGCGACGTGACGAAAGCCGATCAGGTCGAGGCGATGAAAGATGCGGTGCTGAAAAAATTCGGTCGCGTCGACGTGCTGGTGAACAACGCGGGCCGCGCGTGGGTGGCGCCGCCGGAAGACATGCCGCTTGACCGTTGGCAGCAGGTATTGGACCTCAATATCACCGCGCCATTTTTGTGCGCGCAGGCGTTGGGCCGCGAAATGATCAAGGCGAAGCGCGGCAAGATCATCAACATCGCATCGATTGCCGGCCTCGTCGGGCGCAATCCGCAAGCCTACAACTCGATTGCTTACGGTACGAGCAAAGGCGCGCTGGTCAATTTCACGCGCGATCTCGCCGTCAAATGGGCGCAGCATAATATCCAGGTCAATGCGATCTGCCCGGGGTTTTTTGTGACGTCCATCAACGAGAAAATGTTCGAAAAAAACGCGGAGCAGATACTGCGCGAGATCCCGCTGCATCGCACCGGCGGCGGTGACGACCTGAAAGGCATTTCGGTGCTGCTCGCGTCCGATGCGTCGAACTTCATGACTGGAGCAGTGATTCCGGTGGATGGCGGTTCCACCGCCTGGTGATTCTCGGCGAGAGGCGAGAGGCGAGAGGCGAGAGGCGAGAGGCGTGAGGCGTGAGGCGTAAAACCCGCCTATCGCCTCTCCTGCTTTTTCGCCTCTCGGGGTCTATTCGGCTTTAACGCCCGCCGCTTTAACGACTTTCGACCACGTTTCGTTTTCCTTGCGCACGAATTCGGCGAACTGCGCCGGCGTGTTGCCGATCGGTTCCATGCCCTGGCTGGCGAGACGCTCCTTTACGTCCGGCAGCTTCAGCAATTTGGCAACGTCGGACGAGAGGCGCTCGGTAATGTCGCGCGGCAGCTTGGCCGGTCCCCAGATGCCCAGCCACAACCCGGCGTAAAAACCGGGCACACCGGCCTCCGCTATGGTCGGCACGTCCGGCAACGTTGGTGTGCGTTGGGTGCCGGTCACGCCCAGCGCCTTGACGCGTCCCGCCTTGATGAAAGGGATGGCGACCGACAGCGTGTCGAACAACATGGATACCTGTCCCGAGAACAAATCGGGGTACACCAGCGCGGTGCCCTTGAACGGGATGTGCGTCATGTCGATTCCCGTTTGCAGCTTGAGCAATTCGCCGGACAGGTGAAACTGCGTGCCGACGCCCGACGAGCCATAGTTGAGCTGACCGGACCGCGCTTTGGCCAGCGCGATGAATTCCTTCAGCGTGGCGACCGGCAGCGTGCCCGACACCATGAGCACCGTTGGCGTCGACGAGAGCTCGGTGATTGCCGCGAAATCTTTCATCGGATCGTACGGCGGTTTTGCATAGAGGTGGGGGCCGATTGCGTGCGTGCTTACGCTGGAAGTGAGGATGGTGTAGCCGTCGGGCTGCGCATCGAGCATCAACCGCGAGCCGATGGTGCCGCCGGCACCGGGACGGTTGTCGACGACGACCTGGTGGCCGAGACTTTCGCTGAGTTTTTGCGCAACGACGCGCGCGAGCAGGTCGGTGGCACCGCCGGGCGGGAACGGCACGATCATGCGCACGGGTTTGGTCGGGTACGTTTGCGCGAGTGCAACGCCGCTCATCAGCCATGCGCTGGCGGTGATCAATAACACAATTATTTGTCGTGGTTTCATGCGGGCGCCTTTCCTGGTCACGGTTATCGTAGCACGACAAAATATGCCGCCGCGCTCTGTACGGTCTGAGACATACCGGGTTGATACACTGTTTTACAATTTTCCGGCTTCGCGGCGGCGGTAAACCTCCACCACCGCCGCCATTTCCTCTATGATAACCGGCTGTTTGCGCGGTGCCATGCGCGCCCATTAATAAAGAGAAAAAGTCCCATGCGATTCGTTAAATGGCTAGTCTCACAATTGCACTGGCTGCTGCTTTTGCTGGCAGTGGCCGCAGGTGCGGGTTATTACGTTTACACGCGGCCCGCGGAAGACGCGCAGCCGGCGGGCAAGAAGGGCCGCGATGGCGCCTCGCGCGTAACGCCGGTCGTCGCGCAGCCGGCCGCCAAGAAAGACGTCAACGTCTATCTCACCGGCCTCGGTACGGTCACTCCACTCAAAACCGTCACCGTCAGAAGCCGCGTCGACGGCCAGCTGATGCGCGTGTTGTTCCGCGAAGGGCAACTGGTGCGCGAGGGCGAGTTGCTCGCGGAGATCGATCCGCGCCCGTTCCAGGCCGCGCTGATGCAGTACGAAGGGCAGATGGCGCGCGACCAGGCGCTGCTCGCCAATGCGCGCATCGATCTCGACCGCTATCGCGTGCTGCTCGCGCAGGATTCGATCGCCAAGCAGCTCGTTGATACGCAGGAGGCGCTGGTGCGCCAGTACGAGGGCACGGTGAAAATCGACCAGGGGCTGGTCGATAACGCGCGCCTGCAACTCACTTACTCGCGCGTGACGGCGCCGATACCCGGGCGGCTGGGCCTGCGCCAGGTCGATATGGGCAACATCGTGCGCTCGAGCGACACCAATGGTCTCGTCGTCATCACGCAGCTGCAGCCGGTCACGGTGATTTACACGATCGCGCAGGACAACCTGCAGGTCGTGTTGAAACGCGTGCAATCGGGCGAGCGCGTGCCGGTCGATGCCTTCGACCGCGACCAGAAAGTCAAACTCGCGAGCGGCACGCTGCTGACCGTGGACAACCAGATCGACACCACCACCGGCACCGTCAAGCTGAAAGCGCAATTCGCCAATGACGACGCGAAATTGTTCCCCAACCAGTTCGTCAACGTGCGCATGCTGATCGACACGCGTACCGAAGTGACCACGGTGCCGAGTGCCGCGCTGCAGCGCGGTGCGCGCGGACTGTTTGTTTACGTGGTGAAGGAAGATCGCACGGTCACCCTGCGCGACGTCAAAACAGGGCCGGCGGAAAACGATGCGACCGTGATCGAGTCCGGCGTCGAACCGGGCGAACTCGTCGTTACCGACGGCATGGACCGGCTGCGCGAGGGTGCGAAAGTCGAGCTGCCGTCGAAAGACGCCGCAGCGTCGGGCAAGGGCGGCGACGGCTCGCGCAAAAAAGGCGGCGGACGCCGCAAGGGTGGTGACGCGGCTACTGATGATAAGAGCGGCGACAAGAGCGGCGGCGAGAAAACCGGCGGCGATAGAGCAAACACCGAAAGAAACGTCGGCGACAAGGCCGGCAGCGCGAATGCAGATGCCGACAAAGCGGTGGATGGCCGGAAAGAGGGCGGCAGAAAACGCGACGGCTGGAAAAAAGAGAAGGCGGCCGAATAATCGCCGGACCTGACGGATGAATCCCTCGCGTCTGTTTATTCTGCGCCCAGTGGCGACCTCGCTGTTGATGGTCGCCATTCTGCTGTCGGGGATCTTCGCCTACCGGCAGTTGCCGCTGTCGGCGCTGCCGGAAGTTGATTACCCGACGATACAGGTGGTCGCCTTTTATCCGGGTGCCAGTCCCGATGTCATGACGTCGTCGGTGACGGCGCCGCTCGAGCGCCAGTTCGGGCAGATGCCGGGCTTGAAGCAGATGTCGTCGACGAGCTCCGGCGGCGCGACGGTCATCACACTGCAATTCAATCTCGAACTGAGTCTCGACGTCGCGGAGCAGGAAGTGCAGGCCGCGATCAACGCCGGTTCCAATCTGCTGCCGGCCGATCTGCCCGCGCCGCCCATCTACAGCAAGGTCAACCCGGCCGACACACCCATCCTCACGCTCGGCATTACTTCGAAGACGCTGCAACTGCCGGCGGTGCAGAACCTCGTCGACACGCGGCTCGCGCAGAAAATCTCGCAGGTCACCGGCGTCGGGCTCGTCACGTTGAGCGGCGGGCAGCGCCCGGCCGTGCGCGTGCAGGTGAACCCCAAGGCGCTCACCGCCAACGGGCTGAATCTCGAAGATGTGCGCACTGGCATAGCGGCCTCCAACGTCAACCAGGCCAAGGGCAGTTTCGACGGGCCGCAGCGCGCCTATACCATAGACGCCAACGATCAATTGCGCTCGGCCGCCGAATACAGCCGCATCGTCATCGCGTACCGCAATGGCGCGCCAATTTATCTCTCGGACGTCGCCGACGTTATTGAAGACGCCGAGAACGTGCGGCTCGCGGCGTGGATGAACGACGTGCCGGCGGTCATCGTCAACATCCAGCGCCAGCCCGGCGCCAACGTGATCGAGGTCGTCGACCGCGTGAAGGCCCTGCTGCCGCAGTTGCAGGGCTCGCTGCCGGCGTCGATCGACATCGCGGTGCTGACCGACCGCACCACGACCATTCGCGCTTCCGTCGCCGACGTGCAGTTCGAGCTGCTGCTCGCGGTGGCCCTGGTGGTGATGGTGATCTTCGTGTTTTTGCGCAATGTCGCCGCCACCATCATTCCGAGTGTCGCGGTGCCGCTGTCGCTGGTCGGCACTTTCGGCGTCATGTACCTCGCAGGTTTCAGCATCAACAATCTCACGCTGATGGCGTTGACGATCGCGACCGGCTTCGTGGTTGACGACGCGATTGTCATGATCGAGAACATCTCGCGCTACATTGAGGAGGGCGAGGAGCCGATGGCAGCCGCGCTCAAAGGCGCCGAGCAGATCGGCTTCACCATCATCTCGCTGACGTTTTCGCTGATCGCGGTGCTGATTCCGCTGCTCTTCATGGGCGACGTGGTGGGGCGGCTCTTTCGCGAGTTCGCGATCACGCTCGCGGTGTCCATTTTGATTTCAGCGGTGGTTTCGCTGACGCTGACGCCGATGATGTGCGCGCGCCTGCTGCGCCACACGCCGGAAGCGGAGCAGAGCAATTTTTACCGCACGACCGGGCGCTGGTTCGATGCCATCATCGCGCGCTACGGCAAAATGCTGACATGGGTGCTCGACCGCCAGAATCTGACGCTGCTGGTCGCTATAGGCACATTGGCACTCGCAGTGGTGCTGTACGTTTTCATACCCAAGGGGTTTTTTCCGGTGCAGGACACCGGCGTGATCCAGGGCATCTCCGAAGCGCCGCAATCGATTTCATTTCCCGCCATGGCCGCTCGCCAGGAGGCGCTCGCCAAGGTGGTCCTTGAAGACCCGGCCGTGGAGAGCCTGTCTTCATTCATCGGCGTCGACGGTACCAACACCACCTTGAACAGCGGCCGCGTGCTGATCAACCTGAAAGAGCATGCGAAGCGCGCGGGCGTGACTGAAGTCATCAGCCGGCTGAAAAAACGCCTCGCCGACCACGAAGGCATGACGCTGTACATGCAGCCGGTGCAGGACCTTACCATCGAAGACCGCGTGAGCCGCACCCAGTTCCAGTTCACGCTCGACACCGCGAACCCGGAAGAACTCAGCTTGCAGACGCGCCGCGTGGTGGAAGGCATGGCGCAGCTGCCGCAGGTCATCGACGTGGCGAGCGATCTGCAGGACCGGGGCCTGCAGGCTTTTCTCGAAATCGACCGCGACACTGCGGGGCGCCTGGGCGTGACCACCGCTGCCATCGACAACGTGCTCTACAACGCGTTCGGCCAGCGGCTGATATCGACCATCTTCACGCAGTCGAACCAGTATCGCGTCGTGCTCGAGGTCAAGCCTGAATTCCGCAAGGGGCCGGCAGCGTTGCTCGATCTCTACGTGCCGAGTAACACCGGCACGCAGGTGCCGCTTTCCGCGATCACCAAGCTGGTGGAAAAGCCGGGGCCGCTGGCGATCAACCATCAGGGCCAGTTTCCCGCCGCGACCATCTCATTCAACGTCGCGAAAGGCTATTCCCTGGGCGACGCCGTCAAGGCGATTGAGCAACTGCAAAAAGATCTCGCCGTGCCGATCAGCGTGCGCACGACCTTTCAGGGCGCTGCGTCCGCATTTCGCGCTTCGCTCGGCAACACGCTGCTGCTGATACTCGCAGCCGTCATCACCATGTACATCGTGCTTGGCGTGCTCTACGAGAGCTATATACACCCGGTGACCATATTGTCGACGCTGCCGTCAGCCGGCGTGGGCGCGCTGCTGGCGCTCATCATCGCGCGCAGCGACCTGGGCATCATCGGCATCATCGGCATCATATTGCTGATCGGCATCGTCAAGAAGAACGCGATCATGATGATCGACTTCGCGCTCGATGCCGAGCGCACCGAAGGCAAGACGCCGCGCGAGGCGATTTACCAGGCCTGCCTGCTGCGCTTCCGGCCGATCTTGATGACGACAATGTCGGCATTGCTCGGCGCGCTGCCGCTGATGCTGGGCGGCGGCGTGGGCTCGGAGTTGCGTCATCCGCTCGGCGTCACGATGGTCGGCGGCCTCATCGTCAGCCAGTTGCTCACATTGTTTACGACACCCGTGATCTATCTCGCTTTCGACCGGCTCGCGCGGCGCGTCGAGAATGGTGCTGAAACGGGCAATGCGGGCTCTGTGAAAGGCAGCGCGGCGGAGCGCGAGCGGCCATGAACATGTCGGAACCCTTCATCCGGCGTCCGGTCGCGACCACCCTGCTGACCATCGGGCTCGCGCTGGCGGGCGCCGTGGCGTTCAGGCTGCTGCCGGTTTCGCCTTTGCCGCAGGTCGATTTTCCGACCATATCGGTGGGCGTGTCGTTGCCGGGCGCGAGCCCGGAAACGATGGCGGCGACTGTCGCGACGCCGCTCGAGCGTGCGCTCGGCCGCATCGCCGGCGTAACTGAGATCACATCGTCGAGTTCGCTTGGCAATACCCGCATCACGCTGCAATTCGATCTAGACCGCGACATCGATGGCGCCGCGCGCGACGTGCAGGCGGCGATCAACGCCGCGCGCAGCACGCTGCCGACCGGCCTGCCGAGCAATCCGAACTACCGCAAGGTGAACCCGGCCGACGCGCCCATCATGATCATCGCGCTGACTTCGGCCAAGCTCGACCGCGGGCAGATGTACGACGCGGCGTCAACCATACTCGCGCAAAAGCTTTCGCAGGTGAAAGGCATAGGGCAGGTCACGGTCGGCGGCAGCTCGCTGCCCGCGGTGCGCGTGGAGCTGAATCCGACTGCGCTTAACAAGTACGCGATAGGACTCGACGAAGTGCGCACGGCGATCAGCGCGTCCAACGCGAACCGTCCCAAGGGCACGGTGGAGGACGGCGATCGCCAGTGGCAGATTTATGCCGACGACCAGGCGAAAAAAGCCAGCCAGTACCTGCCGCTCATCGTCGCCTACCGCAATGGCGCGGCAGTGCGTCTCGCGGACATCGGCGACGTGGTGGATTCGGTGCAGGACCTGCGCAATGCCGGCCTGTCGAACGGCAAGCCCGCGGTGCTTGTCATTATGTACCGGCAGCCCGGCGCCAATATCATCGAGACCGCCGACCGCGTGCGCGAGGTGTTGCCGCAGCTGCAGGCCTCGATTCCGCAGGCGATCGATTTGAACGTCGTGATGGAGCGCACCAGCACCATCCGCGCCAGCCTGCGCGACGTCGAACGCACGCTGCTGATATCGATGGGGCTGGTGATCATGGTGGTGTTCGTGTTTCTGCGCAACTGGCGCGCGACGCTGATCCCGAGCGTCGCGGTGCCGGTGTCGCTGATCGGCACCTTCGGCGCCATGTACCTGTGCGGCTATAGTCTGAACAACCTGTCGCTGATGGCGCTGACGATCGCCACCGGCTTCGTGGTCGACGACGCCATCGTGGTGCTGGAAAACGTGTCTCGCTATATCGAGAAAGGCCTCACACCCTACGAGGCCGCGCTGCGCGGCGTGCGCGAGGTCGGTTTTACCGTGCTGACTATGAGCGTGTCGCTGATCGCGGTGTTTATACCCATCCTGCTGATGGGTGGCATCGTCGGCCGCCTGTTCCGCGAATTTGCGGTCACGCTGTCGGTCGCCATCCTGATTTCACTCGCGTTGTCGCTGACGACGACGCCGATGATGTGCGCGCGCCTGCTCAAGGCGCAGCCGGAGGGTGGCCACGGCCGCCTCTACATGGCAAGCGAACGCGTATTCGCGTGGATCTCGCGCGGCTACGAGAGAACACTCGGCTGGGCGCTGCGCCATCCGCGGTTCATCGTCACGCTGCTGCTCATCACGGTGTGCCTGAACGTTTTTCTCTACGTCATCATCCCGAAAGGGTTTTTCCCGCAGCAGGATACCGGTCGCCTGACCG
>Ga0114978_10003876_pt1 | contig 12195 bp, 9 predicted proteins | sample S_140212_EF_Meta_FD_87027 | JGI IMG/M metagenome (GOLD analysis project Ga0114978, IMG submission 87027) | Freshwater microbial communities from Lake Simoncouche, Canada to study carbon cycling - S_140212_EF_MetaG | ecosystem: Environmental > Aquatic > Freshwater > Lake | place: Lake...
ATTAATTGTACTAAAAACGTATGTAGCTGTGGTGCTGACTTATTCATACCTAAAACTAGTGTGATAGAGTTCAAACCATTACTACGTAAAGGGCAAGATTTACCTACTCAACCGGAATTACGTAACGACAACTTAACAGAATATGTTGGTATGGAACGTACTCATGCTAGTACACAAAAACAAATATACTGGGAAATAGGTCGTAGATGTAACTATGACTGTAGTTATTGCTGGCCATGGATTCATAATAATACAGATCTGCATAAGTCATTAGAAGATTTAATGAAGGCCACACATTTAATTGAGAAAAAATTTACTAAAGGCGATAGTGTTAACTTTATTATTAGCGGCGGAGAACCTACTGTAAACAAAGATTTCTTAGATTGGTTACGTTACTTAAATGCATGTGGGCATCATGTTAGTTTACATAGCAACGGAAGTCGTTTACCTGATTATTACAAAGAAGTTATACACTACGGAGACTTAAACTTAAGTGTTCATTATGAGTTTTATGACCGTAAGAAGTTTGTTAAAGTAGTTGAAGCTATTGCTAAAGAGAAAGCAGAACACGGTGATTGCGGTCATTTAGAAGTTAAGTTTATGATGGCCCCGCACAATCGTGATGAAACATTAAGCTTAGAAACTGAATTAAAAGCATTGCCTCACTTTAGTGATTATTGTACATGGGCTATTGTTCCTATTCGTGGTGATTTGGATAATAAAAATAGTGAACCAAAATTTGGATCAGGCAGTGAAGTAATGGAAGGTTATACAAAAGAAGATTATATTTTATTTGGGGATAGAAAATAAATGGCAATGGACAAAGATACTTGGATAGCTGAAAATCTAATTCCAAAAAATACAGAAATTAATACTAGTAGAAGACCTAGATTAAATGTAAAATCAGTGGGTGTAAATGTTGGCTATCGTAAGACTAAGTTTACCTTATGTGTACTAGGCAGTTGGGCTATATATATGCCGCCTTATAATTTAGCAAGACTTGTTGGATTAATGCGTGAAGCTGGGTATCCTACTACAGTATATGATTTCAACGTAGAGTCACACTATGCACTTAAAGAAGCTAATACTAATTTAGATGATGCGTGGAACGGTGCTAATTATTGGTGGTGGCAAGGGGATGAATATTATAAAAGAATTCACCCGACATATGAACCTATATTAAAAGAATATTTAGAAATATTATTAGCAGATGATCCAGATATTATAGGTTTCAGTACATATTACACAAATTTGCTACCCACTAAGTGGATGATGGCTGAAATTAAAAAAAGAAGACCTGATATAACAATTGTAATGGGCGGTCCTGAATGTCACGAAAATTATTATAAAAAACCAGATGAAGTAGATTATTACTTTATTGGTGAAAGCGAACAAAACATATTAGATTTTTTAGAAAATTGGGAAAACGGAATAAAACCATTACAACCCGCAATAGGTAGTCTATATAGTGATACACGTATTGACATTGATAGTCTACCTTATCCAGACTATAGTGATTTTGATTTAACTAAATATTGGGGGAAAAATAGCATATGCGCCGAAATCAGTAGAGGTTGTATCGCTAAATGTAGCTACTGTACTGAAGTATATTATTGGAAATTCCGTGACCGTGGTGCTAACAATGTAGTAGATGAATTAGAATTTCAAGTTAAAAAATACGGTATTAGTTTTGTTTCATTTGTTGATAGTTTAATGAATGGTAATTTAAAAGAATTTAACAATTTTTGTCAAGAATTAGTAAATAGAAAATTAGGTATTAACTGGTGGGGATATGCCAGAGCTGATGGTAGAATGGATTTAGAATTCTATAAATTAATGAGGGCGGCGGGCGCCCAAGGATTCAATTATGGAATTGAGACCGGTAGCGATAAAGTATTAAAAGCTATTAATAAAAAAAACACAGTAGCAGAAATTAATCAAAACATTATTGACTCTGATAAAGTGGGTATGAAAGTATCTGCTTGTTGGGTTATAGGAGCGCCCGGCGAAGATATAGAAGCATTTACGCATAGTTTTAACATGTTGTGGAATCATAGAGCAAGAATTATAGCATGTAGTCCGGGCCCTGGTTTAGGTGATAACATGGGTTCAGCATATGATGATAGAGAAAAGTTCAACCTAAACCCAAGAAATAGTCCATGGCTAGGTGGATGGTATACATTAGACTTAACTAATACAAAGCTCCATAGACATATTAGAATTAAATGTATGCATATTTGGTTATATCTATGCAAGGAGTACGGTGGTACTATTGCTAATGTACATAGTTCAGAAGGAGCTATTACCGATCATTTTCAACTACAATTTGATTCAGAATACATAAATGAACATGTTGAATATGAGAATTTTGATTTTAATATTATTAAATCAGGGCATGGCGCATTTGCTGATAGTGTAATGAATGAAGTATTTGGATTCTTTAGAATGTTGTGGAGAGTTCGTGGAGGATTTGAAATGACATTAAATTTTAATAGTGAATTAGACCACAGAGATTTTATCTTTACTATTGCCCCTGATTCACATACATATACTGCTAAGTTATATTTTAAAATAGACGACGCCGGTAATTTTGTAACCAAGTGTGATTTTAACTTTGTCAATAATTTTAAAGATATTATTAATATGGATGGTTTTGACTATACTCATGAGGATTCTGGTCAATGGGCTGAATCAACTAAAACTAAAATAAACAAAATATTTTTTATTAAGTCAGAAACAGTAGTTCCTAATGTATTACCTATTGAAAGTTGCTTTTCATCTATCTCAGTAGAAGAACGATTTATGCTGTTACGTACTTCAAAATATCTTAAGCCAAACAGTGTAGTATTAGAAACTAACTCAGGGCTTGGTGGACGAGCATCTATTTTAGCAAGAGCTAATAAGAATATAATAATTCATTCTATTGAATCATTTGATCAAGATTCGTTAAAAAGAGAATTTGATTCTATGCAATCATGGGCAAGAGAACAATTATTTGATAATTGCAAAGATAACAACGTAGATAAAAAAATAGGGCATGATTTACTACAGTCTATACAAGAGAATTTTGAGTCTGATGCTAGCGGTAAACTAGCATGGGAACGTATTACTAAAAAATACTCTAATATAAAATTACATCATACATCAACACTTAATGATTTTGTAGATTGGAATACTCCACTAGATGTTTGTTTAATTAATACACACCAAAATCCTATTTTTAAAACTAACTTAGAATTTTGGACTAAGCATGTTAAGCCTGAAGGGTATATCATAGCACATTTATACCATGAAACATACGGAGTTGATGTTTATAATGGTATAAATGAATTATTAAATCAAGGATGGAAAATAGTTGAAAAGGTAGACACTTTGATATGTATCCAACGTACTACAAGCTAATCTAAACACTTATCTTCTTTAATTTTACGTGCAACAATTGTAGCAAAACTTTTTACTGAATCTAAATTTGGATGTGCATTTTTAGGAGAAACCCAAAATTTTCCGTTATGGCCAGGAACCTGTATCATTGTACTAGTCCACGATTCTCCTACAGATGGGTGTGTGTCCTCAGTTGAAGTAAAATTAATCCAACATTTAGAATCCAATGATTCAACCAACCGAAGTGTATCTTGTAAAATTCCAGACTGAAATGCTAGAGATTCTATTATAAAATCTTTAGAATTGCCCAATGCTCGATAAAAAGTATAAGATATACCATTTGCTTGTAGGAAATTTTCTAAAAGCAATATATTTTTAATATAGTTAATATACAAATCTACATCATCTGCGTCTATTAAAACAACTTTTATATAATCTTCATACTCTAACGCAAAGTTATGTTTCCCTAGCTGATTAGGATTTAAATTTATAAAAGATTTAGTTCGTTTACCAAATTTCATAGCTCTAGCAATACTAGACCATCCTATTACTACGTGATAGTTATGTCTATCTTCTATTGGAATAGACAATATATAATTTACAGTAGCTAGTGAAATCATATCGTTACTTTTTCCTTCATTCGACAGATCAATTTTATTATCAGTATCAATACCTACTAACTCAGACACAAGTTGTGGCAAGTTATATTTTCTCTTATAAACGTTGTGGTACTCGTTCCAAATAACTCTGTTTTCGGTAGTATGTTGTACTGACTGAACCGTCGTAAACCATTCCCATGATAACTTATTACCTATTTCTTTTGAATAATCATCCCATACAAGCTCATCGCCTGCCATGAAACTACAACCATTAAACACTATTTTTTTCATAATTAACTTTTTACAATATTTATTATTTTTTTATTTATCTCTTGCTCTCTTGACAACTGTTTAATATGCCAATTTGATATTTGTTTATTTACAAAATGATTTAACTTTTCCCAATTACCAAATGCTACATGATTTGAATAGTCTATTGGTTTAAGTTCATCAACTTGTGGTTCTAATGTTTGTAATATGACACTTATATCCTTACTAGGTAACTTCCAGATACTTAAATGTTCAGGATGATGTATAGTGTTGTACCACAAATTAACTTTATTATCATTAGTAAACTTAACAAAGTTTGGCATTTCCCACCAGTTGTTGTTCATAGGATTAACCATAACGCTTAATCCACGATCATTTTCATGGCAATATTTTTTAAACTTTTGAAAGTTTTCCATTAAATCATCAAAGTTTCCGTTGATACGTATAGATTCATAATTATCTTTATCTAAACTATCAATACTAATATTCAAATGAATATTACATTTTTCTAATATTTCTCGTACTTGTTTATTATATACAGTCCCATTAGTAGCTATATTGATACGTAAGTAAGGATTAATTTGTGCAACTACCATACAAATGTCATATACAATCTTTTGTGCGAATGGTTCTCCACCATTAAAACGTAGTTCTTCTAAATGGGGTATAAATTCTTTTAATTGTTCTACAAAACTATCATCATAGACTGCAGGCATAGGTGGAAGTTTTTCTCGGTTCTTTCTGATACCGGAACTTAGTCTACCCTCGCACATAATACATTCTAAATTACATTGATTACTAAGTTCTAGTTCAAGCAAGGTAGGATATTCTTTTACAGTAAATCCATCATATGCTAATGCTAAGGGCCAATTATCAGCTTCTATTTTTTGTTTACATACTCTACATTCACTATTGAATAGTCCTTCTTTAAGATTGTTTCTATATTCAGTGAATTTCTCACCAAACCATATATCTTTAATAGAACGTGAAGTACTCCATTTATCTATTTTACCCACTAATAACCAGCACGGTGCTACATATCCTTCGGTAGTAAAATACATATTATTATACGGAGCGACACACGGGCTTATAGTGTTTATTTCTCTACTTTGGTCAAACTCTTTTCGTTTAACATTATATAAATCAATCTGTTCTTGTGTAAGTTTATTCATCTTTGTAATCCATAATTAATTGACCCCATTCACCAAACGTGGTCTTAAAATCTTGTTGTCTAAATTTATCTAGTTCTTCATTCTTTGAAATAAATTGTTTAATTAAAGAATCATCATCTCTACTTAAATGTAGGAAGTTTTTAACGATGTTAAATTCTTTAGCAGTTAATCGTTCTGCTACTATTTCTTTTAATTTATCTGGTAAATTCTTTACACTATGACTAGGTGGATAATGTAGTATATTATAATATGTAAAAATTCCCAAAGACTTAGACCACTGTAAGTAGTCTGTCAAATAGTATATATTAAATATACTGACCGTTGGACATAACGTTAAGAATAAGTTACTGTTATTCTTTCTTAATTCTAAAAATTTTGAAATATTATCTTGTATAGTATTCCACTCAGTGGGATAACGTTCATATTCCAATCTTGGACCCAAATCATCAACTGATATACACATTGTTATTTCTTTGAATTGAAGTATATGGTCTAAAAATTTCTTATTATATAGTGTACCATTAGTATTCAACAAGATTGTAATGTTTTTAGCATTTCCTGATTTAATTAATAAGTCTAGTACTTTAATGTTTTCAGGGCTGGCCATTGGTTCTCCGCCGGTTATTTCTAAATGTATTAAATCTTCTGCCCACTTATTAATAACTTCTTCATTTGAGGTACCTAATATTTTATTACTAATCCAGTAATCACTACCTTCAACCGTTATATTGAACTGTTCTTGGTATTCTTTTAAGAAGGTTGAACTAGCTTGTGGGCCACATATTCTGCATTTTAAGTTACATACATTGTTTAATTTTAAATCCATAGCACGTGGCCCACTAGAGACAATTGGTTCAAATAGCATAGTACTAGTGTTTATTTTTTTATCTTTTGCAAATTGAACTCTAAAGCTGTTTATTCCGGCCGCTTCTTCATCCCAGCAACTTTGACATTCTTTGGGCTTTTTGCCATCTAAGAATGCTTGTCTTAAATTTTGAAAACGCTGGTCATTCCACAATATATCTAAACTACCTTCTTTCATGTTAGGTAATTGATATTCATTAGATGTGTCAGGCTGGGCAAATTTACAGCATGGACGTAAAGATCCATTTACATCAGTGGATAAATTTATCCAGGGCAATACACAAAAAGTATCATTATTCATATTTTTTTATTATTTCAAATAATTCAGTAAAAGTATCATTAAAGGAATCTTTACGATAACCGTCATGTAAACGTGTCTTATCAAAGAATGTTTTTAATAATGTTGGATCATATTCAACACCATACATAAAATTAATGATGTTATCAATAGAAGGAGACCATGGTGTTAACATATTATATACATCTATAGATAACAATTTTTCTTTTACAATATCTTTAATCTCGCTTGGAAAATTAACAATAGAATAATGATGTGGGTAATGAACTAAGTTCAATACTATTTCCATATTATATTGTTTAATAAACTCAAAAAATTCTTTCAAATAAAATACATTTAATATACCAACCGTGGTGTAAAACCTTAATATCATTTTAACGTTGTGTTTTACAGCCAATTCTTTATATTTTACAATGTTAGCTTGTACTTCAGTCCATTTAGCATTTTTTCGTTGATACTCAAATCGTGACCCTATATCATCTATACTAAAATTTATAGTTATTTCTTTGAACGGAGCCCACAACTTAAAAAATTCTTCATCGCAAATAGTGCCATTGGTATTATAATACAATCCGGTATTTTTTGGTTTACCGTATTCATTCATAATACGTAGTATTTTATCATGTTCTTGTTGCATTAATGGCTCACCACCATAGAATTCTAAATAATCAATAGTAGGTGCCCACTGTTTTAATATTTCTTCATTATTGAGATTTTCTGAAAACTTCTCTCTTGCATTACTAGTAAATGACTTGGTATCACCCATGTCATGTACCTGTAAATCAATAATTTCTTTCATCCATTGGGTACTTAAAAATGGTGTACATATTCTACATTTAAGATTACACAAATTACTTAGTTTTAAGTCTAAGCTTTTTGGATATGGTCTAGGTATATGATGGAAGAATGTAGCATGTGGATGTTCTTTGCCACCATTCTCTCTAGTTAATCTCATACTAGGGATACCTGCGGCTTCTTCATCCCAACATGCTTTACATCCTGTAGGACGTTCATTTTTAAGAAACTGGTCACGTACCTTTTGAAAATCTTCTTGCTCCCACAAATCACCTATATTTACATCAGGTAATTTAGGAACATTTTTTTGCCATGTGGGATCTCCTACTTTATACTTACAACACGGTCTTGCTCGTCCATCCGGATCTAATTGAAAATGCGTGAATGGATAAAGACAAAAATTGTCAGGTACTTGCTGTCTTACAAGTTCAGTATATTCTTTATCTGTTACTCTGTTCACAGATGAAGGGGTAGTTTTTTTAATAATATCTACTAAATTAAACCCATATTTGTCATCTAATAACTTTGATGTATACCAAATCTTAGAACCCTTACCATCATCATTTTGAAAAATAGGAATGAATTGTTCTTTATTCATTTAATCCCTTGCACATATTATAAAAATCAGTGTACTCAGGAAAAGTATCTGTAAACTTCATGTTTCTACGCACATCAAAATCATCAAACCACATCCAAAATGTGTGTCTTTGATGGTTTCTATCCATAGTATTATTTCTTATACTTTCAGCTAATGTACTGATAAACTCCATAAAAGCAATCCATTGACCATACGGATCGGGTACTAATGGCATAATGTCTTTCTTAGTATCCATATAAGCAACACATTCATCAATATATTTTGCAAAATTAGGTGTCAATATAGATGGACTTTGGTGACTAGGGAACGTCACTACACTTTGTTTAATAGCAATTGGCCTACCATGTTTATGATATAGACTTTCAGCATACATTACAAAATCTTTAATAGAGGATATACTTAACGCATTAATTGCCGGCATAAATCCAAATCCAAAATTTAAATCTTTATTACTCAATACCTTGTCAACGTTACTAATGAATCTATCCCATTTAACCCCATTACGAATATACTCCGCTTTCTCTCCTACACTCTCCATACTGACAAGTATCTCAACATCAAATACTGCGCTAAGTTTAGGTAAATATGTCAAAAACTTATCTAAGTAATTCTTTGGAGTATTCATGTTAGTAACTATCCAAAAGCTTACTTTCTTCTCAGGTGCTAATGCTTTTTTACTTTCCAATAGCTTATCCACAAACGTATAGAACTCAGGCATAATTAACGGCTCTCCACCAATTATACCTATTCGTGTGCAATACTTAACACCAACAGTATCAAACCATTCCCAAAATTTCTCATTAAAAATATCAGGTGCTTTGGGAAACTCTCTATCATATTGTTCTTGTGATATACGTCCTAATTTGATTTCTTCAGTTGCCCATTGTGTACTGTAATGATGATTACAATACATACATTTCATATCACATGTATTACCCAAACTAATCTCTAACATGTACGGATGGTCAGACCGTAATTTACTATCGTTAATATCCTTAATGTGTTCTAATGTACTTAAAAAACTATCTTCTGTATACTGTTGATTAGGTATCTGTTTACGAGCGGTCATATGACGCCAATATGCTTCGGGTGTGTGTCTTGGGCTAGTCATTCCACTATCTTCAATATTCCAACATGTCTTGCAATCAGATGTTTTCACACCTTGTATTAAATCTAACCGACTCTGTAACATTTTAGGACTATTTAAAAATGCATCTATGCCGTGTGTTTGTAGTTCTTCTTCAGTTACTTTATTACTAGGAGTTCTACAACAACTACGAAACTCTCCCCTATCCATATTAAATATAGGATAATTCCATTTTAAATCACATATAGTCTCTAATGGACTAACTTTGGCTGGGGTATTTATAATTGGAATTGTTTTCATTTGTTTACTAATTTTTCTTTTATGTCTAGTAATTGGTCATAATTTGTTATACATAAACTATAATCTTCATTATATAATTTTTTAAACTGAGATATTGATTGGAGGGGTATTTTATTTTTAAAACAATCCACTTGTAATGAATTATAGTTAATAGTCGTGCAATTTAATTCATCGGCCATTTTTTGTTTATATATATCAGCCTCTATAAATTGCATATATAAAGTTTCAAAATCATTATTATCAATTGTAATTATTGGTTTTGTTATTTCAGTTAATTTACCTTGATTGGTGTTATACCAAATAGCGCCGGTACTGTCCATATATTTATGACTAATACCGGTATATTTGGCTACATAAAAACTAATAGCACTTTCAAAGGTATCCCTATTTAAATTAATAATATTTATATTATGATTTTGTATTTTTTTGAGATTTTCTAAATCATTATACATTACTCCCTGATAAGGCCAATACATGTATTTTAGTATCAGTGGTTGTTTCATATTACCGTTTAATAGAATATCCATTCTGAATTTATTAAATTCATTAATATCATCCATTTCAAATTTATCAGTAATTTCTGTTGCATGATAAATCATTTTATAATCGTCTATCTTATAATGATTATTATTAACAGATGGGGTAAAAAATTCATTTAAATTAATATAATTTTGTAAGTTTGAAAAACAATATCCTATTCCACTGTTTAACCAAGTACTACCTGTCCTAGGAATGCTAAGTATGCAGTATCTCATTATTGTTCTTTCCTACTCATTAATATATTTAAATATTTTCGTACTTCATCAGCATTTTCTATCATATCATAGGGATTATTAGGTAATTGTTTTTTACGTGCAATATCAATATTCATCTTCTTTTGAAAGTGCATTGTTAAATCTAATACAGCATGTTCATATCGTATACAATCAGCCTCAATTTTGTATTCTGCAAGTACTTTATCAAAATTTAAAATTGACTCATATAATCCTATTACGTCATGGCAAAGATCATTATTAATAAAGATTGGCTTATCGTGCATACCATGCGTTGAGTCAAATTTATTGGTAGCAGTAGCAACTAACCAACTTACCAATTGATATTCTGTATTTTCTCGTTTCATAATTAGAAATTTAAAATTTAATGCACTTAGTTCATTTAATATTTCTGACAAAAAGGTAAAAACCCTATTATTTAAAAATAGTTTCAGTACCAGTGATTGTTCCTGATTGCTATTTTTTAAAAGAGAAAATACATAATTAATCTGCTCTGTCAGAGAGGTATATTTTGTAAAATCAGATGTTGTCGGATATAATAAATTATTTTTTTGTATTATATTATATGGATGTCCTGCAGTAAAAGGTTCTCCTAAATTCTGCATATTAGGTCCCACAGATTTGGCTATAACATTTGAAATATATTGACTACCGCATCTAGGCAACCCTAATAAACAAATTCGGGTAACATTCATAATTCTTTTGTACTCATTATGTCAAAGTTACAATGACACATAGTCTTATTGCATACTACTGGTGTTTTTGGTACTTCAAAAGCTTCAAAGATGTTACCAATTTTTCCACCTACTCTACACCAACCACGATATATATCACCGCCCAAATCTACAATAATTTGCTCTGCACCAGCATAACATTTCCAACCACTCCAATCATTCGTTTTTTGACTAATAAATCTATGGGCACTAGAAACAACTTCGGTTTTATCTTCTTTAATCATCTTCATAGCACCACGATAATAATCAAATGACTTTGTGTACTTGATATGCTTAACAATCAACTCATGTTGCTTATCAAATATCTTCTTTTGGAACTCATCGTAATCATATAAAGTGTCACCAAAATCATGTATCAACGGCTGTAATGCCATACTTATATTGCCGATACCTTTAACTTTATTAGCTACAGCATAACAAAAGTCAAACTTGTCAGGACTCATCATAATATTTACATGTGTTCGTACATCATCATGTAACATTTTTACTACTTGTACAAAGTGGTCAGCATCTGCAAACTCTGGATGAAAGCTTAAACACACATGGTCAAAGTACTGCTTGTTATCTTCCCACCAACGTAATGTTCTACTGCCATTACTAATCAATCCTACTTTGGCTCCTAACTCAGTACAATGTTTACATATCTCTACAAAGTGTTTGTATAGTGTTACTTCGCCACCAGTTAACTCAAAGTACACTTTACGTGGTGCAACTTGTTCTACTATACGTGTTATGAATTCTTTAACTTTATCTAGTTCAGGCCATTTGATATCACCCGAATGAAGATTTTCTGGACAATAACTACATTCAAAGTTACACGTATTACCCATACACCAATTAACTACAAACCAATCTTCGTGCGTGGGATTACTGTGTACTAACTTAATATAATTATGCTCCATTACCATCCTTCTATTTTTCTAATAACATCCATCTCTTTGACTAACGGTCCGAGATTATATTTATCAGCACTATAGTGACGCTTGAAGAACTTACTTTGTTCACTATCAAAGTAGTTCATTGGTAGTCCCAATTTATCATGTAATGCTGCTCCGAGCAATTCTGATTCACGATCAGGATTTCTATTTTCATGTTCTTCCCATAGTACTGTATAGTTATCAAACCATTGTACGTTAGCAGGATCCCATTCAGTTAGCATAGTCATATATGTGCCCAATCGTGCTCCATAGATAGACCAATCACCATTCTCTATGTCACGACCAATGTTGTGCCAGATAGTTAAGTTGTTTAGATTACGACTAGCGACAGTTTCTTTTAGTGAATCAACAGTGGGTTTTGATCCATGGTCAAGAACCATTTTTAC
>Ga0114978_10003883_pt1 | contig 12186 bp, 22 predicted proteins | sample S_140212_EF_Meta_FD_87027 | JGI IMG/M metagenome (GOLD analysis project Ga0114978, IMG submission 87027) | Freshwater microbial communities from Lake Simoncouche, Canada to study carbon cycling - S_140212_EF_MetaG | ecosystem: Environmental > Aquatic > Freshwater > Lake | place: Lake...
GAGATGCTCAAGCACATGGTCATGTTCTACAAGTATGGTGGCAAGCAACTGTATTACTTCAACACCTATGATGGCCAAGGTGAGATTGATCTTGACAAGCTAAATCAGCGATCCAATGTGAGCGAATCATCCTCGGTTGACCCTGTGGCAGACGATGCTGATTGTGACAGTTGTAAAATTTAAAAAGGAAAATAAAATGAAAAAACTATTAGCAATTCTAACATTTTTAATGCTGTCAAACCCAGTGTTTGCTCAACCATCTAAAGATGGCATTACAACTTGCACAGGCGAATACGCACTATGTGCCGCAAGTACTTGCAAGCCCACTGGTCGAACAATCACTGGCAACAACGGTGTAGCTTATCCTGAAGTAGAATGCAAGTGTCCTATCCTCAACGGCACGTCCATTGCTGATACCTCAGCAGGTAACATGAAGGGATCATGTGCCGCAACAGATAGCAATCATGTGTGGAGTTTGTTTGCACCCAAATTGTTTTATCCACAAGAAGCCAACAACTTTAGTCCTCTACCTTGGAAACAAAAAGCCACAGTACAAAAATGTGATGCCAGTTTAAATCTAGGTGCACAATCAAGCAACTGTTTCAGTTGGAACTGCAAGAAAGGTGCAGATGGCATAGCAGTATGTTCATGCCCCGCAGGTCAAGTACCGCCTGCAACATCATTCTTGACCGAAGCTGGCCAAGGTAATCCTGCGGCTTGTGCTCAGTACCCTGTGAGTTTGCCAATCAAGGCACAAGACCGAGCAGAAGCAAAAGAGGCAAAGAAGTAAATGTCAGTATTAAATTTAAAAAAGAACCGTGACCATACCAAAAGTCTGGCCTTTCTTGACCCTGAAGGCAGCATTGGTATGCAACGGTACGATACGTTAAAGTACCGACAGTTTGACAAACTCACAGACAAACAACTGGGATTTTTTTGGCGACCTGAAGAAGTGGATGTGTTGCGTGATGCAAAAGATTTTAAAGATCTAACACCACACGAACAGCACATCTTTACTTCGAATCTCAAAAGACAAATCCTGTTAGACTCAGTGCAAGGTCGCAGTCCCAGTCTTGGTTTTTTGCCATTGACCACACTACCAGAATTAGAAACTTGGATTGCTACCTGGACATTCAGTGAAACCATTCACAGTCGCAGTTACACTCACATCATTCGCAATGTGTTTGCTGATCCAGGCAAGGTGTTTGACGAAATGTTAGACGTTGCTGAGATTATTGAGTGTGCACACACTATTACCAAATACTATGATGATCTAATAGACTACAGTTTGTTGTATCAAGTACTGGGAGTAGGTACTCACACAGTAAATGGTAAAACTGTTACTGTTGATGCGTACGAACTCAAACGCAAGGTTTGGCTGGCGTTGGCCAGTGTCAATGTGCTTGAAGGCATTAGATTCTATGTTAGCTTTGCTTGCTCATGGGCGTTTGCTGAACTCAAGAAGATGGAAGGCAATGCCAAGATCATCAAGTTCATTGCCAGGGATGAAAATGTTCATTTGGCATCTACTCAACAACTATTGAAGTTGTTGCCCACAGACGATCCAGACTTTGCTCGTATCAAACAAGAATCACAAGGTGAAATGGTCAAGATGTACGAGCTGGCAATTCAACAGGAAAAGGACTGGGCCAAATTCTTGTTCAAAGATGGCAGCATGATCGGGTTGAATGAACAGTTGCTGGGTGATTATGTAGATTGGATCGGTCACAAAAGAATGACTGCTGTGGGACTGCCCACGCAAACCAAGGGCGGTAGTAACCCACTGCCTTGGACAGCTAAATGGATTGCTGGTTCTGATGTCCAGGTAGCTCCGCAAGAAACAGAAATTTCGAGTTATGTGATTGGTGGCACCAAACAAGACGTTGATTCCAACACCCTAGCAGGATTATCTTTATAATGATTACTATCTACTCAAAAAACAACTGTCCTTTTTGTGATCAGGCCAAACGCTATCTTGAATCAAAAAAAATTGAATATCGGGACATCAACATTGAAGACGACTCAGACGCCCGTGAATTTTTACAAGCTCAAGGACATCGATCAGTCCCGCAAATTTACTACATGAACCAATTGTTTGTGTCGGGTGGCTTTGCTGGTTTAAGTAAGCTGAGCGCACAGGAAATACTAGACGAAATCGAGCGGCGCTCATCTTACCTTAACCAAAGCATATGAACTTAGAAACCAACAAAATATACACTTTTAAACTCACCACCGGCGAAGAAATTGTAGCCCGTGTGACTGATTCAGCAATCAACGATAGCTTTATCATGATTGAGCATCCCATACTCACTGTGCTCAGCCCGCAAGGGCTACAGATGCTGCCAGGGTTGTTTAGTGCAGATCTCCAACAAAAAATGCAACTAAATATCTCTAGTTGTGTTTGCGTGGCTGAGACTCGGGATGATGTTCGCAATTCCTGGATTGAGGCCACTAGCGGTATACGCACCGTGAGCAAACAAATAATCACAGGATGATTTATGCCAGCAGCCGCACGCCGGGGAGATCCGGGAATAATTCATTGTTCAGGATATAACATAGCATCAGGTAGTCCTGATGTGTATATCAATGGCAGACCCGCAGCTCGGGTAGGTGACCCCAGTACCATACATTTGCGGCCAGGGCCACCATGTAAGCCGCACGTCAGCAACATCGTGTCTGGTAGCCCTGATGTGTATGTTAATGGTATCGCCCTAGCTCGTCGAGGCGATCCCTTGAGCATGTGTACCAGGATTGCACAAGGCAGTCCTGACGTATTTGCAAACGGCTGAACATGTCAGGCGGACCACTATCAAGCGTGATGACCATTGCTGGCGCAGGATTTTATACAAATCCTCCCGGTGATGTTGGTGTGGCCCTGACAGCCAACGTCAATTTGACATCAGCGGTATCTAACTACCTCAATCAATCAGTGGTTGATAAGTTTGTGTCGGTCACTGAATTGGCCAACACTGTGATCGGTGTAGGCCCGGCCAATATCACTTCCAGCACTTATAACACCTTGTTTACCATTAGTGCCAGTAACTTTCCTGCGCTTACTGATGTACCATCAACTGGTAATGTTGCAGCCAATCTTATTCCCAATGGATTAACTTACGCCTCGCAATTGATTACTGATATTGTTGATTTCAATAGTGTTCAGATACTAGGCAACGGAGATCTTTCAAAGTTTTGCCAGGCGTTTCAATCCTCACAGGGTTATCGCAGTCAGGCCAACAGCTTGCTCAACAGTGTGCAAAGCAGTGCAGTATTGGCCACTACATTTGATCCGGCCACAGGTGGAATGGACAGTTTGAGTACCGGGTGCCTTAATCAAGTTACCAATAATCTAGCTCGCACCAGTTCAGATTTTGCTTTGCTTGGCAACCTCATTGATCTTGCCAATCTTGATGACCTAGGGCTGCCGGGAGAACTGTTGGCACAGATTGGTCGTGTGGCAGGTGGCACCCCGGCTGCAGTGGCGGACCTGCTACAAGCAGTATCAATCCCCTCTGAAAAAATACGATCCCTCAATCGTGGCACAAACAATCTAACATCAACCGAAGAGAGAGCAGCCTACACTGCCATGACGGCTGTGACTGGTTCTACTCTTGAACAAATTCTTTTGGTACTCAGAGTTCGCACTGCCAATATTGCAAACATGGCACAATTGCTTGACCCCAGACAACTGTTGCCCAATAGCTATCTCAATCTACTATGCCCATCAGTAACTGGCCTTGATCCAGTATACCTACCAGATGGTGCAGTCAACAGCAATCTACGCACAGTATTGCTCAATCCCGATATCACTATCTACAGTGGCCCCAACAACACCAACGGCTTGGCCACTTTAGAAAGAATTATCCCAGCCGACGCTGCCTTGGCCAACAAGGCCTTGGCTCGCAGTCTGTCACAGATCAAGAGCATAACAAACAGCAATCTGCCCGCAATCAGTGCGGCCATGGCAGCTGTACAGACATCCGGCGATCTTGGTGATGTGTCTGCGTTGACCACACCAATCCCAACATCAGTAAAAGATTTTTATCAGAGTCAATTGGCTGAAGGTTCAGGCCCCAATGGACAAATTTTGCTGATAGATTTAATTGGCACCCCTTCAGGAATTGGTATCACGTCTGAAATTGAAACAGTGACCGCAGTAATAGGAAATCTAACAACAACCAGCTTGGTGGCCTGCTATGACAACATGCTGGGTGTGCTGGGCAATGTTTACGGTGACAGTCCTACTGTGATACCTTCAGGTCCAGGGGCAGGCACATATACCGATTATGATGATGCCTTTGTGACTGGATTGATTCCGGCTGCCAACACACTGGTGTCCACTATAACTTCCACACAGACTAGTGAAGTCGGGATAGCCAACCAGGCCTGGGGCAATGTGATTGCTGGCCTAGCTAGACAACAAACCAATCAAGTCACAGCTGAGTTAGACTTTTCGGAACTGGTGCCAAATAACAAGACTTCGATCATGGGCTTTACAACCAATCTGCATGGCTATGGACTTGATGTAGAGCCAGGTGATGCCAATCAGTATCTTGCGGCAGTGGCCAATTTGGCCAGTCTAAGTGGTCAAAGCGTGATTGCAAGTTTGCGTGAAGGTCGAAATATTGAAAGTCTACAAACAGCAGGTCTAGGGGTGGATACCCAGCTGAACGATCGTTAGTGTTGTAAAAAAACAACAGCACTTGGTTGACCAGAAAATGCTATTATGTTACTATAACAATTGTACTTTATTCTTAAGAACAATTAGGAGCATACATGAGCACCGACAAAATTGACTATAACGATGTCAAATTTAATGGAGTAGAATTGTCAGCAGATTGGATACGCGATCTCAAAAGCTCTGACAGCCGGATCCACAAGGAACGAGTGATTGAAAAGGCCCTGATGGCCGCACAATTGGGATCTTCGTCGGCACAGGCCTTTCTATTCAATTGCTTTCAGGCATACAATCCTTTTTATACATTCAATGTCAAGCAAGTGCCCGAGACACAAGGACTTGTAGATCGCCCTAATCCATGGCCACGTTTTTGGGCCTTGCTGGAAGATCTACGCACTCGAGGTATTACTGGACACCGTGCCCGTGACAAAATTCAAGAATGCGCAGAACTGTTTGACAGCGAGGAATGGAACAACTTGTGTGCCTGTGTGATTCGTAAAGATCTGCGATGCGGTATCTCTGAAAAGACCATTAACAAAGTAGTGGGCAAAACTGAATGGAAAATCCCCGTCTTTAGTTGCCAACTGGCACAGGACTCTACAGACCAACCCAAGAAGCTCAAAGGTATCAAACGCCTTGAAGTCAAGCTGGATGGTGTGCGTGTGTTGGCAGTGGTGTCAGGGTCTGCCTGTACATTGTACAGCCGTAATGGCAAAGAATTTGAGAACTTCCCACAGATTGCTGACTTTGTTGAAGAACATCGTAAAGCATTTCAACGTGATTCTGCCTTTGGTGGACAGTTTGTGTTGGATGGTGAGATCGTGGGCAAGAATTTCCAGGACTTGATGAAACAGGCTCAACGCAAGAGCAATGCCAAGACAGACAACATGGTTTATCATGTGTTTGATATTTTGCCATTGACTGAATTCCGAGAAGGCTTCTGCAATCTACAGCAACACAAACGCATTGACCTGTTGAAACGTGCTCAAGCACACTTGCCCGAAAACGGTTGTGTGCGTGTGATGCCTGGCATGGATGTGGATTTGGACACAGCAGAAGGACATGATGTCATGCGCCGATTTGCTGAAGCCTCAGTAGAAGAAGGCTACGAGGGCATCATGATCAAGAACATGGATGCACCTTATGAGTGCAAACGTAGTGACTTTTGGATGAAATGGAAACCCACAATTACAGTGGATTTGAATATTGTGGGATTTGAAGAAGGTACTGGTCGCAATGCGGGCCGGTTGGGTGCTATAATCTGCGAAGGAGAAGACAATGGACGAACGATACGGGTTAATGTTGGCAGCGGTTTCAGTGATAGCAATCGTGATGAGTATTGGCTCAACCGGGATACACTTCTTGGTGACGTGGTTGAAGTCCAAGCTGACGTGGTCTCACAAAACCAAGACGGATCATACAGTTTGAGATTCCCTAGATTTTTGAGATTCCGTGGATTTGAACCAGGAGAAAAACTATGAACAGACGTATTGGGCCCATCACACTAGACGGTGACACTGCTGATCGTATCACCTTGCTTACTTTAAAAGAGTACAGAAATTACCTTAAAAAAGAGCTAAGTGAATGGAAGAAAAATCCCAAGACAGTTGAAAACCCCAATGGTTACTGGTTGCACCCAGACGATGTTGCAATCAACACACAAGTAATCACAGCATTAAACACAGTTATAAAGCAATACGAATGACTGCAAAACCAGCCAATGGTGTCACCGGGCACCTAATACAGATCTTTACAGGTCAGACTGTGTTCCGTGTGTACGATGACAATCATAACTTTGTTGATTATGATTTACGACACACTGACTTAACAGTCACGATCACAGATGAAGATGCGTTCTTCTATCGTGACGAATACAAGGATGTATTGGATCACGCACCAGCAACATTAGATAAAGGAAAACAAAATGGCAAAAACTAAAGCAGTAACAAAAATCAGTGACAAGTTGGTCAAGGTCAACGAATCATTCACAGTGTACATGTATGACAATGCATACATGATCGAAGTATCGGGGCGCGACAGTGAGAATGACTACAAAACAGTCAAGCTCATGGTTCCTACCTTGGATCAATTGCAGGCCCTGATCAAAGAAACAGTTGAAATGGATCGGGACGATTAATCATGGCAACCTGGATACTCAAAACCCTGCACAAAAAGAGTGCTGTTGAAAAACAGTTCTGGCACAAAGACGGCAAAACAATCATTCGAGAAGAAGGATATCGTTGGGGTGAGTTCTATTGCGAAAGTGATGAACAACCTGTGATTGAGCCAGAGGATGGAGAATACAATCTAAGCGAAAGCAACTATGACTGGGAACTAACAAGCCTTGATGACGGTTGTTGGGCCGAGTGGACCTTTCCAGAAGACATGACGGAAGAAGAACAAGCAGAGATTGAAACAGCCTGGGATGAAGAGTACTTTGAAGGTATGGAAGAACTAGGTTGGAGTTGCAATGACACAGATTATATATTACAAGGCCCGTTAGAATTAACCAACGAAGAAGGCACTGTGGTATACTCAGGAGAAGAAGAATGAAAACATTTGACACATTTGAACAAGTAGAAGACATGGGTGCCTGTGTCAAGCGACCCATTGTAGTTCATGCTAAACAGATTAATGAGGAGTTCCGAGTTAATACACTAGAAGGCAACTACAAACAGGGCAAGTCGGGCGACTATCTGATGCGTGGCATTGATGGCGAACTCTACATATGCGATGGTCCTATTTTTGAACGAAGCTATGACTTTGTAAAGGAAGAATAATGTTAGACAAAATTTTTATATGGATTGGTCGCAACAGAAAAGAAATTGGACTTGCTGTGGCTGGATTGAATATTCTCGGCGGTCTTAGTTTTCTATTCAGTGGAAACATCATGGGCGGAGTAGCCATGATGGCCTTGGGTGTGGGCATTGGCATTGATGCTGTGATGTCTGTATGAACGAACGAATCAAACAACTGGCTTTACAAGCTGGTGGTAGTCATTATCCAGAAGTTAATTCAATGCAATTAGAAAAGTTTGCCGAGTTGCTTATTAGGGAATGTGCTGATATTGCAACAATGAATCAATTTCAGTGGGATTCTGCCGGTGGGTATGTGTTAAAACATTTTGAAGTTGAATAATGAACGAACAAATGGAAACCTTGATGTATCTTGCTGGACTCACCGCCCAGGGATGTTGGGATTCCATGGATGATTACGATCGAGACGCTGTCAAAAAGTTCGCCGAGTTGATCGTGAAAGAATGTATGAGTAACTTGTATCTAAATGGATACGATGATGCAATGATGCAGATCAAACAACATTTTGGAGTCAAATAATAATGAACCCCCAGCTTAGACAATTTGAAAAAGAATCCAAACTTGAGATATTTGGTCTTGGAGCAAAAAGACATATATGGGAAGCCGCATTAGAAAAGTATGCTGAGTTGATTGTCAAGGAATGTATTCTAACTATTCAGATGGGTATCACTCGTGATGGCCACAATACTGAACAGTATTTGCGCTCCGTAAAACATATCAAACAGATTCGAGAACATTTCGGAGTTGAAGAATGATGCCATGGTATAAGAAATTATTGCTTATGATTATAGCACCGTTTATTATTGGTGCTTGGTGTATTATGAATCCACGCAAAGTTTGGGAACAGGCTAAGAAAGATTTTGGAGTTGAAGAATGATCTACATAACCAATCGCGATGGCAGTATCAATCTTCCCTGGGAACCAGACTTGTTGGAGTGGTTACAAGAGCACTATCCTTACTCGCAATATCGACTAGCACAAACATCATGATTGCCAGAAGTCACTGTAACAGTGACTTTTTCTTTGCATTGTTTAAAAAAATCTGTTACAATACATGTGCAGGAAATGGGTATGATAGAGGCATGAGCTGGATAGAACCCGGGAAATCTGTCCGTGGACAAGAGCTCTATTAGCCCTTACAGATGAGGCACCACTGGTCCATGTCAGCCGCCGAAACATGACATGGACAAAACCGAAGGCAAGTGATTAAGTCACCTCTACATTCGGGAGTATGCCAACAGAGCGGCGTGGTGAAAGCAGGTATTATCAACTGTATTAGACCGGAGATCTCTAAATTTTATGTCAAAGCAATCTAATCCTCTTAAATTAACGGCCCAGGACCTGCACCGTTTTTGGTTCTCTATTTCAACTGAACAACAGTGGTACGCAGTCATGCGAGAATGCCGCGAATGGTTTGGAAGCAACTGGCAGTGCATGAGCAAGGTACGCCGAAAACTAAATGGTCGACTTCGTGTGCTTGCACCAGTGGCTGTGTGGTTTGAAGTGCCTGATCCAAAATTTGCCACCTGGATCAGTGTGAAATACAGTTTAGAAGTACAAAGTGATACTAAAAAAATTACCGCTAAATAATTTACCATGTTTTTAACATATCTAATGCTAGCGGTAGCACTGTCGTTGAGTGCAGTAGCCGCTTTTTATTCAATCATTGGTCTAGCGGCAATCTTTGCCGCTGCCGTGATTCCCATTGTTATAATGGGATCTATCCTAGAGGTGGCCAAACTCACGGTCACAGTATGGCTGCACGAATATTGGCGGCAGGCCCGCTGGTTAATGAAAGCATATCTATGTGCGGCTGTGGTAATGCTGATGCTAATTACCAGCATGGGCATTTTTGGTTTCTTATCAAAAGCTCACAGCGACCAGAGCATGGTATCTGGTGATGTTCAAGCTAAAATTGCCATTTACGATGAAAAAATTAAAACAGCGAAAGAGAATATAGATGCAAATCGCAAAGCACTCAAACAGATGGATGAGGCGGTGGACCAGGTTATGGCAAGAAGCACTACAGAAACGGGCGCCGATAAAGCCGTGGCTGTCCGTAGGGCGCAACAAAAGGAAAGAGGGCGTTTACTTGCTGAAATTGAAACCTACCAGAAAACAGTTAGTGGCCTTAATGAAGAGAGGGCACCTATTGCCGCAGAGATAAGAAAAGTTGAGGCAGAGGTTGGACCAATCAAATACATTGCATCCTTTATATACGGGGACAATCCTGATGCCAATTTACTAGAACGTGCAGTGCGTTGGGTAATTGTCATGCTGGTAGTGGTGTTTGATCCCTTGGCTGTGATGATGTTGTTGGCTGCAACTGAATCCTTGAAATGGGAAAGAGAAAAACGCAAAGAAGCAGATCCTGCGTATGAACCCGATGATGGCCCGTTAACTGATGAACAAATTGAACAGATAAAAGAATCTGTTAACAACGATCCTTCACCGCCGGGCTGGATGTTTGGCATGCCTGCAGAACCAGAAAAGTCTATACTTGAGCGCCATCCTTATTTGCTAAAACCCTTTGATCATTTCAAAGACACCACGCCCATAGTAGCCCCAAAAGATGAACCTGGCATGAATATTGTAGCTGAGCCGCCGGGTGTGAAGATTAGACCTTTCACACCCGAAGAGATTGTTGCCCTGGATTATGACGATGATCTTGATGACCATGACGACCCCAGTGTTGTGCGCCAGGCCAAGACACTATGGAAGCAAGACAATCCTGACATGACACTCAAGGATCAACGCCAACTGCTGGCTCGCGGGGTACTTGATCATGAGCCTTGGTTGGACTATCTAGACGATCCTAGAATACAAAGAGATTGTGACTTTGGCGAAATTTTTCCCATACAGGCACACCGGGGTGATATGTTTGTGTTGACATCTGTTATGCCAACTGCTCTGTTCAAGCACACAGGTGAAAAATGGATAGCAATTGATAAAATCTTCACAGACCAATACGTATACAATGAACAGTATATTGATTACCTAATAAGTCGAGTTGAAAATGGATCATATGATCTTGATCTTTTGACCGACGCTGAGCAGGCACAGATATCAGCTAAATTGAACCGGGAGGTCTGATGCAGGCCGTTACGGTCAAATCCTGCAGTTTTTGTGGCAAGCACAAGGAAGTGGTACAGAAGTTAATTGTAAGTGAATCTGTGGCAATCTGTAATGAGTGTGTTGATCTTTGTCAGGAACTTTTACAAGATCAGGCACCATCAATCAAATTCTCCCATGATTCACGTGATCCTCAAGAAATCAAGAGTTTTCTAGATCAGTATGTTATTGGTCAGGACCAGGCCAAGATAGCTCTAGCAGTGGCAGTGGTCAATCATTACAAACGCATCAATCGTTCGCTAGACGCCCCAGAAATAAGCAAGGCCAATATCTTGATGTTGGGTCCTACTGGCAGTGGCAAAACTCTATTGGCTAGAAGTATAGCGCGATATCTTGACGTACCGTTTGCCATTACTGATGCCACCAGTGTCACCGAAGCAGGTTATGTAGGGGACGATGTAGAAACGCTGATCAGCCGCCTCTACAGTAATTCTGGATATGATCTAGAACGTACTCAGCGTGGTATTATATTTGTTGACGAGATTGACAAAATCAGTCGACGGAGTGAATCCAGCAGTATCACTCGAGATGTGTCAGGCGAAGGCGTACAACAGGCACTGCTCAAATTGGTAGAAGGCACCACTTGTCGTGTGCCACCGCAAGCGGGTCGCAAGCACCCATCGGGAGAAATGATTGAGATTGATACAACAAATATTCTTTTCATAGCAGGTGGTGCTTTTGTTGGACTTGATGGTATAATGACACGCCGAGAACAAGGTACCAACATTGGATTCTCAAGCACAATAACCTCCAAAAAAAATTCTGACTTAACAAATGTCACAGCCGACGACCTAGTGAAATTTGGCATGATTCCTGAATTTGTAGGCAGGTTCCCTGTGACTGTGACTTTGTTACCGTTGACTGCTCAGGATCTAATGATGATCTTGACTCAAGTCAAACACAATCTTTGTGAGCAATACAAATGGTATCTACAACAAGACGACATCGGCCTTGACTTCAGCAGTGAAGCCCTGTGTGCGATTGTGGACCGTGCTGTTAAATCTGGCACTGGTGCAAGAGCATTGCATGGCGAGATAGAAAGAGTCATGATGCCGCACATGTACGCTGCCAGGGACTACAATCGCCGCGAGCTTAAACACCTAAAGATTGATCTTGAGCTGGTGAATAATCCAACAGTATTGATGTGTACATAAGATTTGACATAGAAGATCATTTTGACCTAGCGGCTGTAAAAACCTCGGTCATGCGATGGGCACACAAATACAATCTTGAATATACTCAAAAAGTTGTCTGGAACAAAAAACAACAGCACTTTAGAGTTTGTCTTCCTGAGACTTCTGATTATTCTCTCTTTGCCATGACATGGCCTGAATCAGGAGCTAAATTTACATTTGTTGAACCATAATATATTGACTTTATAGTGTCAATCATGTATAAATATGTTTGTGGTGCTAGAAATGGGCCACAGTGGCGCCATAGTGGGCCACACTTAGTCAACTTGCTTATGAAAGGAGAATGACATGACTAAAATCACATCTTTTGACCTAATCCCTCTTTACCGTAACACTGTGGGCATGGATCGGTTGTTTGACCGAATCGTGA
>Ga0114978_10003886_pt1 | contig 12179 bp, 12 predicted proteins | sample S_140212_EF_Meta_FD_87027 | JGI IMG/M metagenome (GOLD analysis project Ga0114978, IMG submission 87027) | Freshwater microbial communities from Lake Simoncouche, Canada to study carbon cycling - S_140212_EF_MetaG | ecosystem: Environmental > Aquatic > Freshwater > Lake | place: Lake...
AACTAAAAAAAATTATCAAACATAATTGTAGATGTCTGATAATTTCATTTCCGAAATAACACTTGAATATTTAATGAATAAAGATCAATATGCAAAATATATAATGAATAAATCGAATAATGGTACTGGTTCTAGTTCTACTTCTAATAGCAATCGTAAAGACAAAAAATTTTATAAAAAACGCATATATGACCTAACAAAACAATTAATAAATAATGAAAAACCAGAAGGGATATATTCAGGAATTATAGATACTTTTGATTTATATACGAAAATATGCATAGAATATTTTAAAACTTTAGATAAAACAGATATTATTCAAGAAGATTATAACGGACTTATAACTGATGTGTCATCCAACGCAGAAGTTCATGCGCTTCAAAACGCACAAAATACAGAAGAAGCGAATAAATTAATGATGCGTTTAGTTAAAATAACCGAACCAAATTCACTTGAAAAACTGGTGAAAAGAACAATGATCAAAAATGTGGACGCAAAACCGAATATTCCTCCAAAACAAAAAGAGATAAATTTAAAAGACCCTATTTTGAAGAATAAAGGAATTCGTAAAAAGAAAAATATCACTAATAAATATGACGAAACAAAAATCCCGGAAAAATAATACAAAAAAGACAAAGACAAAGACAAAGACAAAAAGCACAAAGACAAAAACAAAGAGAAAAAATAATAAAACGGTGAAAATTGTAACAACCACAGCGAATTCTCTCGATAACTCTATTAAAAAAAAATTTAATGTAATAAAATTAAAATGCAGTCCTAAAACACAACAAAAAGATTACACTTGTTTAGAAGATGACACATTGTACAAATTAAAAGAGTTATGGAATGCGCGACATCCAGAGGCTACTATTAAGACAAACGACTCAAAGGAAATATGGGAAATATTAAATGTGAAAATGAACAATGTGTGTAATAAAGAGTCGTGTTGGTTAAAACAAAAATTCGTGGATGGTAAATTGGATAAAGAATTAACAAACTCTTTTGCGCCAGTATCACCCAAGGAATGGAAAAAGAATCCAAATGAATGGCTTTCCAGTACAGATATATTAGACGTGATGAAACAATATGAACGCGCTTATAAATGTTTTGATTTTATTGGTCCAAGTCCAATAGATTTTGATACAAAGAAAATATATGGAGAATGTGTTTGGGAGGAATTATGTCATTTTAATTTAGAAGATGAAATTAAAAACGGGAAATTTAAAATAGGTGTTATCTTCAATACAGATCCACATAATAAACCGGGAAGTCATTGGATTTCTCTCTTTATTAATATTAAAAAAGGGACAATATTTTTCTTTGATAGTGCTGGAGATAAAATTCCTAAAAAAATAATGGCCCTTGTAACCCGAGTTATGAAACAAGGTAAAAATCTGGATGAACCTATCAATTTTAAATTTGACCAAAATTATCCAGTGGAACATCAATATAGTGATACTGAATGTGGTATTTATTCATTATATTTTATTGCGCACATGTTAGAAGATAAAATAAATGCTCATTATTTAAAGACACATATATTGAAGGATAAGTATATGGAAAAATTCCGCAAGATTTATTTTAATGCGTCGTTATAACATTTTTCAAATAAAATATATAAATACAATTTTGTAGTATGTGTATTATATGTCTATTCCAGATTTTATATCAAATGAAAACATAGAAATGATTTGGGAAATTATTATTGATACTGATTTGATTAAATCGAAACAAAATATAAATGTTCAACAAATGAGGCAGTATTTTATTGAAAAAACAAAGTTGTTTTATGACAATGAAAAAAATACGTATCAAAATTTAACGCAAATGAATAAGAGTTTTATTTCATTGATTGTCAAAGATATCCAACAAATTTTGGAAAAATCTGCTCATCAGCAACAGCACCAGCAACAAATTGTAACAGCACAAGATATTCAAGCAGAGAGAAAAAGCACATTTGATAAAAATTTAAATCAGAAACAGGAGGAATTTATGGCTGCAATGTCTGTACCAGTTCCAGAGGCTCCCAAATTTAACGATAAAATGGATGAACCCATTGGAGGTAATATGGCTGAATTAATTTCTAGAACGCTGGCGCAACGTAATTTTGAAATGGATCAAATACATAAAAATACAAATAAATCGGATGTTGAAAACTGGTTAAAACCTGCAGAAACATCTATTAAAAATGATACATCGACGCACACACAACCGAAACTACAACTACAAATGCCTCCACAACAGCAACAACAACAACAGCAATACCAATATCAACAACCAGTAAAATATATTAAAATTGGGGAAAATTTGGATGAAAATGTAGTTATTAAAAATAATATTGTTGATTTGGAGCGAGCCGTAGCCGAAGGCGCCGGTGAGCGATGGAACTCCGTAGACGTTAGTCGAAGGAGTTTAAATGTTTCACCGCAAAACGGACATAAAAATACACTAAAAAAAGTTTTATCATGGGATAAAAATAGTCCAGAATTTATTATTCAAAAAGATAATATTGAAATGAATATCCACGAAGACACAATGTTTTCACAATTTAATCCGTCACAACCCATAGATAATATTTTTGCAAAGTTGAAACCATTATATAAACCCGTGTTAGAAACAGAAACAGAAATAGATAATATAACATTAAATAATTTAAAATCAGAAATGACAACTATGAATAATAAGATTGATTTTATAACTCAACAATTATCTCGACTTTTGGAGTCGAAGGAGTTGTAAATAAATAAAAAATTGAAACATTTTTTGATGTAATACTTACATACATCAAAAAATAAATTACAATAATTGTAAATCATATTCAAATTCAATTCAAATCAAATAAAATGGGAAACTGTGCGTCTGAAGAACAAATGCGTCGTCGGAATGAACAAGAAAACACACAATTACAAGAAAGAGCATTAGCGTTATATCAATATCGGGAAAAACAATATAATATCTATATTCACGGGTCATTTGATCAATATATGCGTCAGATTGCTGGTCAATATGAGCTGGATTGTTTGCCAGACGATTGCAAGTATGGCTCAACAGCAGAAATGTAAAAATAAAACAAAAAAATAACAAAAAAAAATAAAACAAAACAAAACAAAAAACACTATACCTTTTTCAACACTTGCTCACCACGTTGATTCGTTTCCAATGTTGCAACAAGCATCGGCTCTATTCGCGGGTTTTCCAATGCTTGTTTATACGTATCCATATCATATAAATTATACAAGTCCTTATTTACTTGTCTAGAAATATATGTTTTCCCACGTATAGTAGTCTCCACACCACGCCACTCTATTATTTTTTTATTTATTTTTGCCGTCACATCTATTTCATCTTTTGAAATATTTGGATTATATGCGAATTTGTCAGCAGACGGTTGTCCAAATGACAAACAATGTAATTGTTCTTTAGAACCCTGTTTAGAATAAATCGCACAATCAATAGACGCCTCTTTTATTGCAGTTAAAAACTTTTCACTGAGTTCTTCTTTGATTGTTGATATTTCAAACAAACATTCATCACTTGTCAATGGTATATTATCCACATCTTCTTTATCCGGACGGATTTTGTATTTTCGTTTGCTCAGATCTTTTCGTTTTAACTCGATGGACGCATCACTTTTTATTTGTTCCGGAGTAAAAGACATTAAGTAGACAAACACTTCCACAGTTTGTAATGCTACGGGTAAATTTTTATGAGAACATATACGACGGGCTCTTCCGATCACTTGTTGACTTCTCACAGGGTGCCAGTAGGGTTCAGTTAAATGAACATATCGCGTATTACGTAAATTGATTCCTTCTGAACCCGAACTGGTGATCATCAACACCTTTATAATTTCTCCCATATCATTGTTATTCGCAATCTCTTTTAGTTGAGCAGTAATAGGTGATTTCAAATCCCAATCACCATTATAAATATTACGAATAATTTCCTTCTCTTCTGAACTTTCTGTCCCAGTATACAGAGCAAAAGTGGGTTTCCCCATATCTTCTTCACTAATATCCAAATTCCACGTGCCACTTGGATCCTTCTTTATTTTGAATTGTGTAAACCCATTTTGTTCCATCACCATTTTAAAAATACCAATTCCCTCGAGAGAACGAAATTGTGAATACACCAAATGAAGACCACGATGTTCGGCGTCCTGAATGTTTTCCAACATGTGTAAAAACTTTGGACCATACGTTTTTAATCCTTCTGGACTCAAATATTCACCCGCGTGTTCTTTCAATAATTGTAGTGCGGTTTGAATACGTTTTTCGTATGTTTTATCTGCGATTTTTTCAATAATTTGGTCTCCCTCTTGTTCACCACTCCATTCATCGCCTTCCAAATCATTTGAACCCTTTTTAGCCGTTTCTTTTAATACATCCCCATATATTTCTTCCATTTGTGCACCCGTTTCCTTTTCTCTGTCTTCAATAGGTAACGGACGGCCACCGATTTCCTTTGGCATTACATAATTACAGTATAAACGTGAGAAAATACGATAGGTGGAACTGGGATCCTTATAAATGCCATTTACATCCGGAGCACCCTTTTTCTTTTTAGAATCCTTTTCTTGTTTTCGTTCTTGTTGTCGCGCGGCCTCATAAACAGTAAATTGATAATCGCTCATTGGAATTTTAACCACGTGGTAGTCGGTCAATTTATCATATTTCGGTAATAACCCTTCTTGTTGACTTCTGAAATAAGAAGTTAACCCCATAATACGTCTTTTAAATAAATCCGCGTTTTTTATATTTCCGGTGCTAGGTTCAATATACCAATTTATAAAATCATCCAATTTATCTGGCAGAGCTTTAAATAATTCAATTTTAATACCTGTGGGAAAAACCTCAATTCCGTTATTATTTAATATACTAATCACTCTTCTCTCAAAATCATTATCGTTTATTTCACCCACATTTTGTTGTACTATTTTTCCAGACGCTTCGCGAAATTCTTTGGGTTTATTTGTAACGCCGTGGTAGCCGCTATCTTGTTTGATTTTATTTTCAAACCCAAAAGGGTTACGTGTAACAGTAAGTTTTTTACTTGCTGCTGAATATTCGAAATAATCCAATACTTTTTCCTTCATAAAGATATCTTGTAGTTTTTCTTTTGTGACTGGTTGTCCGGATTTAATATCCAATGGAATTTCCCACGATTTAATATAACCGCGCAATATATTAAAAAGTATTGCTAATTCGTTGGGGTTATTTATATAGGGACTACCTGTCAATAAAACAACTCGCGCGTTTTGCGCGCTTAATAAAAATTCATACAATACTAGAGCCATTGCGTATGGAACATGATCTTTTTTGCCCTTTTTATCTGCTGGAATTTCCTTTTCTTTTGCAATTTTATTTACAATTCTACTAACAAAATTATGGACTTCATCAATAATGATAACGGAATCATCAAAAATATTCGTTTCAAAATTGTTTGTCATTTCTTTTAATTTATCGCGACGTAACCCATTATAATTAATGAATTTATATTTGGCTTGTATCATCTCATCTATTTGGTCATTCAAACTTTTTAATTGCGTTTGATCAAGCGTATCATAATTACTTGGTTTTGTATAGTTCACCAGCCACGCACCTTTATTTTTGGTAATGTATTCGACAGATAAATTCAAAATACTCGATAATGTATCCATTGCTTCGGGATGTTCTTTTGTAGAAATCCATTGCCAGAATTGATTTTTTTTGTAAAGTGGGTCGCCGCATTTTTTAAGTTCTTCCATAAAATTGCGTCGCAATGATGCGGGGGTCATTACAATCACTTTTTTACTATTTTTTAGACCTTCCGCAATAGCAATAGAAGTGCACGTTTTGCCCGTACCTAAACCAAAATAGAGCAAAAGACCTCTATAAGGTGTGTATAAATTCAAATAATCACGGACTAATTTTTGATGTGTCAACAATTTAAAATCGCATGAGTCTTGTCCAAGACTTTCGCAAGTAATTTGCGTTTTATCGTCTAATACTTCATCGCGATATGGTTCAAAAACGGAATTAATATAATTAATGAATTTTTCACGATTATTCATAAAGTAACTGGAAACTTTGATATTTACTTTTTGTTCTTTGGGAGGCAATCGTGCGATTACGGATTTATTATCAATATCAACCCATTCTTCTGGTGCTAATATAGAGATTCCCTTAATATGTTTTTTTGTGCGACGCCCCTTTGGTTTTTCTTCTAGTACCGTTTTTTCAGCTTCTTCTCCTTCTCCTTCTTCTTTTTCTTCTATTACCCTTTTTTCTTCTTTTTCTTCTAATTCTTTTCCTTCTTCTAATTTTTCATCTTCTATAATCAACTTTAATTTTTTAGCACTCTTTTTCGCCTTTTTCTTCGGTTCTAATTGTTCTTGTTCTGAAATTTCTAATATTTTAGGTGATTCTTGGAACCCGGAAGCTTTAGCTGAAGGAGATGGGTTCAATTTAACAGTGGATTTTATAGTAATCTTGCTAAGTTTTTTATCTTCTAATCGTTTCATTAACTCTTTAATATCAAACTGAGCATCACGTTTATCGGTCACAGTAACTTTACTAATTTTAACTTTTTCAGGCGCATTCGGAGCAACATATGTAGACGGGATAACATTTATAGGTTTAAATTCATCGACAATTGGTTTTATTCTTAATTTATCTTTTAATGAGTCTAATGGATTCATTTACCTATAATATCTATATAGTTAAAATATATTAAACTTTTTGTATCTAATCCAACCAAACCAAACCAAAATAAAATAAAATATATAAATTTGGACTAAATAGACAGTTTATTCAGCGCTTCATTACACGCGATTTGTTCCGCTTTCCGCTTAATTTTATGAGTTCCTTCCCCTAAAAATAAAAATATTTTTCCGTGTGTCTCAATATAATCTTGCACTGCTTGGAATGTTTTCAAATGATTAATATGAATTGAATTATTATGAGTGCAATTATACACGTGTTGTCCTACACATAAGTAAACACCCATTCTAAAACCACTCTCAATGTCGTGTTCAATTTCTAAATAATGTGGAGTCACTTTGAATTCTTTTTGTATTTTCACCTGAAGTATATTTTTATAATTATCATCGTTTTGAATGAGAGCAATCCAATCAATATGTTTTTCAAAAATATTCTCGATAAATATTTGAGCCATTTGGAATCCTGGACCCGTTACGAAAATATTTTTAAACCATCCGTCATCATCAGTCACCTTTATTTTATTAACGTCTAAAAAAAGCGCACCAATAAAGGCTTCAAATAAACAACCCATTTTTTTTAAATTATTGCGAATATTTTTTTCTTCTGCGTGTTTTGATAAAATAAGCCATTTATTTAGACGCATTTCAATTGCGATTTTTCCAATTGCTTCATTTTTCACAATGGCTATTTTTTTCTCGGTCATAAATCCTTCGTTCTCTTTAGGAAAACGGCGATATAAATAATATTTAGTAACCAGTTCCAATACACCATCTCCTAAGAACTCTAGACGTTCATTTGATTTTGTACTTAGTGGCATACAATCCGCGGGTTTTTCTACAATTGTAATATTTTGACAGGCGTTCTCCAGATGCGGTCTTTTCGTATATGAACGATGGACGAATGCTCGCTTGTATAAATTAATATTATCTATAATTCCAGGAACTCCGTATTTAGTGAGAATAGATTGAACTTCATTCAATGTAATCTCCACATTTAAGGAATTATATGGGTTAAAAATTAATCCGTCTTCACCTTTAATTATATCGTCGTCGTGCATTATATTCTTATCTATTTTGTCCATGTCGTATCTTATCTATATATAAATGTAGTAAATATTATTTATATCATTTAATAATATTATATATGGGTTTTCACAAAAAAAACAATATAATTTCTTTATAAAAAATAAAAAATAATATTAAGAGTATATATAAAATGGCATTAATCGTAGGTCACAATGGTCGATCAAGTTATGCGAGTACAATTGCTAATAGAACCGGGCAAAGTGGAGGGTCTGTCGGTGGTGTTAAAAAGGCGGGAACCGTTCAATATGGCCCCACTTGGTCTCGTGGAAATATGGGGAATTATTTGAGTCGTGCTCCTCAAGGATGCTGTAATAACACTGTTATCTTTGCTATTACTCACACCACCAGACACCCTGTTCAAAGAAACAGAAACGGATATTCCGTTGGTCGTGGTCAAATGTAAACTCCTTCGACAGTCGTCTCCGGAGTTCCCTCGCTTTTCGCTACGCTTACACCCGGCGCCTTTTGCTGCGCTTAAGGCTACGGCTCGCTCCAAATACAACTACAAAAACAAATACAAAAACAAAAAGATCACAAAACAAAAAACAAAAATATATAATATAACAAAAAAATAATTTAATAACTATCTGGTATATTAAATTATCAAAATGAAAATTAAAATCGACAACCGTGAACGCGAGTTAATTCTTATGTGTAAATACTATTTAGGTATAAGCCCAATCTATAAAGATATCGAACTTGTTGTAGAGGTATTACCTTTAGGTGATATAATAATTTGTGATGATAAAGAGGACAAACTCATTATCGAGAGAAAAAGTTTGAGTGACTTGGCATCAAGTATAAAAGATGGAAGATATGAAGAACAGTCATATCGATTAAACGGATTAAATCATCATAATCATAATATTATTTATTTGATTGAAGGCGACATGAGTCGAATGAATTTATTTAAAGATCGTATTGATAAAACCACATTATATTCAGCAATGCTTTCTCTCAACTATTATAAAGGTTTTTCTGTTTTAAGATCATATACTGTTGAGGAAACCGCACTAATAATTTGTAATATGGCTTATAAAATTAAAAAATCTGAGGAGACTGATGGTAAACACGCGTTTTATTCGAATCAACGTGTTATCACACAAGCCGTAATTGACCCGAGTTTAAATGATATGACAATAGTAGTTGAAAATGATGTGGAACCGAATTATTGCAGTGTCATCAAAAAAGTGAAAAAAGAAAATATTACTGTTGAAAATATTGGAGAAATTATGTTATGTCAAATTCCTGGTATTAGTTCAGTGAGCGCAATTGCTGTTATGGCGCAATATAAAACAATACAAAATCTCATTTTAAAATTGAAAGAAGATGACACGTGTTTAACAAATGTTACGTATACCAATACAAAAAATCAAGTTCGAAAAATAAATAAAACGGTTATAAGTAATATTAAAAAGTTTTTGACGAATGTTTAGGGGATGTGATGGAGCGGAACGCGTAGTTGTATATGGAACGCTAGTGGAGTATTCTGAAAACAATATAAGTTTCAAATTCATATTTTTTTTTATTGTCATATATAAGATGAACGAAGATATGTTGAAAATAATAGGAATTCTTGTTATTGTTATTTTTTTAATATATTTAGCAACAAAATCGATAAAATTACATTTAAATGTAATGGAAGGGTTATCAATGCCTTCAATGCCTTCATTGTCTTCAAAATCGTCATCGCCTTTATTGTCTTCCACATCTGAACCAGATAGTGAGATTGCGAAACGCGCAGAAAAAATTAAATCCGATACAATTAAAATGCAAGACACACTTTTATTAAGTAAATATAAAACAGATTATGAGAATTTGATTGTGAATCTGGATGATAATTTTAAATTAATGGCATTAACGTATATAGTGAGAGAAGATTGGGATGCTGCCGCAAAAATTTTCAGTTATATACCAATGTTAGAAAGCGCAATGAAGACTATTGATAGCGCTTAATAAATATACCATTCCATATATGGAATAAATAATATGTAATATATATATTTGTTATATTACATAATATAAAATGTTTTTTATACGCGAAGCATTACTTCGTTCCCAGCATAATATCCCTTATCAACTAACGATTGAGTATAATCACCGCCTCCCCAATTTGGATCCATCGGGTCGGGACTATGCAACAAATGTTCTTGATCTTCATTCATTTTATCCAAAGGAGTGGTGGTACCAACATAATATGATGTAGTGTCATAACTCGGCATTGAATTTGTATTATATGGTTGGTCATTATGAGTCGCGTCAACTAAAAGTGTGGGGTTTGGTTTCTTAGATTGGGACTGGGATTGATTTTGGTCAAGTGGTAGTGTAGGATTTTGTGTGGGTGTTAATGCAGATATTTCTGATGATATTTTTGGTTGATTTGATAATGATGGTGGTAATCCTCCTTGCAGATCATCTACTCCGGGGCGAATTTTATATACAGCTTCACCTTGTGCGTCATAAGTCTTTTGTAAATATAATACCGGGCATATAACTCCTTTACTGCGTTGCCATTCAGTAAATTCGACATAATCTTCTAAATTATCAAACTCGATTGGATTTACTCCAGGAACTTTTGCAAGTTTTGAATTAGATAAATAAAATCTCTTACCTTTTTGAATTAATATATCGGGGCAAGTGGGGGTTGATTTATTTGAATTTTGAGATGAATTTTCATATCCTTCCATAAAAGATCCAGTTATATAAAAATATAATCCAGATAAAAATATAGCTATTAATATTGCGGTCAAATATATCATTATATATATTAGATTGTGATAAATATAATGCCGAAAAAATAAAAATAAAATTATTATTTTTATCTTTTTTAATTTCTGTATAAAATATATAATATATAATATTATGGTGAAGCGAATAGATATAAACACAGTTGATGAATCTGACGTTGAAGATAAAATTACGCAATTTGTAGATGGTGTAAAAGATGGTAAACATATTTTTTTATTTTTATTTATGGATGGATGTGGTCCGTGTAATTCAACAAAAGAAAAATGGAAAAATATATTGGGTGAAAATGGAACATTAGATAAAAAACATATAGATAATGACGATATAATTGTGGCGCAGATAAATAAGGATCTATTTGAAAAATTAGGAAATATTGGCCATTCACCTTCTGGATTTCCTAGTCTTCGTTATATTAAAAATAATGGAAAAAATAAATCATTTGTTGAAGAATATGAAAATAGCGGTATTAAACCGTTGGATAGAAGTGCTGAATCATTCGCTGTGTGGATTGAATCTAAAATGAAAAGAATGAAAGGTTCAAAAGCTTCTCGTGGAGGATCTAAAAAATCTAAGAAATCTAAAAAATCTAAGAAATCTAAGAAATCTAAGAAATCTAAGAAAAGTAGGAAGACAAGAAAGACAAAAAAGAATAGTAAAAGATAGTGAACTCCTTCGTCTGTCGTCTCCGGAGTTCCATCGCTCCAAATCCATATACGGTGGTTGGGTCACGCCCTCTAAAGTAATGATAGTCTTGTAAATAGTTTTATCATATTTTTTTCATTTTCACGAATTTCGTTATTATTGTCTATTTGATTATACATTCTAGTATAATGCTTTACGCAGGTAATAATAATAGAAATTAGCGAGTCTTTACGAATATTAATATATTTTTTTTTCATAAAATACGACAAATCTTTTGGGTAATATTCACAATCTTCAATATAATAACTGATTTTTTTATAATTTCCCCCATCCTTATTCAAATACGTAGTCAATATTTTTTTTGTATATTTAATACACGAATATAACCGCTTAATTGTCAAATTATCATTTGGAAGTAATGATAATTTGTTATCTACAAAATCTGGTGTGTATTTTGACCGCAAGTAATTCAATCTAGTATTTGTATCTATAAAACTCATAATATATATCTGAATATCATCTGGTAAAATAGCTAATTTTTTTTCATAATTTTGCTTCAATAATTGCTTGTAATAAATTTCCTTATTTATTTTCTCACGTTCATCTGCACTGTGATTCTTATTCTTATTCTGTTTAAGGAGTTGAATTTCTCTGAGTTTTTTCTCGCACTTCTTTTTTGAAAACATTTTTTTTGGAGCGTAAGTTTGGAGGAAAACGGACGCGATAGCCGACGAAATTTGAAATTTGTGTATTTTATATTGTTCTTTATAGTATGTAAAATAATAGTAAATCAATTTTTTTAAATATTTTTACAAACTAATCACAAATAAGTGTGGAGCGAACCGAAGTTATTTGGAGCGACCCGTAGCCTTAATCGCAGCAAAAGGCGCCGGGTGTAAGCGTAGCGAAAAGCGTAGCGAAAAGCGTAGCGAAAAGCGTAGCGAAAAGCGTAGCAAAAGGCGAGGTAACTCCAGAGACGAATGTCGAAGGAGTTCTACTTCAA
>Ga0114978_10003887_pt1 | contig 12174 bp, 16 predicted proteins | sample S_140212_EF_Meta_FD_87027 | JGI IMG/M metagenome (GOLD analysis project Ga0114978, IMG submission 87027) | Freshwater microbial communities from Lake Simoncouche, Canada to study carbon cycling - S_140212_EF_MetaG | ecosystem: Environmental > Aquatic > Freshwater > Lake | place: Lake...
ACCGGCTCGATGAATTTTCACTGGCCGCCAAACGTGCGGTCAGCGTACCGCTGCTGCGCCAGATGCTGGCCGATGAAGGAGTTGCAGGATGAATTTGACATTATTTGACCTCGACGGCACCTTGATTCCGAGCGACTCAGACCATGCTTTCGGTGCTTTCATGGTCGACATCGGCTGGGCTGATGGCGTCCGATGGCAGCAACGCAATGATGAATTTTTTGCCCAATACCAGGCCGGCCAGCTGGACCTGGCTGCCTATGTCGACTTTGCCACCGCAGTCTGGCGCGATCGGCCCTTGTCCGAAGCCTTGGCGGCACGCGAGCGCTTCATGGCCGTGGTGATGCAGCCGATGTTGCACGACAAGGCCCGTGCGCTGGTGCGTCAGCACCAGGACGCGGGCGATCTGGTCGCAATCGTCACCGCGACCAACGAGTTCATCACCACGCCGATCGCCAGCAGTTTCGGCGTTGAACACCTGATCGCGGTGCAGTTGCAGCGCGATGAACAAGGCCGCTACAACGGGGCAGTACAGGGCGTGCCGTCCTATCAGTCAGGCAAGATCATCCGGGTCGAACAATGGTTGGCGGGCTTGGGGCGACAATGGCAGGAGTTCGAGCGCAGCACTTTCTACAGCGACTCGATCAATGATCTGCCCCTGTTGGATCGGGTCAGCCACCCGGTGGCAACCAATCCGACGCCGGCGCTGGCGGCAATTGCCGAACAGCGCGGATGGCCTTTACTGAAACTTTTTTCATGATCAAGAACTTCATAGACAAGTTGCTCGGCAAGCCGGCGCGCAGCAAGGCAGCCAAGAGCCCGCTGGGCAAACGGGTTGAAACGCTGGTGGCCGAGCATGGCATCGACCCGGGTTTGCTCGATGAACGGGCCGTGCGGGTGGTGAAAACGCTGACCGACGCCGGCTACGAGGCCTATATCGTCGGCGGCGCCGTGCGCGATCTGCTGCTGGGCATGAGGCCCAAGGATTTCGACGTTGCGACCAACGCAACGCCCGAACAGGTCAAGAGCCTGTTCCGCCGTGCCTTCATCATCGGCCGGCGTTTTCGCATCGTGCATGTGGTCTACGGCCGTGGTCGCGAACATGAGGTGATCGAGGTGTCGACCTTCCGCGCGCTGCTGGTCAATGAGAGCGCCGAACAGGTCGAAGGCAACGAAAAGACCTCGAAGCAGGAAATGGCCGGCAAGTCCCATGTGGTCGACGCGGCCGGACGGGTGTTGCGCGACAACGTCTGGGGTCCACAGATTGAAGACGCAGCGCGGCGCGACTTCACCATCAATGCCCTTTATTACGACCCGCAGCGCCAGCTCGTCGTCGACTATCACGGCGGCCTGGCCGATGCCAAGAAGCGCGTCCTGCGAATGATCGGCGACCCTGAGACGCGCTACCGCGAAGATCCGGTGCGGATCATCCGCGCGGTGCGCTTTGCCGCCAAGCTCGGCTTTGATCTCGAGCCCAAAACGCGCGCGCCGGTCAAGGCGATGTCCGCATTGCTGGCCAATGTGCCGGGTTCGCGCTTGTTCGATGAAATGATCAAGCTGTTGCAGACCGGCCATTCGCTGGCCAGTCTGGACGAGTTGCGCAAGCAGGGCCTGGCGCGCGGTGTGTTCCCGATTCTGGACGCCATGCTCAACGAGAAGGGCGAGCTCGCCGATGGCGTGCGCGGCAAGTTTGTGCGCATGTCCTTGCAGGACACCGATCTGCGCGTGGCCGAAGGGCGCGGCGTGTCGCCAAGCTTCATGCTCGCCTGCATGCTTTGGTTCGAGGTGCTCGAACGCTGGACGAACATTCGCGAAGCCGGCGAGGCGCCCATGCCAGCGCTGCAGCAGGCGGTCGACGCTGTTTTCGATGCACGCATCGGCGACATCTCCGGCCGCGGCAAATTGGCCACCGATATGCGCGAAATCTGGATGATGCAGCCGCGCTTTGATCGCCGTACCGGCAGCGGTGTGTTCACGCTGATCGAACAGCCGCGCTACCGCGCTGGCTTCGATTTCCTGCGCCTGCGCGCTGACGCGGGCGAGATCGACGGCGCGCTGGCCGATTGGTGGGAAGACTTTGCCCTGGGCAGCGACGAAGAGCGCGAAGCCTTGCTGGAGTTGGCCCGCGACACTGACAAGCAGCAGCGTCGGGTCGTCAAAGTGCATCAATTGCCGCGCAAGGAGGGTTCCGCGGCTCCCGAGCAGCGCGAAGTGGCCGCTGCGCCGCTCGATGCCGCACCGGCCAAGAAGCGCCGGCGCCGCCGCAAGCCCGGCGCTGCACCTGCTGCAGAAATTGCTGATTAAGCCGCACATCGCCTTCATCGGCCTCGGCGCCAACCTGGGCGATCTGCAGCTCACGCTGGGCCACGCGTTGGCCGGTTTGGCGGCGTTACCGCACACCCGCTTGCTGGCGGTTTCCAATGCTTACCAAAGCGCGCCGGTCGATGCCGGCGGCCCCGATTATCTGAATGCGGTCGCGCAGTTGCAGACCGGTCTTGACCCGTTGGCCTTGCTGGCAGCGCTGCAGGCGCTGGAGCTTGAGCAGGGTCGTGAGCGCAGTTACCAGAATGCTCCGCGCACGCTGGACCTTGATCTGCTGCTCTATGACGAATTGCAGATGGCCAGCCCGCAGCTGACCTTGCCGCACCCGCGTTTGCAGCAACGCGCCTTCGTGCTTTTGCCCCTGCTTGAACTATCTCCCGGGCTGCAAGCGCCGGGGCTGGGTGACTTGAGCGCCTACCTGTCCGAGGTGGCTGAGCAGGCGATCACAAAGCTGGACGTTCCTTGGGAGGCTTGGCTCACTTGTTCGGGGCATCGGTGACGCTGATCTGGTTCTCGAAGTAACGCTGGGCGCTGAAGGCGATCGTGGTCATCAGGCAGATGCCGCCGACCATCACGCAGGCGATCACGCCGATCACGGCCGCCCAACCGGTCTGACGCGGGGCCAGGTTCGGGTTGTGCCGCGCATCCCATTGCTCATCGGGCGTCAGGCCGTAAACGATGCCGCAGATCATTGCGTTCACCAGCATCAGGCCCAGCAAGGGCATCAGCAGCCAGCTGAGTCGGTCGTCTTGCCCCAGCAGGTCCATGCGCTGAATGCCATAGAGGCCGAGCAAGGTGGGCAGTGGATGCAGCCATGCCAGACGGTCGCCAGACCCAAACAGGTAGATGCGGTGCAGTCCTAAGCTGCCCAGCAGCAAGGCCAGCCAGGTGGCGATGGTTTTTGACTTGTAATTCATGAAGCCTCCGGATTACTTTGGTCGCCACCGCCAAGTTGCCGTTGCATCAGCACAACATCGAGCCAGCGGCCGAATTTCCAGCCCGAACTTTTCAGCAAACCGGTCGTGGTGAACCCCAGGCTGCGGTGTACGCCGATCGAGCCGAGGTTGTCCGAGTCGCCGATCACGGCCAGCATCTGCCTCGCGCCGGCGGCTTCGCAGCGTGAAATCAGCTCGGTCAGCAGCAACTTGCCGACTCCGCGACCCTGCTGATCAGGGCGCAGGTAAACCGAGTCTTCCAAACAGAAACGGTAAGCCAGCCGCGGCCTGAAATAGTTGGCATAAGCGTAGCCGACCACCTGTCCTTCGGCCTCGGCCACCAGCCAGGGCAGGCCGCGCGACAAGACCTCGTCGCGGCGGCGCGCGATCTCCTCGATGCCTGGTACTTCAGTTTCGAAAGTACCGGTGCCATGCAATACGGCTTCGGCATAAATGGCCTGGATCGCCGCTAGATCGGCTTCGTTGCTGGGCCTGAGGGTCAGGCCGGTGGGAGTTTTTTGATTTTCTGCTGTCATGGGGTTAATTCTGCTCGGGCCAGTTTACAATGTTTGGTTTTGGCGCTGGTCGAATCTTCATTGCGAGTGATTCGGCGTATCTACAGCGACAACCTTGGCGGCCGCGTTCGATCATTGTCTTCGACAAAGTTCAAACCCTGGCGCTACCCGATCTGCTCGCCCTGTGTGTCTCCTGGTGCGGTGGAAGCATTTGATTGATAGGAAACATCATGGTTGTGATTCGATTGGCTCGTGGCGGCTCCAAGAAGCGCCCTTTTTACAATATCGTTGTGGCAAACAGCCAGAACCGTCGTGACGGCCGCTTCATCGAGAAGGTCGGTTTTTACAATCCGGTCGCTTCTGGTGCTGCCGAGCCTTTGCGCGTTGCTGCTGACCGCGTCAGCTACTGGGTTGGCGTTGGTGCGCAACTGTCGCCCACCGTCCAGCGTCTGGTCGACCAAGCCAAGAAGGCTGCGGTCTAAGCAAGTTTGGCGATGACAAGATCACCCGCAGGATTGCGCGCTGCGCCGACCGGCAATGAATTGCCGGCCTGGCCAGAGGATGCGATCGAAGTCGGGTGCATTCTTGATGCCTGGGGTGTCAAGGGCTGGATCAGGGTGCAAGCCTATTCCAGCGATGCCCAGGCGCTTTTTTCCTCACGCCGCTGGTTCATTCAGCCGGCATTGCAGGGCGGTGCCGCAGCGGCCGGATTCAAATCCTCGCTGCCGAGCCTATTGAAAATTCTCAGCGTCCGCGAACATGGCGAAGGCATTGTTGCCAGCGTCCAGGACATCGCGGACCGCAACGCCGCCGAAACACTGCGCGGTGCGCGCATCTTCATTTCGCGCCAGGCCTTTCCAGCCACCGATCCGAATGAGTATTACTGGGTCGACCTGATCGGCCTGAACGTGGTCAATCGGCAGGGCGAAGCGCTCGGCGAAGTGATCGGCCTGATCGATGCCGGCCCGCACAGCGTCCTGCGTTTGTTGCCCCCCGGCCTGGTCGCCCCGATCAAGCCCGACCAGGAGCGCTTGGTGCCATTCGTTCAGGTCTATGTCGATAATGTCGACTTGGAACAGCGACTGATCACCGTCGACTGGGGTCTGGATTACTGAGCCCGATGCGTCAGATGCGCTTTGACGTCATCACCTTGTTCCCCGAACTGTTCGGGCCGCATTTGAGCCAGGGCGTGACACGCCGAGCCTTTGAATCCGGCCAAGTCGATGTCCGGCTCTGGCAGCTGCGCGATTTTGCCGATGACAACTATCGCCGTGTCGATGACCGGCCCTTTGGTGGCGGCCCCGGCATGGTGATGCTGGTCGAGCCGCTCGAGCGCGCGTTGGCCGGCATCAAGGCTGAACGAGTCGTCAGCCAGGCGGACCAGGGCGAGCCGGCAATCATCCATTTCAGCCCCACGGGCCGGCGCATCGATCAGGCCATGGTGCAGCAGTTGGCGCAGGGTCCGGGCGGGGTGCTGTTGTGCGGGCGCTATGAAGGCATTGATCAACGCTTTCTCGACCGGCATGTGACGCTCGAACTGAGTCTGGGTGACTTCGTTCTGTCCGGTGGCGAGTTGCCGGCTTTGGCCTTGCTCGATGCAGTCGCAAGGCTGCAGGAGGGCGTGCTGCATGATGCGCAATCGCACCAGCAGGACAGTTTTTCCGATGGTCTGCTCGATTGCCCGCATTACAGTCGGCCCGAGCAGATCGCAGATCTGTCGGTTCCGGCGGTGCTGATGTCGGGTCACCATGGCAAGATCGCGCGCTGGCGGCGTGAACGCTCGCTGGAGATCACTGCGCAAAAGCGCCCCGATTTGATCGATGCGGCGAGGCAAGCCGGACGCTTGAATGCAGCCGATGAGCGATTTCTGGCCAGGCTGCAGGCTTGAATCGCCTTCTCAAGCTATACTAGAAAGCTGTCCGATCCTCTGGTGGGTCGAAACCGGCGAGTCCGGGCTGAAAAGCCGGGCTCATAAAAGCTGGAATTCATCAAGTCTTTTGCCGTCATGCTGACGGATCAAGAGCTTCGACGCCGCCATGATCACTAGGAGAAACCCGTGGACTTGATCCAAACCCTTGAGCAAGAAGAAATTGTTCGCCTGAACAAGACTATTCCTGTGTTCGCCCCTGGCGACACGGTGATCGTCAGCGTGAACGTGGTTGAAGGTACGCGCAAGCGCGTGCAAGCGTTTGAAGGCGTGGTGATTGCAAAGCGCAATCGCGGCCTGAATTCCGGCTTCATCGTTCGCAAGATCTCGAATGGCGAAGGCGTTGAGCGCACGTTCCAGCTTTATAGCCCCTTGATCGCATCGATCGAAGTCAAGCGTCGCGGTGATGTCCGTCGCGCCAAGCTGTACTATCTGCGCCAGCGTTCGGGCAAGTCGGCACGGATCAAGGAAAAGCTCTCCTGAGTTTGAATTTTTCCGACCGGGTTTCGAGCCCGGTGCAAAGCCGCCTTCGGGCGGCTTTTTCGCTTCTGACCTTTAGCTCAAGCCCATGTCCCGCCCTCAAATTTTCAAGCCCCAGTTGGTGCCGGTGATCGGCCACGATGCCCATCTACCGGCGGTCGCGGCCGCGTTTCTGACGCCCGCTGCCTTGCGCGAGAGGTTCGCCCAGCCGCCGCTGTGGGAGGTCGAATCTGCCGGAGATGGCGGCTTGGCCGGTGGATACAGCCCGGCTGATGCGTCGGTGCTGCTGCCGCTGGTGATGCGCGATGACGGCCTGAAGGTCCTGCTGACCCGACGCGCCGCCCATTTGCGCGCCCACCCCGGGCAGATCAGTTTTCCGGGCGGACGCGTCGAAGCCGATGACGGCAGCGCCGAGGCCACGGCCTTGCGTGAAACCGAGGAAGAAATCGGTCTGCCGCGCAGTCAAATCGACATCATCGGCCGCCTGCCGATTTATACGACGGTGACGGCCTTCCGGGTCACGCCTTGCGTGGCCCTGGTGCAAACGGGTTTCAAGCTCAAACTGGATGACTTTGAAGTCGCAGAAGCCTTCGAGGTTCCTTTGCAGTTCCTGATGGATCCCGCCAACCACCGACGCCATCGCTTCGAGTCCGCCGGTAAGCAAAGGGAATTCCTGTCGATGCCATGGATAAATCCTGCGGCGCCAGATCGGCCCGACGATTACTTCATCTGGGGTGCAACAGCCGCGATGCTGCGCAACTTCTATCGATTCCTTCGCGCCTGAATTCGCGACAGTGTCAATGGCCCGCTATCATCCGGTGCAATGAACTTCTTTGCTGTCTTGCTGGCCTTGCTCTGTGAGCAGCTCAAACCGCTGCGCCATGACAACCATGTCCACCATGGTGTGATCGGCTGGGTGCGTTGGACCGGGCGTAATTTCGATGCCGGGCGCCAACACCATGCGATGGTTGTCTGGGCGATCACGGTGCTCGGGCCGGCCCTGGCCACCGGACTGGTTTATCTTGCTGTTCGGCATTTCACCGTCCTGCTGGCCCTGGCGCTGGATGTGCTGGTGCTTTACCTGACGCTGGGGTTCAGGCAGTTCAGCCATTACTTCACCGACATCCGCGATGCGCTCGAGCGCGGTGACGACCTTGAAGCGCGCCGCCTGCTGTCCGAATGGCGTCATCTCGATGCCAGCGAGTTGCCGCGCACCGAATTGTTGCGGCATGCGGTTGAGCATTCCTTGCTCGCCGCGCATCGCCATGTGTTCGGTGTCTTTTTCTGGTTCGTCTTGCTCTCGACGCTAGGTCTGGGACCGGCCGGCGCGGTGCTTTACCGCATGGCTGAATTTGCCAGCCGCTACTGGTCTTTCAAGAGTCGCACGATCGATGCGCCGACCAATGAATTGCTGATGCGTTTATCGGACCGGATGTTCCGCTGGATTGACTACTTGCCGGCAAGAATGACGGCCACCGGTTTTGCCATCGTCGGAAACTTCGAGGAGGCAGTCAACGGCTGGCGCCGCGATGCCAAGCTCTGGCTGCACCCGAACGAGGGCATCCTGCTGGCCGCAGCAGCCGGTGCGCTCGGACTGCAACTCGGCGGTGCGGCTGCGCCCGGCGTGACGCCGGACCGCAGTCAGACCTTCGAAGCAGGGGTCGCCCGTGATGAGACCGCAGCCGATGGCTCGACGCCAGGTCAGCCGCTACAAGTCGGCGCTTTGCAAAGCGTCGTCGGCCTGGTGTGGCGCTCGGTCGTGCTGTGGATGCTGCTGTTGGCCTTGCTGACGCTGGCCAATCTGGTCGGCTGATTCAGGAATCTGCAGCCAGAAGCAAAGCGGGACAGCGTCGAAGTTATCGACCCTGTCCCGTTTGATCTTTCAGCGGGTGTATCGGTTCAAGAACTTTGCTGAATGCCGGCGATGGCCCAGTCTCTGCTGCCGTCCAGCGGCCGTACCAGGTGCCAGACTTCGTCAAAGCGCTCGGCCTCGGCTTGCTCGCGGAGCATGCCCGAGAAGCGCACGCTGACGATCTGCATACCATTTTCTTCGACCCGTTCGATCACCTTGGAGTCGAGTTGCAGCACCTCGGTATGCTGGAAGCCCTTGCGTTCGAGCAGTTCCTGCTGAATCCCGCTGAACATTTCCGGTGTGGTGAAGCGGCGCAGATCGTTCTGATCGGCTGCGTCATTGGCCTGCTGCAGGCGCAGGAAGACGCGTTTGGCAATCTGCTCGAACCCGGCGGTGTCAAAACCGTCATTCGCCACGGCAGCAGGTGCTGCGACAGCCGCTGCCTGCACTGGCATTTCAGGCGAGCCGGAAGCTTGCGGCGCTGCATTGAGCGGCGGCTGACCCGGAAACGGCGCACCGGCTCCCGAGAACTGCATGCCTTGCAAACCCTCTTGAGGTCTTGACTTGCCGAAACGGCGCAGCAGGAAGCCGATCAGGAACATCACCGCAACGCCGATCAGAACCATCGTCATTACATTGGCCAAAGCGCCACCGAAGCCGAAGTGGCTGGCCAAGGCGGCCAGGCCGATACCGGCAGCCAGACCGGCGATCGGGCCCATCCAGCTGCTTCTTGGCGGCGGCGCTGCTGGTGCAGCCGGAGTTGGTGCTGGCGCGGCTGGCGCTGGCGCAGCCTGGGCGGGTGCGGCTTTGCTTGGTTCCGGCGCTGCACGCTTCATGCCGCTGGAGTTGCCGCCACCGAGCCGTTTGGCCTCGGCGTCAATTGCAGGCAAGCTGAGGGCAAGCAGGGCTATCACAGCGGTGAGCAAGATTCGTTTCACAGAAACTCCTTCGGGCATTAAACGAACAATTGATATGGGACCGGACTGCCAATTGTCAATGGACAAAGGGCCGAAATCAATTCGGGCTGTCCCTGACATCGGCCAGCACCCGCCGACCGAAGTCCAGGCGATCCAGATAGCCGATCACAAGGCTGGCGGCATGGACCGGGCTCATCAATTGACGATTGTTCTTCAGGCTGACAAACGCTTGCTGATCCGGAAAACCGCTCGGATCCCCTGCGCGCAATTGCACCTGCATGTCGGTGTCGATGACGCCGGGCGCGAGCGAGACGATGGCGGCACCCTGCGGCTTGTTCGCTTCGTCCAGCGCCATTGCGCTCGACAGGTTGTCCATGCCGGCTTTGGCTGCGCAATAGGCGGCGCTGCCTGCCATCGCTCGACGCCCCAGCCCTGACGAGATGTTCAGGATGCGCCTTGAGTTGCCCATGGCGGCGGTGGCGCGCAGGAAGGCGCTGCTGAGCAGCAAGGTGGCTTCTAACCCGACCCGCAAGGCGGTCGACAAATCCTCCAGCGGCGTTGCATCGACCGGCCCGAGTCTGGGGATGACGCCGGCATTGTTGATCAAAGTGGCGCGGCTGAAGCTGCCCTCGGCTTGAGCCTCCAGCCAGCGCTGCAGCTCATGGGCGACAGCCAAGGGCTGGGCCAGATCATGCTGCCACTGCTGCAGCGGCAGACCCAGCGCAGCAGCATCGGTCTGCAAGGTCTGGCTGACGCCGCGCGAGATACCGATGACGAGGTGGCCGGGTTTGAGCAATTGCCTGGCAATGGCTTCACCCATGCCACGCGATGCGCCGGTAATGATGTAAAGGTCCTGGGTCATCAGAATGTCCTTGTTGGAAGATTCAATGGTCTGCGCGCCGGAACACCAGCAGCAGATTGTTGGCGGGCATGTCGAAACGCTGTTCCAGCAGCAGATTGCAAGCGCTGGCCTGGTTTTCGACCTGATCGAGGGAACGCAAACCCCATCGCTCGTTGCGCTGGCGCAGATCCGCGTCGAATGCCTGGTTGCCGGCTGCGAGGGCTTCGCCCGGGACGATGAACGGGCCGTAAACGATCAGCCGGCCATGCTCAGCCAGATGGCGCGCAGCACCCTGCAGCAAGCCAGCACAACTGGCCCAGGGCGAGATATGCAGCATATTGGCGCTGAAGATGGCGTCGAGCTGCTGGTGGCTGGCGGGCAGCGACCAGTCATCCTGCTGAACGTCGAGTTGCAAGGGCGCCGGGCCTGCGGGCCACCAGGCGGCGATCGATGCCAAGGCCGGCGTTGAGGGGTCGGAGGCCAGCCAGTGCCAGCCTGGCATCCCGACTGAAAAATGCGCGACATGCTGGCCGCTGCCGCTGGCGATTTCGAGCGCCAGACCTTCGGGCGGCAGGATCGCCTGCAGCGCGTGCAGGATCGGCTGCTTGTTGCGCTCGGCCGCCGGCGAGTGCAGTGCGTCGGGATGGATCGGTTCGGGCATCAAAACTCCGGTGGACATTCGAATTGCAAGCCTTCAGTGGGTAGAGTCAGTTCACTGGCATGCAACAGCATTCTCGGGGCTGGCGGCAGGCTATCGGCGTAGAGCATGTCGCCGATGACGGGATGGCCGATGGCCTGCATATGCACGCGCAACTGGTGCGTGCGCCCGGTGACCGGCTCCAGCATGACTCGGGTGCTGAAGGCTGGTAGATCATGCCTCAACAATTGCCAGCGCGTCAGCGCCGGTTTGCCTGAATCCAGATCGACTTGCTGGCGCGGCCGGTTCGGCCAGTCGGCGCAGAGCGGCAACTCGATCTGCTGCCAAAGACCTGCAGCACCGGCCAGCAAACCATGCAGTTGCGCGATATAGCGCTTGTGCACCTGGCGCGTGGCGAAAGCCAGGCTCAGCTGGCGCTGCATCGCGGGGCTGCGGGCAAACAGCAGCAGTCCCGAGGTCGCCATGTCCAGCCGGTGCACGACCAGCACCTCGGGATATTGCTGTTGCAAGCGATGCAAGGCGCAGTCCTGTTTGTCCGGGCCGCGTCCCGGCACCGACAGCAGGCCGGGCGGCTTGTTGACAACGATCAGCCCTGCATCGACATACACCAGTTCCACCGCGACAGGGCCTGAGGCTAGAGCCTGCAAACTATTTCTTCGGGTAAGCGGCTGCCTTGGTGGCTTGCTCGGGGGTCATGTTCTCGTAGCTGCCGGCGATATTGCCGGTGGTGCCCGACAGCACCAGCCAGAGCAGCAGCCCAATCAAGGCCAGACCGGGCAGGATCATCTTGCCGTAGGCAAAGCCGGTCTTGAGGGTCTCCACCGCCTCGTCGGTTTTGCTGGGTTCCGGCCGCCGCGGCATTTTTACTTCCTTGGGGAACAGATCCTCGACCAGGTCGCGGCCTTTCTTGCCGGCGATATAGGACAACTCGGTCTTGCCTTCCTTCAAAAGGTCTGAGGCATTGTCAAAAGCGTCGGCAGCCTCGCGGGCTTTTTTTGCTGCCAGGACGAAATGGTAGGCCCGTGCTTGTTCGTCAGGTGTCACGATCGCTCCGGTGGTTGACATTGACCAGCTTACACCTGTTTGCAACCCGGGCCGGCGCGGCTCAGGGCTTGCTGGCAAGCTTGATCCAGCGCCACTCCAGCCAGTTGTCGGGTCGGTGCACGACGCTGACATGGCTGCGCGCCGCCCAGGGGATGAACTGGCGGTGCAGCGGGAGGTAATGGATTTGTTCGGCTTCGCGCTTGAAGACTTGCTTGATCAAGGCCTGGCGCTTGTCCGGATCAGCTTCCCGGCTCGAGGCGGCGACCAGCGCATCGAGCTCATCGTCCTTGAAATTGCCGCGGTTGTATTCGCCGATGCCTTTTTCGCCACGCTTGCGGTAATGCGAGGTAAAGATGCTTTCGGGGTCAGTGATCGAGCCGCCCCAGCCGAACAGATAAGCCGAGGTGTCGAGCTTTTCCACCTTGCTGAAAAACAGCGCTTTGGGCTGGGCATTGACCTTGGTCCTGACGCCGATCTTGGCCCATTGCGCAGCCAGCGCCATGCAGATGCGTTCGTCGTTGACATAGCGGTTGTTCGGGCAGTCGAGGGTGAATTCGAAACCGCCCGGGTAGCCGGCTTCGGACAGCAGCTTTTGCGCTAGCACCGGGTCGAAAGGCAGCCGCGCCTCGATCGCCGGGTCGTTGAAACTGCCCAGCGGCGACGGCACGAGCGCGCCAGTCGGTGCT
>Ga0114978_10003889_pt1 | contig 12169 bp, 9 predicted proteins | sample S_140212_EF_Meta_FD_87027 | JGI IMG/M metagenome (GOLD analysis project Ga0114978, IMG submission 87027) | Freshwater microbial communities from Lake Simoncouche, Canada to study carbon cycling - S_140212_EF_MetaG | ecosystem: Environmental > Aquatic > Freshwater > Lake | place: Lake...
ACGCCACCTCCAATTAATTTTTCAGCACTTAGCAAATGATTTTTATCAATATCACAAATAGCGACTACTCTTGTTCCCGCATAACCAATATGTCCACGGCCCATGCCACCTAAGCCAATAATACCTTTGGTGAGTTGATCACTAGGGGCTATAAATCCCCTTCCTAATACATTTCTTGGCACAATTGAAAATCCTGCAATGATGGTAGCCGTATTTTTTAAAAATTTCCTTCTGGTATTTTTTTCAATTTTCATTTGAATATTTTTTACACTAAAAATGATTTTATAAATAAAATTATCCTTTAACTTAATTTGAACACTTTCACATTTCTAAAATAAATGGGGGCGCCTGCATGTTTTCCTTGTAATCCAATATGACCACGTAGCGCAAGTGTTGACATTGGGTTTTTTAACCAAGATGGAACATTGCTACCATCTGGATTTACTTTACTAGAGGTAAAATCATCCATATTACATTCATTAACCAATGTCCCATTTAAAACAATTGATATCATTTTTCCTTTACAAGTAATAGTGAAGTGATTCCACTCGCCAGCAGGCTTTAATGATTTATTGGTCGCAGGCTTACGTCCAAAAATTGCGGCACATTGCCAAGTAGGTGAGGCTTTGCTCCATTGCTTTGAATAATCATCAGCAATTTGAATTTCAACAGAATTAGGAATCCACTCTACGATATCTGTTGCGTGCACAATAACACCACTATTGGTGCCGTCTGCATTTTGAAAATCTAAATCCAAAATAAAATCATCGTATTCGTCAAAGCTCCAAATAGCATCATCTTTACTTGCCGTAATTACCCCACTTGAATCCTTCCAAATAGATTTATCATAAATCGCTTTTGATAAATTATTTCCAAATAAATTCTTCCATCCTTTGCCCATGGGCTGCCCTTGAACAGCAATAGCTTTATTTTGTGCAATTGAATTAAACGTTACTCCAATGAATAAGACGAATAAAATAAATTGATTTTTTTTCATGTAATTGTTTTGATAATTTTTTACCTTTTGTCGCTAATTATTCCTTTTCACCTATTTATTATATTAAGCAAGATCAAATTACTTTTAAAGGCATGTATGCAGATATTTGCTTCTCTAAATTTATTGTTTTTTACTTAAATTCAGGTCATCTATTTAGCTTTAATATAGTTAGTCCGACTAATTATTTTCATTGCGAATGGCGATTCCCTTTCTTGCCTTATTTTGTACTCCCTGATCAATACTAAGTGCACCATTTACCCATACATATTTTACGCCTTTACTATATTGGTGTGGTTGATTAAATTCTGATGCATCTGAAATTTCATTTTCATCAAAAATAACAATATCGGCAAAATAACCTTCTTTAACTAAGCCTCTATTTTTCAAATTAAATTTTTGTGCGGGCAAGCCAGTCATGCGTCTTATGGCTTCTTCTAAATTAATCACCCCTAAATCTTTAACATATTTTCCCAAAACCCTTGCATTGGTTCCATAGGCACGTGGATGTGGCATACCAGTACCAAAATTGACAATACCAGCGTCGCTTGCAAACATATTAAAGGGGTACTTCATGATTGTTTTTACATCCTCCTCACTCATGCCATGATAGATCATTTGTGCACCGCCTTTTTCAATCATTTGTATAATGGTTTCTGCTTCTTGTTTCGCATTATTTTTATTTCCTCTTAAAATATTTATTTCTTCGATGTTTTTTCCATTATAGGTGCTATCGGCACTATAATTTGCAACAACAGCGTAACTAAAGTGTTTTAATCCTCTTTTTTTAATGATACCCATACTGTGTGCTGCAACTTTTTTTCTGATGATCGGATTCTTTAATCTTGTCATAATTGAATCCTGCCCATCTGCTAATACCCAATCAGGAAGTAATACACTAAGCTGTGTACTGCTTGCTGTATAAGGGTATTGATCAATCGTAACATCAATGCCTTCCTTCCTTGCATTAATAATTAATGGTATTGTTTCCTTGCTTCTTCCCCAGTTATTTTGACCGCTTACTTTAAAATGTGAAATTTCAACTGGAATATTTGCTTCACGACCAATATTAATTGCTTCATTAATGGCATCTACTACTTTATCTTCTTCATATCTAATATGTGATGCATACACACCTCCATTATTGGACACTACCTTCGCTAATCTTACAATTTCCGAAGTAGGCGCGTAGGTACCGGGGATATATATCAAACCAGTGGACATACCAACAGCACCCTCTTTCATAGCTTGCTGTGCTAGCTGTTCCATTTGAATTAATTCTTGTTCGGTTGCATTCCGATTGGCAGTGCCCATGACTTGCTTACGAATGGTATTGTGTCCAATTAATGATCCAATATTGATTGTAACACCAACGGAATCAATACTATTAAAATATTTTTTTAAATCCTCCATTGATCCACCACAATTTCCTGTAATCACCGTGGTTACACCATCATAAATAAAATTAGAAGCCAATGGATTTCTTATTGCTGCGTTTTCAATATGCCCATGAACATCAATAAAACCCGGTGAAATAATCAATCCTTTTGCATCAATTTCTCGCACCCCTTTCCAGTTTTGCAAATTGCCAATAGCTACAATTTTATCTTTTGTAATGGCCACATCCTTATACTGCCATTGATTCCCCATACCATCTATTAATTTACCATGTCGGATAATATAATCTGCCGTTTGCCCATAACTATTTAAGGCATATAAAAAAGTTAAGGCGATTAGCGTGATTTTTTTCATTATAACAATTGTTTATTTTGAAGCGTATATTTTATTGATAAAACTAATTGATCCTTATTGCTCGTTAGGATAGTTTTAACATTTTACCTTTTAAAATCACTATAAATCTATGAATAATTACTTTACTAGCTCGAAGATGTATAAAATATTAGCCCTAAATTTTTGGAAAAAAGACGAAGATTATTTAGCTTGAGAGTACTTAAACCAAATCACTAAAACCATTTTACTTATGAGTCAACCTATTAATGCAAATCGTCTCTTTTATGCGAGCTGTTTTGCACTTATCACGACTGCTTTTTCATTCAGTATCCGTGCTGGAATTTTAACACAGTTGGGTACAGAAATGAATTTAGACACAGTACAATTGGGAACCATTAATTCCATGTGGTTTCTTGGATTTCCGATTTCCATGATCTTAGGCGGCATTTTTTATTCCTACATTGGACCAAAATTAATCATGCAAATAGCATTAGTCGCACATGCTATTGGTATTTTAATGACTATTTATGCAGTTGATTACAACACCCTTTTAATCTCAACCCTATTGATTGGCTTGGGTAATGGATGTACGGAAGCTGCTTGTAATCCAATGATTGCTGATTCCTATTCTGGCATTCAAATGAACAGCAAAATGAATCGTTTCCATATGTGGTTCCCTGGTGGAATTGTATTGGGCGCCTTGGTTTCAAAATTCATGACAGATGCGAATATGCAGTGGCAAGCACAAATCTGGGTTATTTTAATTCCTACTATTATTTATGCAGTCTTGTTTTATGGTCAAAGTTTTCCTAAACCAAGAATTGGAGATAATTCAGCATTGGCGAATTTTAAAGCCATGTTGAATCCTTTATATTTATTTATGGCCGCATGTATGGCTTTGACAGCGATTTCTGAATTTGGTCCACAACAATGGGTTGGACCTATTTTAGCAAAAGCGGGTGCTAGTCCAATGTTAATTTTAGCATTAGTGACTGGTTTAATGGCGGTGGGCAGATATTTTGCTGGACCATTAATTAAGAAATTAAATACAGTGGGCGTATTGCTTGGCTCGGCTGTGTTTGGCGTTATTGGCTTATATATGATGAGTACCATGCAAGGATCCATGCTTTATGTAGCTGCAGTATTTTATGCTTTAGGTATTTGTTATTTCTGGCCTAATATGTTGGGCTATATCGCTGAAAACCTTCCTCAAACTGGCGCACTAGGTCTTTCAATTTTAGGCGGTATTGGAATGTTCTCCTCCTCTATGTTCCAACCGGTAATTGGTGCTTGGATCAGAGACAATAAAGTGGTTGCTGAAGCTAAAGGTTTAGTAGGCGATGCTGCTGACTTAGCAGCGGGACAATCTACTTTATCTAATATGCTTATTTTCCCAGGAATTTTAATTGTGGCATTTACTGCTTTGTACTTTTTTGGAAAAAAGAAACAAGTAGCTTAAATCATTAAGTGTTTTATAAAAAAGGGTCCCCTCCGATTTACCGGAGGGGACCCTTTTTTTAATAGAAGTATTGCTTTAACTGAACTAGTTGATTGGGGATAGGTTGCGTGTTCCAATGCCTATGTATTGCCATCGCTGCACCTAAACTTGAAGCTTGAGATAAGGTTGCGGCAAATACTTTTTTATTAGGATATGCGGCAGCTAAGAAATGCATGAATACAGGATTATTGCTAAATCCGCCATCTACAAATATTTGGTCAACATCTGCATTATGCAAAACTAAATTAGTGCTGGTTACTTGCTTTTGAATAATATTAAATATTACTTGGTGGTAAGCTTCCTCATAAGTATCTGCATTTAAAAGCGAACCAGATTCAATTAAGTTTTTATAGATCACTACATTAAACTCGACCGTTTTATAATAATCTGCCGGTTGATTAAACTGTTGTGCTATTTTTTTTATTTCTTGCTCATGTTCATTGCCTGCAAATAAGCGAGAAGCCTTAATGGGGTTTCCGGTGTAGGAAATATAGCATAAACAATCTTGCTTTAATTCTGCATCGGTAAGGACGCTTTGATTAAATGGGTTCAAACTAATACTCCATGTGCCTGTTGAAATTAACACATAGGGTATTTGAAAGGAGTGTATATAAGGCACAAGGGCTGCTGAGCTATCATGAAGACCAATACCTACTTTTAAGGGTTGGGGAACTAATGGAAAATTTACGGCAATGACTTCATCACTTTTTTTGATGGGCGCTAGTTTATCAAGTATGCCTTCCTGACGAACCCATGCATGGTATTGCTTTGTATTAAAATTCCACAAGTGCGTATGACAGCCAATGCTGGTGATATCGGAAAAAAGTTGTTGCGTAAATAAAAAACTTAAATATTGGGGTAAATGCAATGCAGTTTTAAGCGCTTCAAATTTTATAGGCAGTTCATTTTTTATTCGATAAAGTTGCATTCCCGAATTTAAGTTTCCTAAGATAGGAGATGCGGTCAGTTTTGCTAGTTCTTGTTCGCCACCATAGTCAGCATAAAAAATTTCCTGAAGTGCTTTATCAAAAGGCTTTAGATAATTATATAAAGGGGTGATTTCTTTATTGTTATCATCTAATAAAACAAAGCTTGCCCCATAGCCTGAAAAATTAATTGCTTTAATTTCAAAAGCCTTGTTTTGCATAATTTCCGCAAAGGAATTAAGCATCCAACCTTTTAATTTTATAATATCTTCTCCATCAAATCCATCCTCATCTTTTATTTCTTGAAACTGTTCAATGGATTCATAAACCATATTATAGGCTTCGTCAAAAAGCAATAACTTTTTGTTGGTTTTACCAATATCAAAAATTAATATGACGTGAGTTGCATTCATTATAAGCCAGAGGCAATGGTATTTCCTCTTTGATTTATTAATTGATTTCGAACTTGTTCTGTTCTGTAAAATTGTAAAGGATTTATTGCAGCACCAGCCCTTAATCTAGCTTCGGCTACAATGGCCCGAACATCTGTTCTGAATGCGTTTTGTAATATTTCCTGTGCTGCAACTACATCGTTATTTAATTGCGCTTCGTTTAATGCCACTCGATCTACTAATAAAGCCTGCGCATATGAAATCATAATGGCTTCCACTGATTGTAATAAATCTTCTAAAGGATCTTTAACATTGTGACTTGCATCAATCATCCATCCCAAATCAGTCGCATGATTCATTCCCCTTGCATCCATTCCTTCCACGAGTTCATTAAAAATTAAAAATAATTGGTAAGGTTTTATACTTCCAACCGTTAAGTCATCATCCCCGTATTTACTATCGTTGAAATGAAAACCAGCTAGTTTTTCTTCCATCATTAACAATGCAACAATTTGTTCAATATTCGCATTGGGTAAGTGATGTCCTAAATCAACTAATGTGAAAGCTTTAGGGCCTAGTTTATTTGCATATAATAAGGATTGACCCCAATCACCCACGGTGGTGGAATAAAAATTAGGCTCAAATGCTTTATATTCAATATATACTTTCCAGTCGGAAGGCAGGGTTGCATAAATTTGTTGCAAACCATCCAATGTATTTTGAAAAGCCTTTCTAAAATTAAGTTGACCAGGAAAACAGCTACCATCGCTTAACCATACGGTCAATGCTTTTGATCCTAATGCAACACCATGTTCAATAACCTCAATATTGTGTTGAATCGCTTGTTGTCTTACCGCCTGGTTGGTATGCTGTAGTGATCCAAATTTATAACTATGTTCCTGCCTTTTTTGGTCTTGGAATGTATTTGAGTTAACGGCATCAAATTTTAAATTTAAATCAGCTGCTAGCTGTTTAATCGCATTATAATCTGAAGGGATATCCCAAGGAATATGTAACGATATAGCGCCACTTGCACTATTAAGTGCATGAATTAAACCTACATCTTCCATTTTATCTTGTAAGGTAGCAGGCTCACCTGCACCAGAAAAGCGCGCAAACCTGGTGCCACCCGTACCTAATGCCCAACTTGGGATAGCCACATTAAAATCAACCAATTTTTGAATCAACGCTTCTGTATTATCCAGTTGCCCATTGATAAAATCAAATTTTTGACGATGCACTTTGAGGTTGGCTTCATTATGTTGGTCAATAGTTCCTTTATTAATTCTCATTTTGTGGGTGTATTATTTTAGCTAGTATGTTTATTTAAGGCATATAAAAAACCTCCCTTAGAGGCAATGCAAAGGGGGAATGATTGGGATGACATTGTATAATATCTTTCATATTAGTCCACCACTTTTGAATTATAGGATGATTTCCCAGCATTTCTATTCCTAATTCTTCGCTTATTTTGATTATACTGAATATAGTACCGGTATCTTGGTTTAAATAAATGGTATAATCTTTTATATTCGATGTATTTAATAATGAAATTATTTCTGGCCAAATTTTATCATGCCGAATTTTATATTCGGCTATTTTACCAGCATTTAATTTCATTTCAAAAACAAACTGTTTCATATTCTTTTTAATACTTTTTCTATTAAAATTATCTTACAAACGAAACTGCAATTCCTCCGTCCACATTAATCACATTACCTGTTGTTTTATTTAATAGTCCTCCTACATAGGCAAAACAAGCATTGGCAATATCTTCAGGTAAAATAATTTCATTCAATAAAGTACGACCTGCATAATAAGCTGGTAATTCTGCAATAGTAATACCATAAGCTTTTGCACGCCCTTCTGCCCATCCACCACTCCATATATTACTACCGGCAATCACTGCATCTGGATTAATTACATTCACTCTTATTTTATCCTTGCCTAGTTCAGCGGCATTTAATCTGCTTAAATGAAGTTGTGCTGCTTTAGCTGAACCATAGCCTGCGTTATTAGGCCCGCTCACTAATGCATTTTTACTGACAATGTTTAAAATGTCACCACCGACTGATTGCTTGCGCATGATGTCAATCGCATTTTGCGTAACTAAAAACTGACCCTTTACCAATACATCATATAAGATATCCCAATCCTGTTCGGTATGATCTTCGATGGTTTTTGAAATAGATAATCCTGCATTGTTAACAATAATATCCAATCCGCCAAATTGTAAACAAGCGGTTTGCATTGTTTTCTTGATACTATTTGCATCTGTTACATCTAACACATCGGAGGCAACTGCGTCTTTACCATAGGCTTTAATAAATTCATCCTTAGCCGCCTGTAATCTTTCTAAATTATTATCAGATAAAATAACGCAAGCACCTTCACTTGCAAATTTATGTGCAATGGCTTTTCCAATACCGCCACCGCTTCCTGTAACTAATGCAATTTTTCCTTTTAATGCTTTTGGCTTCGGCATTCTTTGCAATTTGGCTTCCTCTAATAACCAATACTCAATATTAAAGGCTTCCTGTAATGGGAGTGAAGTGTAACTTGAAATTGCTTCAGCACCCTTCATTACATTAATTGCATTAATATAAAACTCAGCGGCTACTCTTGCTGTTTGTTTGTCCTTAGCAAAAGTAAACATGCCCACCCCAGGATATAAAATCACCACCGGATTTGCATCACGAATGGCTGGGCTATTATCTCTTTTACATTTTTCGTAGTATTCTGCATACATTTTTCGATAAGCAACAAACTCAGGTTCTATTTGCTTTTTAATTTCTGCAATATTTTTAATTTCAGCATCAGCAGGAATAGCTAAAACTAAAGGTGCAATTTTTGTTCTCAAAAAATGATCGGGACAACTTGTGCCCATTGGCGCTAATCTAGCGAGGTCATTGGAATTGATAAATTCTAATACACGATCATCATCTGTAAAGTTTCCCACCATTTTAGTTTCCGATGAGCATAAGCCTCTAAGTATGGGCGCTATTGCTGCAGCTTGATTGGTTCTTGCTTCCTTGGATAATGCTTGAATTTTTTGTCCTTTGAATGCAGCACCTTTTTTTACATAGCTATCTTCAAGATATTGTGCACAAATTTCAATGACTTCCAATGTATTCATATAACTTTCATACGCCGTATCTCCCCAAGTAAATAAACCATGTGATCCTAACATGATACCTCTTATTCCAGGATTATCTTCCAGACATTTTTTTAATTGTAATCCTAAATCAAAACCCGGTCTTTGCCAAGGTACCCAACCAATGGTTCCTTTAAATAGTTCTTTGGTAATTTGTTCACCATCCTTAGCTGCAGCAATTGCAATAGCGGCATCAGGATGCAAATGGTCAATATGTTTAAAAGGAAGTAGTCCATGTAAAGCAGTATCAATGGATGGCGCTTTAGAATCAAAATCGTAAATACAATGATTATATAAAGCAACAATTTCATCCTCGTAAGCTAAGCCTTTGTAAATGTTTTGTAAGTTATGTAACCGATCTAAATATAATGCAGCCAGTCCTTCTTTTTTCATTGTACCCAAATCACCACCACTTCCTTTCACCCACATCACTTCCACAGATTTTTTTGTAAGCGGATCAATACTTGCTACTTTACAAGAAGTGTTACCACCACCATAATTGGTTAACCTTAAATCGGCGCCTAATAAATTGGAGCGATACACTAATAAGCCCACTTCATCACCAGTAAGTGCTTTTGCTTTTTCTTCGTCCCATAAATAACTAACGAATTTGAAATCTTTGTTCGACATATTTTATATTTTATAATTAATTGTGCAAATTATTTCCATACCCTACCACCATTACAGAGATAATGATGACTATTATTCCTGCGATGATTGTTGCATTTGTTTTTTTACTCACGCCCTTCCATTCTTTTAATACCAAGCCCCACATATTCGCTACTAAGATAATAAATGCCATATGTAAAATCCAAGAGCTAGGACCGTTTCCTAATTTACTTTCACCCATGCCATAAAAGAAAAACTGTAAAAACCAGGTGGTACCGGCTATAGCTGAAAAAATATAATTTTTTAATAGGGGTGTTTTTTTATTTGAGTAATCACTAAATGTTTTGTTACGCGCATTTAAAATCATACACCAAATAAAATTTGTAGTTAATCCGCCCCATAATATCACCACATAAATAACATTGTTTCGATATAAAAACTCACCTTGATTTGGATGGGCTAGTTTCCAATTTTCATTTGCAATAGTTGCCATACTTTGACCAGCTTCTAATCCAAAATTAAAACAAGCACTGAGTACACCTGATACAATAGCCACAAACATACCTAAGGCAAATTTGTATTCTGCATTTGATTCGCTGGCCACATCTTTCGTTAATTCACTTTCCTTCATTACCCCCGCTTTCCCACTAATGATAATACCAACAATACATATAAGTAGTCCAAGGATTACAGTTAACCCCCAACTATTTGAAATCATCCCCGAAAAAGTATCTTTTCCAATTACTGGGTTAAAATCATAATATATTGCTGGAATGATAGCGCCAAAAACCATACATAAACCTAAAATCACACTACTACCCAATGAAACGCCTAGGTACCTTACCCCCAATCCATAGGTTAATCCGCCAATGCCCCATAAAACACCAAAAAAATAAGTGATTAATAATCCGGAACTTGCCGTTGCCTTAATAATATCCATAAAACCAGGAATCGTTAAATAAGCAGCAATGGGTGGGACAATGAGCCAAGAGAATAGACCACCCACAATCCAAAATGACTCCCAATTCCAGCCTTTTACTTTTTTATAGGGGATATAAAAGCTTCCAGATGCAAAGCCACCAATAAAATGGAATAATACGCCTAGAAGAGCATTCATAGTTATTGTTTTATTTACTTACAATATAAAATTTATTAAAATAAAAGCACTTGCTTATCTGACTTAATTGATTTGAATTTTGACACAAATTTATATGTAAGTACATTTCGTTCGGTTTAATGGTTTTTCCCGTGTACTTTAATTCTGTAATCGCTAGGCGACATTCCAGTTTTAGACTTAAAAAAAGTGACAAAATAGCTAGCTGATAAAAAATTTAAGGCGAATGATATTTCTTTAATACTCATTGTGGAACTGCTAAGCAGGTCCTTTGAATGTTGCATTTTTATTTCCATTTGATATTGCGCAGGGGAGAATCCTGTATATTGTTTAAAGATACGACGAAACCACGAATAGCTTATATTTAAGGATATTGCAATTTCTTGCGGACGTATGTTTTTTTCTGAATTAGCGCGCATCATCAACCTTGCTTTTTCAATTAGAATAATTACTTCTTTATCTCTAAAAGCATTATTTTTTTCAATATAACAAATGGTAGCGATTAAGTGACTTATGATTCCTGCAAGTAAATGCTGGTAGGCAGTTTTTTGAAAGCTTGCAATTTCGATTCCTTGTTTGTATAAGGTTATAATTTGTTCATTGAAGCCGATATTTATTATCGGATTTTTTTTATTAATAAAATTATTCTTGAATAGTGTATTAACAAAATCACCTTTAAAGCCAATCCAGTATTCATCCCATCCCTTACTTTTGGAAGGCTGATAATTATGCCACTCCCCCGGAAATAAAAAAATGATATCTCCTGCAACAATTTTTGTTGATTTGCAATTGGCGGATTCAAAAATTCCTTCCCCGCTAGTAATATAAAGCAATTGATATTCCCGCAATACCCTTCCATTTTTTGGATTGAACCAATAGGAAGTTGGATGCTGTTTTGGAGGATAATTTAAATTTGATTTAAATGATTGATAACCAATAGTAGTGGCAAATAAACCCCACAATTCATCAAGCTGATTGGCTACAACGTAATTGAGATTTTGATTTTTACGATTGAGCATTTACTTGTTGAAGGTTAAAAAATGATTTTTAATTAAAATACCATATAGCCCCTATTTAAATTTATAACTTTTTTAGAAATAAAGCAACACTTTATTAGTTAGCTGTAAAGTAGTTCGCATTAAAATTTTGTATTTTCAATAAAAGGGTCATCTGGACCTATTTTTTCAGATTGGTATTTTAAAATTACTGCATCACATTGTTTGCGTAATTTGGCGAGTTGCTTTGCATATTTTGGGTTTGCTGCAAGATTATTTTTTTCGAGCGGATCATTTTTTAAATCATATAATTCTTCTGGCGCAGTGATTAAACGATAGCGAAAATATTTCCAGTTTGCAGTCCGGATCCCTTCACTGGAAGGTATCTCAGGCAACTTCCATAAATGTTCTATTAATATTTCATTCCTATTGGAATGTATATTGCCTTTTTCAACAAAAGGCATTAAGTTTTGTCCTTGGTAATTTTTAGGCGCCGTAATTCCAGCAATTCCCAACATTGTTTTTGTAATATCAATATTCAATACCATGGCATCAATGGCAGCAGGCTTATGGCTTCTAGGATCGTAAATAATTAATGGGACTCTAATGGATGCATCATACATCAACCATTTATCGGCCAGCTGACGATCCCCTAAAAAGTAGCCATTATCACCCATCACAATAATAATGGTGTTATCTTCTATTCCTTTTTCTTTAAGTTGTTTTCGAATAAGGCCAATTTCGTCATCTATTTCA
>Ga0114978_10003892_pt1 | contig 12166 bp, 12 predicted proteins | sample S_140212_EF_Meta_FD_87027 | JGI IMG/M metagenome (GOLD analysis project Ga0114978, IMG submission 87027) | Freshwater microbial communities from Lake Simoncouche, Canada to study carbon cycling - S_140212_EF_MetaG | ecosystem: Environmental > Aquatic > Freshwater > Lake | place: Lake...
CCTGATGCCGATTCGCCGCTTCACGCGGGCAACCCACCGGGGCTGCATCTGGCGATCATCGGTGCCGGTCCGGTAGGCCTGAGCCTGGCGCTGCTGGCGGCGAAATTGCTGCCGCAGGTACGCATCAGCCTGTTCGATGCCCGATTGATCGACAAGGATGTCACGGGCGATCCGCGTACCCTGGCCTTGTCGCTCGGCAGCGTGCAATTGCTGCAGCGCTTGTCGGTCTGGGATCCAGGTCTGGCCCAGGCGATTCTGCAGGTGAATGTCAGCCAGGCGTCGCCGACCTTGCGACATCCGCTGTTCGGCGCCTCGGAAGAACCTGAAGTGCGCTTGAGCGCGGCCGAGCAGGGCGTGGCGCAGCTTGGCGCCGTGATCAGTTACGGCCAACTGGTCGCGCCGCTGCAGGCTGCATGGAATGGACTTGTGGCGCTTGAGCCGGGCCGACTGAGCAGCCGCTTCGGCGCGCCGGTGAAGAACCTGAAGCCGCTAGCTGCGCCGGAGACTGGCGTCGAAGTCGATGCCGGCATTGCCGAGCGTTTCGACCTGGCCATCGTCGCCGAGGGTGGCGTGTTCGCCGAACAGGCGCGCAAGGCGGTCAGCCGTGACTATCTGCAAAATGCCTGGGTCGGCACTCTGGTGCTGGCTGATGACAGCCCGGTTGGCGTGGCTTTTGAGCGTTTCACCCGCAACGGACCGTTGGCCTTGCTGCCCTTGCTGCCAGTGCCAGGCAAACCGCGTCAGGCCGCCTTGGTCTGGTGCATGCCGCAAGCCGATGACGAGGTGGCCAGCTTGAGCGACAGCCAGCGTCTGGCGGTGCTGCAAAGTCAGTTGCCCGCATCCGTCGGAAAATTGCATGGCATCAGTGCGTTGAAATGCTTTGCGCTTGGGCTGAATGCCGAGCGCAGCCTGGTCGAGGGCCGCATAGTCCGCATCGGCAACGCCGCACAGACGCTGCACCCGGTGGCGGGCCAGGGACTCAACCTGGGTCTGCGCGATGTCTATGCCTTGGTCGAGGCCTTGCGCAGCAGCGGCGGCATCGACGCAGCGCTGCAGCGGGTCGAATGGCAACGTGCACCCGATCGCTGGGTGATGATTGCGGCCACCGATTTTCTCGCCCGAAGTTTCGCCTGGCGCTGGCCCGGCCTGCCGGTGGCGCGCGGTGTGGCGCTGGCCGTTCTGCAGGCCTTGCCGCCGCTGAAAAAGGCCTTGGCCCGGCAGATGATGTTCGGGCGGCGCTGAGAGCTCCTCGGGGCAGACTGACTTCGGTTCTGGGCTGTCTGTCAGCAGGACCAACTGCACTCCCAGCACTTAAAGGGTCACCTGCGTGCTATCCAGACTCGGCCAGCTTTTCAGCTGGACCTTAGGGATGCTCTGCATAACCCCCCACGGCTTGTGCTGGTGCGGCCTCGGGCGGTCTGCGGCCTTGCATCCCATCCCGATCCGCGCTGCACCAACTCGCGTTGAGTTATGCAGAGCATCCTTCGATCAAATAGTATCTCGAAAACCCTATAAGTAGAAACGCTTGACGGGCTATATTTTCTGGCAATAAATACCTGGCTGGTCGTAGACTTTGGCGCATGTGGTATTTTAGTCAGGAAGCCGACCGCAAGGTTACCTCGCAAGCAGTCGAATTGGCTGGCCAGCCAGTGCCGAGTCGTCGCCATGGGATGCAGCGCCAAGCACCTGAAAAAGGTTGATCCGTGCAAGCGAAAGTATTTATAACAATGCCTGAAAATATATCCAAAACGGCAATAGATAAAATTAACAATTGTATATTGTATATAACCATTGATTAGGTAGGCGCGTACATTTCACAAGCCAGTCTGGCAAGACTTCAGTGCGCAACATGACGTGAATATTGCAAGCACATGCATTTTTAATATATTTCCAGCAGAGCCTATCTGGGTTTATTCAGGTATCAAAAAAGGGCTCATTAATTGATTTTATAATAGCCAAAGGAGTCGATCATGAAAATTTTCAAGCAGATAGTTCTAGGAGTCGCGGCAATATCCTGCGTCGGAGTGGAAGCCTTTGCGCAACAAGTCGCAAAAATAGCCATCATGGAAGACATGTCGGGACCTTTGTCGGCCTCGACCGGTACCGGGGCCGTCATCGCGGCAAAATTCGCGATCCAGGATTTTGGTGGACAAGCGCTCGGTAAACCGATCGGACTGCTGACTGGAGACCACCAGAACAAGGCTGACATTGCGTCCTCAATGGCCAGGAGTTGGTACGACGTTGATGGCGTGACCGCCGTGGTCGGACTCGGAAACTCAAGTGCTGCTCTGGCGGTCAGGTCAGTTTCAAGCACAAAGAAAAAAATCGATATTGTGGTGAGCGGCGGTTCATCCGATCTGACCGGCAAGTCCTGCTCACCGACAGGATTCCATTGGATCTATGACACTTACGCCCTCGCCAAGAGTACTGGCGGCGCCGCAGTCAGAGCCGGCAATGACACCTGGTACTTCATTACCGCTGACTACGCATTCGGCCACGCTTTGGAACGCGACACCCGCGATGTCGTGATTGCCAACAATGGCAAGGTTCTCGGCGGCGTGCGAGCGCCACTTGGCAATAATGACTTCTCTTCATTCCTGCTACAAGCCCAGGCATCAAAGGCGAAAATAATCGCACTGGCAAATGCCGGCGCAGACACGAGCAACGCGATCAAACAGGCGGGAGAATTCCAGATAACCAAATCTGGCCAGAAACTGGCTGGCTTGTTGGTATTTATCACCGATATTCACGCGATTGGCTTGCAGCGCGCTCAGGGATTGCTCTTGACTGAAGCTTTCTATTGGGATACCGATGCACAAACCCGGGTATGGTCCGAACGCTTCTTCAAAGAGCACGGCGCCATGCCAACCATGCTTCAAGCTGGCATTTATAGTGCGGTGACCCATTACCTCAAGGCGGTGACTGCTGCGGGAACGACCGAACCCGAGAAGGTAGCAACCCAAATGCGTGATATAAAAATAAACGACTTCTTCACAAATAATGCATACATACGCAAAGATGGACGCGTTATTCGTGATATGTACCTGTATTCCGTCAAGAAGCCCGAGGAATCCAAGCGGCCTTGGGATTACTATAACTTGATCGCTAAAGTTCCTGGAGTCGATGCCTTCAGACCAATGCAGGACGGAGACTGCGAGTACGCAAAGAAATAGTCGGCCCGCACTCGCCTGAGATTGGGTAATCGATAATGCTAAAAATCGGACACGAGGTAGCCGACGCCCGCGCTAGAGGCCTACCTGTTGTTGCAATCGAGTCAGTGATCATCTCACCGGTGGGAAAGTACCCGGAAAACCTGACTCTGTTTGAGGAAGTCAGCCAGACGATCCGTTCGCAAGGCGCGATTCCTGCTCTTGTGGCGGTTATCGACGGACAGATTGTCATCGGACCCGATGCGGCACAACTCGAGAAGCTCGGACGGGCAAAATCGGTATCAAAGGCCGGCAAGCGCGAGTTGGCAATGGCCCTCGTCAGCGGCAGCTGCGCGTTGACAACCGTCTCGGCAACGATCTTCTGTGCACGCCTTACCGGCATACATGTCGCCATGACCGGTGCTATTGGTGGCATTCACCGGGGCTACGAGGAGACGCTTGATGCTTCGTCTGATCTGGATGAAATCGCAGCAAATCCGGTGGCAATTGTTTGTACGGGTGCCAAGATCATTCTGGACCTGCCGCGAACCCTGGAATTCCTTGAGACCAAGTCAGTACCGGTGATCGGCTATCGTACTGGCAACTTTCCCGCCTACTTTGGCTCGACCCAACTTTCTATCGATCGGCTCGACGAGCCTGAAGAGGTTGCAGCTCTTCTTGATGTCCACTGGCAACTCGGTTCTGAAACGGGCGTCGTGGTGGCAATTGCGCCACCGAGCGAAATGGCGGCGGAGTTGCTGGAGGAATTGGTCGCGAAGTCCCTGTCCGCAGCGAAACTGGCCGGAATAGCAGGAAAGGCCTTGACGCCTTTCCTGCTCGCTCAACTGGACCAGATGACTTCCGGCCAAGCGGACAAGATACGCCGTACGGCAATATTGGCGGTGGCAAAGGCTGCCGGTCAGATCGCGGCTGCCTTGGCAAGGCGGCGGTTTGATGCCCGCGCAAGTTGAGCCTTGCAAATGACGTGGCTGGAAAAAATATCATGCGTGCGATGAACATCGACCCGACCTATTTGCCCTATCTCGAGAAAGCTATTGCTGATCGGACGCAGGCGCTGGACCTCGTGGATGTTGCGACTCGCCGCGAAAAGGTAGCCAAGGCTCGGGCCGAAAATCCGCCCATGGTCCCGGACGGTGTGACGGTAGAGTCGATCACTATATCCAGCGATGGTCTGCCGCTGCGCTTGCTTGTATTCCGCCCCACTGCTGCAGTCGGTCTGTTGCCAGTGATACTTTATTGTCATGGCGGCGGCTGGATGTATGGTAGTCCGGAGCAGTCTTCTGAGCTTGCCTATCTATATGTCAAAGACGTCGGGGCTATCGTTGTTAGTCCTGAATATCGACTGTCACCGGAGCATCCATTTCCTGCCGGCTTCAATGATTGCTATGCCGCTTTGACATGGCTGGCAGAACAGGGTTCGGATAATGGTATTGATACATCGAGAATCGCAGTTGCAGGCGAGAGTTCCGGTGGCAATCTAGCCGCCGCATGTGCAATCGCTGCGCGCGCTAGGCGAGGCCCTCAAATTCTGTTACAGCTGCTTAACTATCCTGCCATGGGATTGAACTTTCAAACCTTGTCATATGTAGAAAATTCGGATGCACCGATACTTTCCGGACGGGAAATGAGGTATTTCTGGAAAAACTATCTGGCGGGAATGGATGGCAACCCCGATGCCTGTGCGGTTCCGTTGGCGGCAGCCGAGCTTGGTGGGTTACCGGCAGCCCATATTATTACTGCAGAATATGATCCGCTACGAGATGATGGGCGCGACTACGCAGCGCGACTGCAACTCGCCGGTACTGCCGTTGTAATTCGCAATGCCGAACGATTGACACATGGATTTTTCCGGGCGCTGTCCAGCAGCGAGGATGTGAAGAAAATGGCTAATTTCGCATGTGAGGCGCTACGCCTTGCTCTTTTTGGGATGTTAGATAAGCAAAGGAAAAGCAAATGGATTTGATACCAAGCATAATTCGCCCGATCATCGAGTGGGGAATTCGCGAGGAGTTGATGCATGGCGATCATACGTCTCAATTCCTGGATGGTCATAAGCAGATAATGACCGCCAATATATATATGAAGAAGCCGGGTATTCTATGCGGAATTCCGGTTGCGAAAATGACATTCGAAATTCTGGCCCCGGAGAGTGAGATTTCAATTCTTAAACAGGATGGCGAATTTTGCAGGCCCGGTGATGTCGTCATGACGATCAAGGCGCCGGCTTGGATATTTGCGGCCGGCGAGCGGCTGGCTTTGGATTACCTACAGCATCTTTCTGGTATCGCGACCGAAGCGCGAAAATATGTTGATCTGGTCAAGCCCTATGGCACGAAAATTTCCGATGCAAGGAAGGGCATACCACCGATCCGGGTGCTGCAAAAATATGCTGTGCGCAAAGGCGGAGCAATTCCGCATATGTACAGTCTGCACAATGCAGTTCTGCTCAAGGATAACCATATCAAGATGGCCGGTGGCATTAGCCCTGCAGTCGCCCAGTTGCGCGAACGTGGCCAACACACGCTGAAGATAGAGTGCGAGTGCGAGACCCTTGAAGATACCAGGGAGGCGCTCGCCTGCGGTGTCGAATGCATTATGTTCGATAATATGGACATAGATGTATTGGCTGAGGCGGTAAAGATAGTCGGGGATAAAGCCTGGACCGTTGGCACTGGGGGCGTCAACGAAGAGACGGTGGTGCCAATCGCCAAGACCGGTGTCAAGCAGATCGCAATCGGCGGCATAGTGCACAGTGCCAAGGTTGTCGACATCAGTATCGACATCGGGCAATTGAAGGCGAGTGCGTTGCGCGACATCGCTCTTGCCCAGAAGGGGCAGTGAATATGGCGGATTTGAACCCCAAGGTCACCGTAGAAAAGGCGCTTGGGTTGTTCGCTGCGCCGGTCGGATTGGTGCCTGCGCTTGACGTTGATTCCTGGGATGAAATGCTGCGCCTGGTCGAGCAGACGACGAAGGTGCCAGGGGTCGTCGGCTATAAACTGGGTTTGACGGGAGTTTTGCCGCGTGGCTTGCCGCATGCGATCAGCGCCTTGAGAAATATCACGGACCTGCCGCTGATCTATGACCACCAGAAGGCGGGGCCGGATATGCCTGATATGGCAGGCAAGTTTGCCAAGTTCTGCAGTGAAGCAGGTGCAGATGCGTTGATTTTGTTCCCTGTCGCCGGGCCACAAGCCGTTCGGAGTTTCGTTGGCGAGACGATACGACACGGCATGGTTCCGGTTGTCGGTGGCCATATACCGGTTCCCGATTATTGCATCTCGGGTGGTGGATTCTTGGTCGATGACGTGCTTGAACGCATCTTGGCGATTGCAGGTGATGTGGGTGCGAACAGCTTTGTCTTGCCTGCAAATAATACCGATGCCCTTAGAAAAAATATCGACTGGATGGCGAATAATGTCGAGCAGCCCATCGTCTTTCTCACCGGCTTCGGTAGCCTCGGTGGAGATATTTCGACGGCATTTCTGGCGGCAAAGGCTGCGCCTAGAAAATACGCGATTGTCGGTCGAGCGGTCGCTGCCAGTAAATCGCCAACCGAAGCAGCGCAGAGATTTGTCGACGCAATGATGCAAGCCGTTTTGGATTGATAGGTTTAAAATGAACGATGCCAGCAGTGAAAGATCCGGCCTAGCAACGAGCCCAACGTTATTCAAGCCGCCGAAGGGCCGGTTCAGCTTTGAACCGGTAGCCTTGAATTTTGACAAAATGGGCGGACTGTTGCCCTTTGTATTGCAGCATGCCTATACCGGGCAGGTCTTGATGGTAGGCTTTCTTGACGCAGAGGCCTGGAACGTTTCATGTCGCACTGGAATTTTAACCATGTACAGGCGAACCCTCCAGCGGCTCTGGGCTATGGGTGAGGATGACGGCAATTTTGTTGAAATAACCCGTGTTATTGTCGATTGTGATGATGACACGGTATTGTTCGAGACGGTACCTGAGCGGCATATTTGCGGGCATGGATTTCTGACCTGTTTTTGTCGAGAAATTCCAGCAAACCACGGGTAGTCAAGGCTTGCAATGACCGATTTTGATATTTCTGCGAATTACCCTGAGGCTCTTTTTATCAACGGGCAGTTCGTCGCGGGCAGCGGCGAAGAGATTATTATTTGCAACCCCTGCAACAATCTACAACTGGCAACGGTCAGGTCTGCTGGAGAAATTGAAGTTGATGCGGCAATAACTGCCGCGCGGGTGGCCTTTACTCAGGGCCCTTGGCCGAATCTTGTTCCATTCGAGCGTGGTCAATATTTGAGCAAAATTGCCCAAGCGATTGAGGCACGTTGTGAAGATATTGCCCGAATTGATGCGATCAGTTCGGGAAAGCCGATCAAAGGTGCGCGACGAGAGGTTCTCGGTGCAGCCAGGGTATTTTCCTATTATGCGGGTCTGGCACCCGATCTGACGGGTAGCACGATCCCGCTCGGTAGCCAGAATTTTGCATTCACTAGCCGGGAGCCGGTCGGGGTTGTGGCGCAGCTAGTTCCCTGGAACTTTCCATTTCTGGCCGCCGCCTGGAAACTGGCGCCCGCGCTCGCGGCAGGGTGCACAGTCGTTTTGAAGACTTCGCCGTTCACACCGTTGTCGGCGCTGGTTCTTGCCGAAATTCTTCAATCGATCGATTTACCGAAGGGCGTTGCCAATATCCTTACAGGTGGACAAATGGCCGGATCGGCGCTGGTGGCGCATCCGGGGATAGACATGATTTCGTTTACCGGCTCGACCAGGACGGGTGCTGCAGTGATGCAGGCGGGAGCCGCTGGTATCAAGCGAGTCGCACTGGAACTGGGAGGCAAGAGCCCGACCTTGGTTTTTGCCGACGCTGATCTGGCAGCAGCGGCCAGCGCTTCAGTGAGGGCGGTGTTCGGCAACTCGGGGCAGAGTTGTTCGGCCAGGTCCAGGATCTATGTGGAGTCGGCGGTGTACCAGGAGTTTGTTGCAAGGCTTGAGGCCCAAACCGCCTTGCTGAAACTCGGTGCGGTGCTTGATGAAACTACGGATTTGGGCCCATTGATTTCCAGGGAGCATTGGCAACGGGTCGACGAGCTCGTACGCAGTGGCACAGAAGATGGCGCTCGATTGATTTGCGGCGGCGGCCGGCCGGCTGGCCTGGAAGACGGCAACTATTTCCAGCCGACAATTTTTTCCGAAACGAAAACTGGCATGAGGATTGTGGAGGAGGAGATTTTTGGCCCGGTCGTGGCTGTGGCTTGCATGGAGGCGTCCGATGCCATTGATCTGGCGAATGATTCGGCTTTTGGCTTGTCAGCTTCGATTTGGACCAATGACTTGACGCGAGCTTTGAAGGTGGCGAAAGGACTGCGGGTGGGGAGCATCAACATCAACGCGCATCCAAGCGCGAGTCAAATAGGTGCATTTATGCCCTTCGGAGGATTCAAGCAGTCAGGTATCGGCAGGGAACTCGGACGACAGGGGCTCGAGCAATACACTGAGACAAAAAATGTGCTGATCGGGATTGAATCCTGAGTGCTTGGGGCTTGGTCGTTGAACGGTGGCAGTCTCCCGTCGGAGTCAGCCAAGGTGCGAAGCAGGACATGGAGTAATGATGAACAGAATATTTTTCAAGCCGATCGTTTGGGCCTTGCTTGCCTTGGCGCTGCTGTTAAATGGCTGCGGCGGTGGTGGCGGCGGCAGCAGCAATGCAGCTATCCTTATCGCGAACGGCAATTTCATTGACGCTCCGGTGCAAGGAATGAAATTTCTCTCCGGCGGGCAGACCGGACTGACCGGAGCCAACGGTGAGTTCAGTTATGAGGTCGGGAAATCAGTGACGTTTTCGGTTGGCGGCGTGGTCGTCGGGAATGCGCCCGGGGCCGCTGTCATCACGCCAATGGACCTGGTCAAGGCAGCACATCCGGGCACGTCGGTGACGGTCGACATGCCGGCGGTGGTCCAGATCGCCCAGTTCCTGCTGACATCAAGCAGCCTGACCCCAACTGGCATGAAGATAGACCCGGCGGTCACTGCCGCATGTTTCAACCAGAATCTTGATCTTCCCACGGCGGCGGCGGCGAACTTTGCCACGCTGATCAACGAGGTGGCCAAGAATTCCGGCAACAGGACTGTGACCGGTGCCGCCGATGCCCTGGGCCATCTGGCAGCCAGCATCAGCGCCATTGCAGCGGGTGGAAAAATCGTCTTGCCAGACATCAAGATCACCGGCGGAGGTGCCAATCTGCCAGTCGTAAATATCGGGCCGACCTATACGATTTCGGGCAAGGTGACGGCCAGCAACGGAGCAGGTCTTGCCGGTGTGATGCTGAGTTCAACCTTCACCCCGGTCTCCCTGGCGACCATCGGTTTGACGGCCATTCAAGCGACTGACAGCAACGGCAATTACAGTTTTCAAGTCGGGAAAAACGGCAGTTACGCCATCAACATCCATCACGCAGGAAAGACCTTCGACCCGCCGTCAAGGACTGCTGTCGTGAACGGCGCCAATGTGACGGGGCAGAATTTTCTGGCCGTCAATTGAGCAATTGATCAGCCGCCCTGGCTTTTCAATGCGGCCATCTGACCCTGCGCGGCTTTGCGGTCGGCTGCGACTCTGACCGCGCTCGGACGCTCGCCGATCAACTTGGCATAGGGCTTCCAATCGATCCCGCCAGCCGTCAACAGGTCTTCTCCAAGGACTGACTTGCAGGACATCGCAATCAGCGGCAGGCTGGCCCAAGCAGAGCAATCGGCCTGGGTAAAGGTAGCGCCGGCGACATAGGGGGCGAAGTTGGCCAGGCGTTTGAAAGCGGTGATGTTCTTCAGCAGCGACTTGCGTACCCGCTCCTTGGTGCCTTCGCTGACCGTACCACCGAAGAAGGCCTGGCCATACAACTCGCGCGCCACCAATTCCAGATGCAACTCGATGAAGGTGATCAATTCATGCACCTTGGCGGCAGCAAATGGATCGGCGGGCAGCAACGCAGGGGTGGGTTGAAGCGCTTCCAGATAATCAAGAATCACCTGACTTTCGCACAGCGAGCCTTGCGCTGTCCGGATGAACGGCACCTTGGCCAGCGGCGAGGCGCTCAGCACCGCCTCATCCGTGGAATGGGTCATCACCAGCGATTCCTCGAAGGGGATGCCTTTTTCCAGCAAGGCCAGCTTGACCTTGTTGTAGTAATTTGAAATTGCAAAGCCGTAGAGCGTGATCATGGAATTCTCCGGATGGGGGGTCGGCCAGTCTAAGCGTGGCAAGTCCAGCCGCTTGCCGCCGAGGCGACAGCTATCGGTTCACGAAAGCGATGCCTACGGCCAATGCCACCAGGGCCATCCAGAGCCGCGTCGTGATCGACTCGCCCAGAATCAAGGCGCCCGCGACCAAGCCGAAGAGCGGTGTCGCCAAGGTGAAGCTGGCCAGTCGTGTCGCCGGGTAATGGCGCACCAGCCAGAACCAGAGCAGATAACTGGCAAAGCTGACCACCACGGTCTGGAACAGCATCAGGCCAGCGAGCCGGGAAGACCAGTTCAGTGGCAACGCCTCGGCTGTGAGTAACGCGCCAGCACAAAGAGCCAGACCTGAAATTCCCAGCTGGTAAAGCAGGGTCTTTTCGGCGCTGCTGCTGGCCAGTCTTGAGCCGCGAATCGCCAAAGTAGTGCCACCCCACAGCAAGGCGGACAGCACGCCGAGGCTGTCTCCCAGCCACTGCAGCGACGAGCCGCTGGCCTGGCTGAAATTTTCGGCAAAAGCCCAGGCAACCGCGCCGAAAGCCAGCGCCAGACCCGCCATCTGGCGCAGGTTCAGTCGCTCCGAGCGGGCGATGAAGGGCATGCCAAGAGCGACTACAAACGGGCTCAGGTAAATGAAGACAACCATGCGCGAGGCGGTCGTGAATTGCAGACCAATGAAGATGCAGGCGAACTCCGCTGCGAACAGGCTTCCGGCCAGCAATCCGCCGGCGAGGCTGCCGTCGCGCTCGAACAAGGCAATGCCGCGCCAGCCGGCCCAGACCCAGACCAGCAGGGCCGAGCCGAGAGAGCGCAGCCAGGCCTCCTAGAGCGGGCCGATCTCGCTCAGACCGGCCTTTGCAGCGACCTGGTTGAGACCCCAGATCGAACAGCACAGCAACAGGCCGAACAGGGCGACGCGGTCCAGTTTTGATTTTCTTGCATGGCTCATTGATTGACGCTCCGGCCCTGCCAGTTGATCGAAAACAGCAATGCGCAGGTCAGCCCGGCTATCGCGCCGCTCAGGTGGGCGAAGGGCACGACCGCGATGTCCCATCCCGGTACCTGACGCATTGCCGCGCCAAGCGGTTGTTCCAGCAAGAGCTTGAGCAGCATTCCGACGCCAACGGCTGCGCCGATCAAGCGGTCGCGGCCCTGTCGGAACAGCAGTTCCACCACGGTAATCGCCACGCCGGCATGCAAGACGCCGGACAGGCCACCGTAATGCTGCAGGTCGGTAAGCAAAAGCAGCCCAGTCTGCGTCAGCGGCCATGCCAGCAGCCAGGCCCAGGCGCAGCGCGCTGGCAAGATCGCCGCCAGCCCGAGCCAGGCAAGTACAGCGCACCCGGCCAGATTGGCCAGCAGATGCCTGACACTCCAATGCACAAAGGCAGCGCTGAAGGCACGCCAGGGTTCAGCGGCAAGCATTTGGGCTTGCCAGTCAAGCGAATCAGTTGCCAGGGGCCAAGCCAGCATGGCGCCGGCTGCGAACATAGTCGCCAGCCAGGTCCAGGGGTTCAAGAGAAAACGGTTTGCCACAGTGCCAGCACGGCATCGCGATGTTGGTCCAGACCGGTCTCGACCAACCTGGTTTCATCGAACGATGTCGGCTGTTCATCGAGCCGCGCCCGATGCTGGACCCGGCGCAACTCGCGGTAGGCGTTGGCGGCGGCAAAACCTATACCTTCAGCCAGCAAGCCGGCTTCTTCAGCGTGCCCGAGCAGGGCAATGACGCCGGCGTTAGCGATCAATTCCGGGTGCTTGCCGGCATGAGCGAGGGTCAGGTATTGCAG
>Ga0114978_10003893_pt1 | contig 12163 bp, 11 predicted proteins | sample S_140212_EF_Meta_FD_87027 | JGI IMG/M metagenome (GOLD analysis project Ga0114978, IMG submission 87027) | Freshwater microbial communities from Lake Simoncouche, Canada to study carbon cycling - S_140212_EF_MetaG | ecosystem: Environmental > Aquatic > Freshwater > Lake | place: Lake...
AACTGCGCTCCAGAACTGGGTCGTGGAGCAGGGGTACTCCGGGGTCCGGTTCAGCCCGGACTTTGAGCTTGGTGGTGGTGCCCCCGAGACCATCATTTACGACGTCAATGTCGCCAACCGCATTGTCGGGTCCAAGGCTGCTGTGGAGCCCGAACTCCCAGCAACGGCTGATTCGATGGGCACCGACATCGAAGCCGAGATCGCCAACCCGATGAACACGGTCCTGGGCAAGATCGACCCCGAGATTCGGTCCGACATCGAGCAAGGGGTGATGAGCCCCGAGGCCGTCGAGATGACAGAAGTCGCTGCTCAGGTGGCGATCTCGAGTCGTTCCGTCCCCGGCATGCGGGCCAAGCTCAACAGCATTGTGGGCAAGATCGACGTCGGGCGTCTCAACCAAGAGATGTTCCTGCAGGCGTACCGGGCAGCCCTCCTGTGGTCGCCCAAGACCTGGACCAAGATGCTCGTTGGCTCGAGCTACCGGGCCATCACGATGCCCATCAACCAGGCCATCGCTGAGACCGCAGCAGCTGGCATCGCCACCCTCAAAGGCGACAACAAGGCTGCGTACCGGGCCATGCGTCAGGCCGGCCTCGACATCGGCATGTACGGCCAATACGTGGCCAACTGGAAAAACGCTTGGCACCTGGTCGGGGAATCGTTCAAGACCGGTGAGAGCTTCGGGAATCTGGGTGCCACGTCGATGGATGTGGCGCAGCGGAGCCTGAAGCAAGAGGACCAGACGTCGTTGTTTGGCGAGACCCGCGACCCGGCCAACACCCTGGACAACCCATGGTGGATTGACCCTGAGACCACCAACATGAGCGCCCTGTTTGCCAAGACTGCCTGGCAGGCCCTGAGCGTCTCTGGTCGGGTCTCCGGTTCACTGGACACGTTCTTCTCGTCACTCATTGGCCCCAGCGCTGAATGGAGCCGGATCATGGGCCTCGAGCTCGAGAAGGCTGAGGGTCGCGGTTTGACTGGTGACCAAGCCTGGGCCGAGGCCAGCAAGAACACCGACACCAAGATCGAGAACCAGTGGACCAACGTGATTCTCAACGACCGGATGATCGAGAACGGTGCGTTTACCGGGGTCCATGCCAAGGCCGCCATGGACTGGATCAACTTCACGGATCCCCTCGACATCAAGTTCCAGGACCGGACCTATGAGTACGGCATTGCCAAGGCCAAGGAAGAAGGCCTAACCGACACCGCCGAGATCAACAACCGGGCTCTTGCTTGGATGAAAGAAGAGCCACCGGTCTGGGCGCAACGTGGCATGGCTGTTGGCCAAGCAGTTGGTTGGGCCCCCAAGGTGTTCAAGGATGCGATCAACCACACGCCGATCCTGGGCCTGTTGAACCCATTCCCGACCAGCCCTGCCAACATCACCAAAGCCGCCATGCGTGCCACTGGCGTCGGGGCCCCCTTCGTCGACAGCTTCTACCGAGACATCTTCAGCGAGGATCGCAACACCAGGGCCCGGGCCATCGGAGAAATCTCCACCGCGTACATGACGCTGCTGGGTGGAGTCATGCTGGCCACCAGCGGCTTCGTTGAGTTCAGTGGGCCTGGCTCGTACGACCCACAGACCAGGGCCAAGATGCAGCGGCTCCAGCGCCAGCCGTATTCGATCCGATTTAAGAACCCAGCCACTGGTGATGTGACCAGGTGGTGGGACCTGCAGGCCCTGGACACCGTGTCCAACGTGTTCTCGTTGATTGGCCTACACGTGGACCTGAACAACAGCTTGCCGAAGGAAGACCGAAAAATCCTGTCGTCCAACTTCATCCTGGCCGTTGCCGAAGAAGCCCGTCAGGTGGGCTTTGCGCAGTTCACCAAGGACATGTACAAGTCCGTCGGTGAGATCTTCAACCTTGTCTCGGAGCTCCAGGACAAGAGCTTCATTCCGACCGAGGGCCAGGTCGATCCGTTCTCCGGCTACGTGCAACGACGTCTCGTCGGATTCATGCCCGCCATTTTCAACAACGTCCGTAAGGGCGCAGACGGATACCAACGGGCCATCGAAAAGTCCGAGTTGCCACAACCCTTTGCCTTTGCTCACGAGCTGGCACAGCGGTTTGCGAACAAGATCCCGGGCTTGTCGAATCAACTGCCACCGATCCTGCACCCCCTGACCGGGGAGCCTGCACCCATTGAGCAAGTCTGGGGCGTCAATTACTTGCCGCAGGACCAGCCCTGGCTCAAAGGATTCGTGAATGGCTTCAGCCCACTGGCCTTTACGCCCACCAAGGAGGGGACAAAGGACCCGGTCGACGTCGAGCTCGGTCGTCTGTCTGGCCGCGGCACAGCGTTCCAGATCTGGAGTCCAAACGAGTTCAACGTGCCGAACTACAGGATGACCCAAACTCAACTGAACAAGTTGGCCACGATCACCAGCCAATTTATTCCGCCTGGTCGTGGATCGACGTTGCACCAAGGCCTTACCGCCATGGTGGCCCCGGGCTCCAGCTACTGGCAACTGCCACCTCCGGAGCCCAGCAAGGCCACCACAAGTGCCCGTGCCATCCGCATCAACACCGAGATCGGTTACTACAAGCCATTCATCAAGGCTGAGTTCTTGGCATCAGAGCCAAAGCTTGCGAGGATGATTGAAGAAAACAAGGCCACCCAAGCCCAGGCCACCTACGAAGCCAAATTCGGCATGCAGTCGTCCTGGTCCCCCACCCCCGTTAACCGCTGATGGCTTACTCCTACAACATCTACTACGCGGGCAACGGGTCGACCACCCAGTTCACCGTTGGCTTCCCCTACATCCGTAAGGACCACATCGTTGCTTATGTCAACTACACCCTGACGTCGGCCTTCACCTGGGTCAACGACAGCACCATCCAGTTCACAACAGCCCCTGGGGCCGGGGTTCGGGTTGAGATCAGGCGTCTGACGCCCCTGCCCGGCAACCTGGTCGATTACGCAGACGGCTCCACCCTGGTCGCTGCTGACCTGGACACCACCAACAACCAGCACCTGTACAAGGAGCAGGAGCTAGACGACGACATCAAGCAATCGGTGTACGTGGATCCGACCACTGGCTACCCCACGGCCAGTGGTCAGCGGATCACCAACGTTGCTGATCCGGTAGCGGCACAGGACGCAGCAACCAAGAACTACGTCGACACCACCACCGTCGCATCTGCTGGCGACACAATGACTGGCCCCTTGGCCATGTCGACCAACAAGATCACCGGTCTCGGCAACCCGACCAACGCCCAGGACGCAGCCACCAAGACGTACGTGGACTCGACGACAGTCGCGTCTGCCGGTGACACCATGACTGGTGCCCTGGCGATGGGTGCCAACAAGATCACGGGCCTGGGTGACCCAACGTCCGCCCAAGACGCTGCTACCAAGACCTACGTCGACACCACGACCTGGAACAACACCGACGAGACCATTGACTCAACCGAGACCTGGGTCTCGAGCAATGCGTACATCGGCACCACTGGCGCCACAACCAGCGAGATGGATGTCCGTCACGACACGCTGGTCCAGACGTCGACACCAGCCGGCAGTGGCTGGCGTACAGGTAAAACCTGGCTCCAGAACGACGCCAACAAGACGCTGTCGGTCTGGAACGGGTCCGCTTGGCTAGGTGTGGCGTCAGGTGGCACGTTCACGACGCAGCCCACCGTCGTCTATGTGGATGCCGTCAATGGCAATGATGCCGACGATGGCCACCGGATCATCAATCCCAAGAAGACCATCAAGGCTGCTGTGGCTTCGGCTTCAGCTGGCTGGATCATCAAAGTGGCCCCCGGTGTTTACACCGAGTCGCTGCCCATCGACATCACCGTCGCCAACCTTTCCATCGTTGGCGAAGCACAGCGGTCTTGCTTCATCAACCCAACGGTTGCTACCGAAACCCAGATCATGTTCCGCTGTAATAGCGGCACCTACATCGACGGGTTTACGTTTGCTGGCCTGAAGGCTTCTGGGTCCCGTGGCACCAACGCCATTGACAGCGATGCGACCTATGGCTTGCCCATTAACCAGGGCTGGGTGGCTGGCTTCTACCCCGGCTGCATCATTCGCAAGAGCCCATACATCAATAACTGCACAAACTATGCCGACAGCGGCATCAACAACGCTGCGTTTGACCCCAACAACTATTCCGGCACTGGTGGTGACCTGACATCTGGTCCAACTGGTGGCGGCATCATTGTTGACGGATCCGTACCAAGTGTCAGCAGTCCCCTGCGGAGCTTCGTTGTTAACGAGTTCACCCAGGTGTGCCTCGATGGCCCTGGCTTGCTGGTGTGCAATAACGGCTATGCCCAGGCTGTGTCGTTCTTTGGTCTTTTCTGTCACTACCACGCCAAGGCGTTGTCTGGCGGACAGATCAACATGGAGGTTGGTACGACTGACTTCGGTCGGTACGGCTTGATTGCTGATGGCAAGAGCAGCTCTCCTGTCTTTACCGGAACCTCTGTTGGCACAGCCAGTGCTAGCAACACCTCCTTCAGCGTCAACATCTCCACTGCTGGTGGTGGTTGGTGGGGCAGTGCTACCAAGCCAGCTCTCAACATGCTGGTTCAGATCGGCAGCGACATCTACCCCATCCTGAGCAGCAGTGGTGGAACTGGTGGCACCTGGGTCGTTACCATCAGCCGCCCGAACCCAAGCAACCGCGCTGAAAACCTTGGCCTGATCAATGGCTTCAGTGCTGGCACATCAGTTCAATTCTTCCTGCGGTCACTGATCAGCACTGCGTCCCACACGATGGAGTATGCGGGGGCTGGTTGTGATTACAGAGCCCTGCCTGAGAACGGTGGTGTGCCTGTTGAGGCCAATGAATCCATCAGCCGGAACAACGGCAAGGTATGGCTGACCAGCACCGACCAGAGCGGCAAATTCAAAGTTGGCGATACGTTCATCGTTGACCAACAAACAGGCTTTGTGAACCTGGACCCAAGTTCCTACGGCTTCAACATTGTCGCTGACCTTAGTCCTGAACTTGGTGGTGATCTTGATGTCTTGAATCGCAGCATCTACAGCAGCGTTGGGGACATCGGTATTGCAGATGCCTTCAACACTGGGGCAGATGCTCTCAAAGTACGAGAACTGTCCCTGCCTACTGCGTACCCATTTGTCACCCAATATGACCTAGGTGGTGATGCAAGTCAAGTGCCACTTAACTACAGCCTTGGCAAGCTTGCGTTCCTGGATGAAGTTGGCAAGATTCGACCGTCTGGTTCACCACCTATGGATAACCTGGACATCAACTTTGAGTACGTCTCTAACACTTCCATCAAGATTCGGATGCGCGGTTCTGATGGGACTGTGCGTTCCACCACCCTTACCCTGAGCTGACCCATGACCATCAAGAATCTTTATCCGATTGAGCGTCCAGTTCTCGGTTTTAACTTTCAGAACTCAAAGCAGATTGATCCAAGACTTACTTATACACGGGCTACTACGGGCACGTTTGTTGGATCCAATGGATTGATCCAGACTGCGGCGGTTAATGTGCCACGGTTTGATTACAATCCAACGACGGGGGAAGGCTTGGGGCTGCTGGTGGAGGAGGCGAGGACGAACATCATCGTTAGTTCATCAGTCTTCAACACTGGCGGATGGAACCAAGACGGTGTTGTGCTGAGTGCCAACGCTGGCGTGGCGCCTGATGGCACAACAACTGCCACGTCTGTTTCACAGGGAACAGGAAACAATCGTTCTCTTCACTTTGATAACTCTGGCGTCACAGGAAGCAAAGTATTTTCTTTCTTCGTAAAGGCCAATGCTGGCACGTCGTTCCAGATGCAAGCCGTTGGAGGTCAAAACTCTGCAAGTGGCCAAACAAATCCTACTGCAACTGTAAATCTATCCAGTGGCACGGTCTCTGGTTTTAATAATGCCACTATTCAGCCTTATGCAAATGGATGGTATAAAGTTTTTCTTCCAGTCACGGTATCAATACCCAGCGGCGGTTCTACTTATTGGCAGTTTTTTGGGCCAGCTTCATCAGTTTTTCTCTGGGGAATTCAACTAGAAGCAGGCTCCTTCCCCACCTCCTACATCCCCACCACTTCCGCCACCGTCACCCGTTCCCCTGACCAGATCAGCGTCGCAACCACCATTCCAACAACTGGTTCGCTGTTCATCGATGCAAAGGCAACTGACGCCAGCTCTGGCCGTACCTTGCTGACTGCTGCTAACTCCAGCAACAACAAACTCCTGTTGCAGATCCAGCAACCCAGCAACCTTTACGGATCGACGGGCCTGGTCTATTCCGTCAACGGAACCTTTAAGCCAACCCTGCCGTTCCCGGTGCCCACCACCAACCGTGAGCGCAACCTGATCACCTGGGGCGCCAGCAACTACCACTACCGAGCAGATCAGTCGCGGTCTACTGCCAGCAACTCAGTCAACGTACCAGCAAGCATGAACAGGCTTGAGATCGGCTATGACTCCACTGATTCAACCAAGAATTTTACGGGCTACATCAATTCCATCTACATGTGGAACAGCGAGCTTCAACCTGCTGTTGCTGCTGGGGTTGTTCAAGGCACCATCACCCTCAAGGATGCTGACGCCACTGCCGCAAGTATTCCAGCGGCTGCTTTGGCAATGGTCTTTAACACCCAGGGGGGTGGGTCCACTGGTGACAAGAACGTTGTTCTTCCACTGCGGGGCAGTACCAACAACATCCGTGTGGATTGGGGCGACAGCACGATCTCAACACTGATTGGTTCTGCTGCTAATGCCAACGTCACCAAGACCTACCCATCGGCTGGTGTCTATCAAGTCCTGATCACAGGGGCAAACGATGGCACCAATAGCAACCTGAAGCAACTGTTGTTCAATGGCAGCACGACACCTACGGATCTTTATCGGGTTCAACAGTGGGGCACGGCGTATGCGCCAACGACGATGCTTCAAGCTTTCTATGGTTGCAACAAGCTTGATTTTGAAACAGCAGCGCGGACCAACTTGCCAGACACAAGTGCAGTAACCAACTTTCAAGAAGCATTTTTTGGTTGCAACAGCATTACTGGTACATTCCCAACGTTTAATACAGCAGCTGCGACAACCTTTAACAGTACTTGGCAAGATTGTTCTGGTTTAACTTCCTTCCCATTGATCAATACGTCTGCTGCAACAAACTTTAGTAATGCTTGGCTGGGTTGCTTTGGATTGACAGGTGCATTCCCGTTGATAAGTACCAGCACTGTAACTAATTTCTATGGTGCTTGGGCTAACTGTTACGGACTTACGTCTTTCCCAGCAATCAATACTTCTGCTGGGACTAACTTTGGTTATACGTGGTATAATTGTTTTGGATTAACGTCGTTTCCATCTATTAATACTTCTGCTGCCATTAATTTATCCTATGCTTGGCAGGGTTGTTCCAGTCTTACTTCTTTTCCAACACTCACCACTAGTTCTGTAACTAATTTTCTTGGTACTTGGTTTAATTGTTCTGGATTGACTTCTTTCCCATCCATTGTTACTACCGCTGGAACTACTTTTCAAAATAGTTGGACAGGTTGTTCTGGTTTAACTTCCTTCCCATCACTTAACGTAGCCGCTGGAACAAACTTTAATAGCACTTGGGCATCTTGTTCTGGATTAACTGCATTTCCAGCTTTAACAACTTCTGCTGGAACAAACTTTACTTATGCTTGGAGTAGCTGCATAGGACTTACGTCATTCCCGTCACTTAATTTCAATGCTTGCGTTGGCCTTGCTTCTGATTCCAGCGGTACTTACACCGGTTTCCGTGGTACATGGCAAGGCTGTACCAACCTCGCTACCTTCCCCTCAGGTCGTTTCAACAGCACAACTTGCACCAGATACCTTGATGCCTTTATCAACTGTGCTTTAACCGCTGCCTCCATCGAAAACATTCTTGTCTCTATTGACACTGCTAACACCAGCAACGGAAACCTCAGCCTCCAGGGCGGCACCAATGCCGGTGCAACCACATGGACAGCACCAGCCATTGCTGCTTACGCTGCCCTTGTTACCCGTGGCTGGACTATCACCCGTAACGCTTAATCACCCATGGCACTTCACACTTTTGACACCCTGACCTACGTCGTTGTCCACAACGATGACGGTTACCTCCAGTTCAGCGAGATGACACCTGGCACCGAATTGGTCACGCCCCACACGGTTGAAACATTCACCGACGAAGACGTGGCCAAAGCCCGCGCTGAGGCCCTGGGCTACGTCTTTGAGCCCCTTGTCGATCCTTTGGCCCCACCGCTACCCCTAATGCCATGACGACTCAGTTTCTCCGCTTTCCCGATGAGTCGGTGTTTCGCTCGGCTGCGTTCATTGCTGGGCTCTGTGACGAAGAGGGTTCCTATCTTCAATACACCCACGACCACGCGATGGACATCGTTGGGACCATTTACAACGACGACGCCGTCGTTGATCCAGACACCCGTGAGGTTGTGACGCCCGCTACTCCTATGGCTGGTTGGCACGTCAACTTCATCGGTGCCCTGCCCGAAGGCTGGGACGAGTTCCTGGTGGTTCCTGTGGCCCCGTATCGGGTGTTTGCCTGATCCGGATCCGCTGTTAATTTGCGTCTTGACGTAGACCAGCTGCCGTGGACCCCGCCACCCTTGTTGCCATTCTTGGCCTGGGCGGGGCCGGGGTCTCAGCCCTTTGGAAGATTGCCGGTGGTTTGGGTCGGTTTGAGGCCAAGACCACCACGATCCTGGGCGCGATGCAGATCATGCTCCAGGACCACGAGGAGCGCCTTCGGGCCATTGAACGCAAGTACTGACAGGTCCTTGTTTTGGTGCGAAACTGCGGGGCAACACCTGAGATCCATCGATGACCAGTCGGATTCCTGAGTACGTGGCTGTCGTGGTGGCGATCCACGGCGCTGCAGTGGCCATCGTGAACCTGACACCCACCCCCAAGGACAACGAAGCCCTTGGAAAGTACAGCAGAATGGCGGTGAAGCTGTACCGGGCCATCGAGCTCTTGGCCGGCGTCATTACCCCGCTCGTCAAACGATGAAAAAACCCACCAAGGCCGAGAAGAAAGAGGCCAAGGTCATGCACGAGTTCAAGGGTGGCAGCCTGCACAGTGGCAAAGGCGGCCCTGTGGTCAAGAATCCCCGTCAGGCCCTAGCCATTGCGTTGTCACAAGCCGGCGTCAAGCGCAAAGGTCAGTAGACCCAGCGAATGCGGGGCTTACCAGGGCGCATCCCGACGTGGATGAAGCCCTTGGGTGCCCCGTAGCCCAAGGAATACGGCCACTCCTTGTCGGCCCAGTCCTGCAGGGTGTAGACGGACTCCCCGTCGATGTAAAAGTCGACAGCACCAGTGTCTTTGGCGTCGTAAAGATGCTCGGATTGACTGGCACCACCCACCTGGGCGTTGATCTTGGGGGGACGGTAGCCACTGGTGATGATTGCAGGTCCCATAAAGTGGTCCCTGGCCTTCTGGACGAACTGAGCCAGCACCAGGGCCGTGTCGCACTGATGCTGCGCCACGAACCGACGGGCTTCCGATTGCTGGGCAAACTCCCCATACGTCACATTCGGGGTCAACTTGTAGCTGAACGGGGATCCGGGCTGAAACAGGCCCACCTTGGGCTCTGGGGCCGCCCTGTACGCTTCTGCAAAGTCCTCAAGCTGCTTGGGCGTCAGAGTTTCCTGGAGGCCATTCCAGGCCGCCAGTTGATGCGGCAGGCCCTGGTCGTACTTAGCTGCGCTTGCGAGACGAATAGCCGACATTGCTGGTTGTGAGTGGGGCTTTGGGAAAGATCTGGACGTTGTCCACCTTCCACGGGATACGTTCCCAGACATCGCACGTGGTCGCAACCTCCCAAGCCATCTCCTCTGTCTCGGCCATGACAACAGTCTGGAAAGATCCGGTCTCCCTGGTGCCCCCGTACCCGATGAAGACGCCAGGAAGCCGGATCACCCAGGCCCTGACGTTGGGCTTCTTACCGCCTGGTTCTGATCCACCCCGTGGTGGCCGGGGCCGCAGCAAGATCTGTAAGGCTGCCGCCCAGAAGAGTTCGGTCCAGCGCTCCTTCAAGGTCACCCATGTACGCCTGAATCTCGAGGTCCCAGAGCTCTGACTGTCGTTCTCGGATGGCACGGTCTTCATCAATGGCCAGGGATTCGTTCCAGTATTGAACGGCCCCTGCCAAAGCGTCCAGTCGGTCGTCGTGGGCCAAGCAGCCACGGTCGACGGTCAGGTGAGTCAACTGATGGAACAACTGATACGCCAGGCGCTTTTCGACGGCCTCGTCGTCACGGATCTTGGCGTCGCCCTCGATGACCGAACGGCTGACAATGAGCCGGTGCTGGTTGAGAACGGGCTCCAGGGCCGCGATGATGCGGCGCTCCTTCTGCACGTTGGACCGAACGGTCTCGACGGTGCACGGATGCTGCACCTGCAGATACGGCTTCAGGAGGCTCTCCAGCATGCCTTGGCCAAACTGGTCCTCCAGGAGGATCAAGTTGACCTTCTGGCGTCTTGCGGCCGCTGCTAGGCCCTGCAGAACGGGTTCTGAGTACCCATCTCGGTATGCACCGGACTCCAGCAGGAACAAATTGCCATTGAGATGAGCCACGACGGCGTAGGCCGTTTCATCTAAGCCGCGGCCAGAGGGGTCAATAAACATGACGCAGCCATCAAACGGCAACCAGGTGCCGTGGATGTAGGCCGGCCGGTAGTAGTAATCGCCGTTGAAGCCGACCGTTGGCAGGTCGCTGATCCGGTACTCGGCCCCGGAGCTCCACACAAGCTTCTCTGGACCGTGGTCCGACACCTCCAGGACCATGAGCTCCGCCAACTTCAACGGAAACCGCTGGGCGTCACTGAGACTCGTGTCCAGCTGGAACTGCAGGGCAAAAGCCGACCGTCCGTACGACGTCTCCCGCTCCAACAAGTCCATCTCGCTGAAACGACCAGGGTCCGTTGGCTGGTTGGTGAGCTCTGGGCACCCCTCGAGGATCACAGGGGCCAAGTGGTCGCCGTACCTGACGGGCTTCTCTGGGTACCGAGCTGGCCAGATGCGCACGTCGTAGGCGCGTTGGGCCAGCTTGTTGTAGATCGACTCCTCGGTCTGAGGAGTGCCTAGAAACATGATCTCGCCACCGGGCTTCAGGATGGCGTTGAACTCACCGACAGCGGCCAGGAGCTTTTCCCGGATGCCAACAGACCACGACGTCGTCGGTGTCTCCACGTCATCGGACAGGATCAGGTCGGCCCTGGATCCAGTCAACTGGCCAAAAATCCCGACTGCTTTGACAGATGGGCTTTGGTCCGGAATTGCGGGCCTGACGTCAAACCGGTTCACAGCGGAGCGCTGTTCCTCCCGGTCCGGCTCCAGACACTGGAGCATCGGCATCTCTCGAATCAGCCGCATGCAGAACATGGTGAAGTCATCGGCCCGGGTTTTCGAGGCCGACACCACCATGATCTTGAGCTGTGGATCCCGACGCAGCAGCCAAAGCACATAGGCCGCGGCCATCCAGGACTTACCGACGCCCCGGAACGCTTCGATGATCCTGCGCTTCGACCCGTGCTGCATGTACGCAGCGATGTCGAGCTGGATCGGTGTTGGGTCCGGCAAAGACAGGTGACGCCAGACCAGGACCAGAAAGAACCGAAAGTCCGACGACAGGGGCTCTGGCAGGCCAACCCAACCAGCACCCCTGTCGCTTGACATCAGCTGTTGACGGAGTCAATAACCACAAAGTTGATCGTCACCGCTTCCGACAGGGACCCAGCGCTGGTGTTTGTCAAGCGGACCACAGCAGTGCCAGCCCCAACAGAGACGACGTGGGTCTGGTACGAACCAGCTGTACCACCAGTGCCGCAGTTGGCAACAACGACGTCAGTGCCGCTGATGGCGCTGTTGGTCATGGTGAACTGGACGGTCGTGGTGGCAGCCAAAGCTGCGGCGTGGGTCGTGATAACACCAGCCTTGGCGTTGATGGTGACCCCAGTGGTCTTGGAGGTTCCTTGGGTTACAGCAGCCCCGTAGCCGGCACCGATGCCAATAGCCGGAGCGTTGGCAATGGCGTTGTTGGTAGGGGTGGAAATGAAGTACCCAGACGGGATGTCAGAAGGATCAGCCATGGTTGGTATTAGGCGACCTTGCGCCGTGGCATTTGCACAATCTTATCCATGTCTGGCAACGACGCCACCAGGTCTCCAAAGCT
>Ga0114978_10003896_pt1 | contig 12155 bp, 6 predicted proteins | sample S_140212_EF_Meta_FD_87027 | JGI IMG/M metagenome (GOLD analysis project Ga0114978, IMG submission 87027) | Freshwater microbial communities from Lake Simoncouche, Canada to study carbon cycling - S_140212_EF_MetaG | ecosystem: Environmental > Aquatic > Freshwater > Lake | place: Lake...
ACCACTATCGAGAGAAACATAAAATCCCCCAAATTTAGAATTTAAAGAAACGAGAAAATAAACCCTTCCTCGGTCGGCTTTCGTAACTGCAATTTGACCTCGCTGCATTCCTGAACTCGGAATACCATTGGTGATTTGTGAAAACGAGGCACCACCGTCTGTGCTTCTGTAAAACAATCCATTTGAAGCAGCATAAACGATGGATGGATTATACGGATTAAAATCGATATCTGAAAAGTTCAATGTAGCCGTGGTTTTGGTCCAAAGTGCGCCGCTATTGGTTGATCTAAAGATTCCCGAATTGGTTGCAGCCAATAAAATCGCCGAGTTTTTAGGATGCATCAAAATTTTAGAAACAGTAACATTGCCCATTCCTGTATTTCTGGAATTGAACGTAGTTCCGCCATTGATCGAATATATTACACCATATCCAGGAGCATCTCCGGCATCTCTATCACCGGTTCCAATATAAAAAGTATCGGGGTTATTATAGGAAAGCACCATGGTACTGGCTCCGAGCGTTACAAAGGCATTATTCGTTCCGGCAGTCCACAAATGTTTCCATGATTTACCATAGTCGGTGGTTTTCCAAACTCCACCTTGGGGAGCGAGGGCAAAAAAGGTATTTGTATCTTTCGGATGAAAAGCAACACCCGAAATCCTTCCAATTCCTGTTGGTTGGGTTGATTGATTATACGGCCCATAATTGGGTCCAACGGCCTGCCAACGTCCCCAATCGGCGCAATAAGTTGCCGGATAAACGGGGCTTCCTGGAATAATGCCCGTACTTCCAGTTGGTCCACTTTTTGATGTAGGTGCTCCGTGAATATTTAAAAATTCGTTTAATTGTTCTTTGGGCCAATTTACATATCCCGAATCGTCCACATATGCTAAAATTCTACTTTCCCAACGTTTGAATACTTTATATCCTGATCCTTTCTTAGGATAAATTCCTTTGAATTGACTATCAAAAGCCTTTTTAACCTCAAAATAATTGGGTCTTTCTTGTAACATCAAATTCACCCATTTCCAATTTGATATTGTATCTGTGCTGCTGGTTTGCGCTTTTGCAAATTGAGCAATAAATAGGAAGAAAAATATGAAATATTTTAATTTAAAATCTTTTTTATTTGATGGGTAATTATAGATGCTTTTTGCGAACATGATGATGCTTAATTACAAACATAAAGCAAAGCGCTTATCAATCCAATTATTGCATTTTTTGAGAACTTCATTTATAAGATAATTATTTCAACAATTTGATTGAATTTCAATCTCGTTTCGCATTAATCTGTAACTTTGTAATCCATTGAATAATGATTTAGATATTGCCGACGTTGCTTTCGATATTGTAGAAAATACAAGGCGAAATATGTTCCTTACGGGTGAAGCCGGTACAGGTAAAACAACGTTTCTAAAGCGTGTTTTGAGGGAAAGTGACAAGAAATGTATTGTGGTTGCCCCAACGGGTGTTGCAGCCATCAATGCCGGCGGAAGCACCATCCATTCAATGTTTGGACTTCCAACCAGAATGTTTTTACCAACAACTAGCGTGGTTGACCCAAATGTGTCGCAGAACATCCCCATGCTGCAATCACATTTTCATTATCCAAAACCAAAACTGGATTTATTTAAGAATTTCGACTTATTAATCATCGATGAAATTTCAATGGTGAGGGCCGATTTGTTCGATGCCATCGACAATTCTCTGCGTTTCTCTAGAAGAAGCAATTTGCCTTTCGGTGGGGTACAGGTGTTGCTTATTGGTGATTTGTTTCAGCTACCTCCGGTAGTGAAGCAAGACGAAAAAATGCTGCTAGACTCATATTACGATTCTGAATATTTCTTTTCATCAAGGGCTTACCAAGCTTTGAATGTAATGCAAATGCAATTGAATAAGGTTTACCGACAAAGTAACCGAACCTTTATTTCATTGCTCAATAATGTAAGAAATGCCCAATTAAACGAAGGCGACTACGAAATTCTGCAGGAACGCTACCAACCTCATTTCGAACCTGATGAGGAGGGATTTGTTACCCTTTGTAGCCATAATTCAACGGCAGATCATATAAATAAAGACAAACTTGCAAAACTAGCTGGAGTTTCTTTCAAATTTGCCGCAGAAATCAAAGGCGATTTTTTTGAAAGTCAATATCCTGCAGAGCCCATTTTAGAACTCAAAGAAGGGGCTCAGGTAATGTTTATTAAAAACGATATTTCTGGTGAAAAGAGATATTACAATGGAAAAATTGCGGTAGTATCGTCTATTTCAAACGACAAAATTGAGGTGGTAATTCCCAACTCAAGAGAAATCATAGAAGTTGAAAAAGACATCTGGCAGAACTTAAAATATAATTACGACGAGGTAGAAGATAGGGTAATGCAAAATGAGGTGGGAAGTTTTAAGCATTTTCCACTGAAATTGGCATGGGCCATTACCATTCATAAAAGTCAGGGTTTAACCCTTGAAAAAGTAATCATTGATGCCGAACGTTCATTTGCTCCAGGCCAAGTTTATGTAGCCCTGAGCAGATGTGTTACCCTCGAAGGTTTGTATTTGAAGTCGGGTATCAATGGCCGAAATATTTTAATTGACCCCCGCATTGTTGAATATTCGCAAAATCATATTTCAACGGATCAGTTACCAGAGATTCTAGAGCAAGAAAAAAGGCAATTTGGCCAGGATAAATTATTGAAAATATACGAGTTTGACCCGATTCGCGTTTTTGTTTATCAGTGGAAACACCGGTTATTGGCGAAGTTCGGACTTGAATTCCCGCAAGACATAAACGACTGGTCAGAGAAAACTATCTCTGTGTTGTTTGATATTCAAAAAGTAGCAGAGAAGTTCCAATATCAAATTAACCAAACATTTGCCGAGTGCAAATCGAATTCCGATTTGTTGCCGACCTTAACGGAGCGCTGCTCGAAGGCAACGGTTTATTTTGTCAATCAAATGGATGAGCGAAGTGCCAAGGAATTAAAGTCGATGTTGAATGCATATACTTTAAAAAATAAGCAAAAGAAATGGCGCAAAGAGATTGAAGCTGTTTCGAATGTGTTGTTTGCCAAACGCCAACAAATGATTCAGGTTTCATATAGAAGTATCCGTTTGTTTGAAGGCGAAATCCCTTTAGACATGCCAGCAGAAAATAAGGTTACTTTGAAGATAAGTAAAAATGATTCTGAGGGACAAAAAACAGCGACGTCCCCCAAAGAAAAAACTGCAAAAGCAAAAGGCGACGAAATTAAAATTCCTGAGAATATTCTATTAACAAAACAGGTTTACGAACAATTGAAATCAATTGAGCAAACCGCACAAGAAAGAGATTTGTCGCGCTCTACTGTTGAAGCCCATTTGGTAAAATGTGTAGAATTGAAACAGTTGAAAGCAACTGATTTCATGCATGAACTTACCCTCAATGAAATTTGTGCCGAAATTTCGAATGCAGGAGATAAACTTAGTGAAATCAAAGCCAAACTGAACGACAAATTCGACTATTTCGAAATTAAAATTGCAAGGGCAACTTTAGTTTAATGATTTTCTTTTGCATTTTTCGCAAAGACATTGTTTAACACTATTGTTATATTTGTTTTTCTAAAATGGCACAACCTACGTTTTTTACCCTGCAGCAAGTTACCCTGAATATACAAAAGGTTGTAAATCAGGTTTTTAAAACTGGATTTTGGGTAAAAGCTGAAATTAACAAACTCAATTTTTACGCCCATACTGGACATTGTTTTCCTGAGTTGGTTGAGAAAAACAATGGTAAAGTAGTTGCAGAAATGCGTTCAACCATTTGGAATTCAGACTTCTCACGTATCAATCAGAATTTCCAAAAAACTTTAGGCGAACCACTCAAAGATGGCATTACCGTTTTGTTATTTGCCATGATTGATTTTCATCCAACTTTTGGGCTCACACTCAAAATTTCTGACATCGATGCATCGTTTACCTTAGGCGAATTAGAAAGAGAAAAGCAAGAAAGTATTTCTAAACTCAAAGCCGAAGGTTTATTCATAAAAAACAAACAACATAAATTGGCATTGCTTCCAAAACGCATTGCAATTATCTCGGTTGAATCCAGTAAAGGGTATTCTGATTTCATGCAAGTCATTACCCGAAATCAATGGAAGTATCAGTTTTTTACCATGCTGTTTCCTGCCATTTTGCAAGGCGACAACGCCGCACCAACCATCATTGCACAGCTGCGCAAAATTCAAAATGTGAAACACCATTTTGATGCTGTTGCAATAATTCGAGGTGGTGGAGGAGATGTGGGATTATCTTGTTACAATAACTATTTGCTAGCCAAAGAAATTGCGGAATTTCCTTTGCCCGTTTTTTCGGGAATAGGACATTCAACCAACGAAACTGTTTCTGAAATGGTGTCGTTTAGAAATGCAATTACGCCTACAGAGTTGGCAGATTTTTTGATTCAGGAATTTCATAATTTTTGGGTTCCGATTCAAAAGTTTCAGGAATCCATTGTTCGCAAATCAACCGATATCTTTTTAATTTCCAAACGCAATTTAACTACCGAAGTTAATTTATTAAAAGCCCATGTGAAGCTGCAATTGCAAGATTCACGTCATATATTGTCAACTTTTAAATCAACAGTTTCAACTTCATCATTGAACTTGATTCAAGGGCAACGCGACATTCTTGACAACCAACTGAAATTGAACTTGAACAGGGCCGCGAAATTGTCCCTCAAAAATCAATTTTCTATTATTGAGGGACAAGAAAAAGTGGTGAATCTGTTAAATCCACTCAATTTATTAAAAAGGGGGTATAGTTTAACACTGGTTGATGGCAAAATTGTTAAGTCTATCAATGATATTAAAGAAGGACAAGTCATTCAAAGTCAATTTGTAGACGGCACATTGGAAAGTAAAGTAATAACAATTAATAAAAATCAAAACCATGAGTAAAGACAAGGAAATCAAATACACAGAAGCGTTTGAAGAGCTTCAACAAATAGTTGAGGAAATTGAATCGGGAGAAATTTCTGTAGATGTTTTATCGGAAAAGGTAAAGAGGGCGTCGGTTTTAATTGCAGTATGCAAAGAAAAACTCTTCAAAACGGAAGACGATGTAAATCAAATTCTCAAGGAATTAGAATCCGATTAATCTAAAAGGAATTCTTCAAAGTTGTCTTTGTGGATTACTTTCACTTGGGCATCGGGATAACCTTTAATAAATGATTTGGTACTTCTTGCTTTGGCATTTGGATTCCATTTGAACTCATAAGCATAGAGTTGATCATTATATTCTTCAATGTAATCAATTTCATTTTGTTCCGTATTCCTCCAGAAGTAGGTGTTTCTCCATTTTTCGAGATACTGATTTTGCTTTAATCTTTCAGCAATGAGGAAATTTTCCCATAAAGCACCAAGATCTTGGCGGTTTTCAATTTGACTGAAATTGTTAATCAATGCATTGCGTATTCCTAAATCATAGAAATATATTTTCTTACTCTTTTTTAATTCATTTCGGATGTTTCTTGAAAATGAATTGAGTCTAAAAATAATGAAGGATTTTTCTAGCAATGAGAGATATTTATCAATTGTTTTTGAATCTATTTTGCATATTTGAGCCAGTTCATTTGAAGATACTTGATTGCCAATTTGATAGGCCAATGCTTTTAACAAAGTAATAATGGTTTCAGATTTCTTAATTTGCTCAAGCATTAATATATCTTTATACAAAAAGCTATCTGTGAGTTGTTTTAGAAAAGAGATTTCATTTCCGGGATTGTTAACAATTTCAGGATAATATCCGTAAAGCAACCTGTGAGGGATCATTCGGTTTTCGGCCAACATTCCATGGTGTTTTACCATTTCTGAAAACGAAATAGGATACATCTGAAATTCCCATTTTCTACCTGTTAATGGTTCATTTAAGTTGTTTGCCAATTCAAACGCTGAACTTCCCGAAGCAACGAGTTGAACATCTGGAATTTCATCGGTAATGAGTTTAAAGCGAAGTCCCACATTGGGTATCCGTTGCGCTTCATCAACTACAATTACTTTGGCATTACCAAAAATGGCTTTTAATCGTGTTGATGATGCTTGGTCGAATAAATTTCGAACATCCTCTTCATCGGCGTTGAGCCATAAAACATCATTTTTGTCTTGGAATAGGTTCTTTAGTAGGGTGGTTTTGCCAACTTGTCTGGCCCCTAAAAGAATGATTGCTTTTTCAGTGTTTAACTTTGTTTTAATATTTGATTTTAACTGCCTGTAAATCATATTTTTAATACTAAGTGAATTGTTTTAATTCAATGCAAATATACATAATTTCGGAATTGATTCCGAAAAAATACACATATTTTTGGATTTGATTCCGAAAAAATACACATAATTTCGGATTTGATTCCGAAAATATCGGTTTTTTAGACTCGCTATGATTCTCCTTCGAGAACATCGCGGTTCTGTTGTACTTTTGTATTTCAATGCAATTTCTGATTTGTCTCACGAACCATGAATCCCTCAAAATTAAAAAACTTACACGATTTAACGGATGAAGAGTTCGATTTGATATTTCCGTTAGAAATTCGTAGAAAATCGGCAACCCATTTTACACCCATTAAAATTGCCAAAGCAGCGGCACAGTTTTTGGCAACAGAGCCAAATATTCGAATTTTGGATGTGGGATCAGGCGCTGGAAAATTTTGTTTTGTGGGCGCATTAACCACAAATGCCCATTTTACTGGGGTAGAGCAGCGGGCAAATTATTGTAAATGCGGCGATGATATTGCCAATAAATACAACATAGACAATGTGAGTTTTTTGAATGCCAATATTGATCGCATCAAATTCAAAGATTTCAATGCCTTTTATTTGTTCAATCCTTTTTTTGAAAACCTTTCGCCAGAATCGGCTTTAGATCAAACATTGTTTTTAGATGACGAGTTGTATTTGGAGTATTCGGCTTATGTGCATAAGCAGCTCGAACTGATGCCAGTTGGTACAAGGGTTGTAACGTATCACAGCTCTGGACCGGAAATCCCAAGTACCTATCAATTAAAAGATTCGTTATTCAAAACCTATTTGAAGTTTTGGATAAAAAAGGCATAAAAGCAAAAAGTTCATAAATGAACTTTTTGCATAGAAATAACTAAATGTGAAAGGAAGGCTAAATTAATCGCCTTTGCCTTTAGAAATCTTTTTCAAAGCTTTTTCGGCTTTTTTCTCTTTGGGTGTTTTTGTTGGGGCTGTCTTATCAGACTTTTTCTTCCCCTCTTTTTCTTTTGCCATATCAGTGATTTTTAAAATCCAACGCAGAAGAAACAATGGCTTCAAATGTTATCGAATAAGTAAAGATACGGAAAAGAAGTGAGAGTTTGGTGAGTGGAAAAATAATCAGATTAATTAATGTAATTTGATGGTTGAAATTTCAAAAATGAACTTGATATTTTAGAACCTTCGATTTTACATTATGGAAACATTATAGTTTTTTTTAGTTAAAATTTCAGCCTAATTCATAATATTAACATTTTACTTTCATAATAAGTCCTTAATTCTCGAGGACTTGTTTTGGGGCTACAAACAAAAAACTATATGAATTTAAAAAATTTAAACAAAAGCCTTGTTTTAATTGGATTTTTCATTTTTTGCGGTAAGGGAATTTCCCAAATTACCGTCCAAAAAGATTATTCCAACAAAACATCGGCGCCTATCGGAACTTTTCAGGGTATTAAGTTTCGTGAGGCAGGATTTTCAGGATTATTTCCAATTCCTAACACGGGAGGAAAAGAATTTTGGACATTATCGGATCGCGGTGTAAACGTTGATTGTGCAAGTGCAAATCTTGCTACATGCAGACCAACTTACGACAAGTTGTATTCATTTCCAACGTATTCACCTAAAATTCACAGAATTAGAATTCAAGGTGATTCAGTTCAGATTTTACAGTCTATTACGATCAAACGTCCAAACGGAACTGGAGCGACTGGTATTATCAATCCAACTGGATTTGGTAGCACAGCTGCTGAATTAGCAAGTACCGACACTGTAATGAACTGCGCAAATTTCTTAAAGAAAACAGCGGCAAAAGACATTTGGGGAATTGACAGTGAGGGAATCATTGTTGACGCTGATGGTAATTTTTGGATTTGTGAAGAGGGTGGACCAACAATTTGGAAAGTTAGTCCGAATGGCGTTGTCATTCGCAGATACACTCCATACGCCAACTTGGCTGGAGCTCAAAATGAAGATGTTCAAATTGATACCTGTTTCAAATACCGTAAAAATAACAGAGGTTTTGAAAATATTGCAATTACACCAAATGGTAAAATTTATGCAATGATTCAAAGTCCTTTGTTGTTTCCTAATGCAACTATTGGTGAAGCTTCTAGAGTTCACAGAATTCTTGAAATTGATCCTATTTCAAATACACAAAAAATGTATGTGTATTTAAATGATGGTATTATTGGTACTGGATCAAACCAAATTCGTTTGAAAGATTGGAAAACGGGTGATATGGCAGCGATTAACGACAGTACATTCTTGGTATTGGAAGCTGCGGCAAGAGGTACAACTGATATCAAAAGTATGTATTTAATAAATATAAACGGTGCAACTGCTGTGAAAAGTGGAACTACTTATGCATCAAATACAAAAACGTTAGAAGCTTTAGTTGACTCTGCGGGATTAGTAGGTCAAGGTATTGTTCCTGTAAGGAAAAAATTAGCAATGGATTTATTGGCTAAAGGTTGGCCTGCAGCTTATGACAAAGCAGAAGGTTTGGCAATTATCAATGATAGTACCATTGCAATTTGTAATGACAATGATTATGCACAAACATGTCCGAATGCCGATGGTATAGCAATTGCTACATCAACAACCTCGCATGTTGTTACGTTTGATTTAAAAGGTGCCAACAAATTGAAAAATTTCGCACCAAATAAGCAATTATTAGTTGGTGGTTTAACTGGTCCAAGCACGAATACTTCTCCTTATTTAGTTCCTACAGCAGAAGGTGTAAATTTCACCTCGATTTTGTCAGCTGGTGAAACAGCAGCAAATGGATATAAAATGGTAGGTGTTCCTGATGGTATGGGTGCATTTGACAACAATGATGGTACTTTCTCTGTTGTATTGAACCAAGAATTAGGTAATACTGCAGGTATTACAAGAGCGCATGGTAATACAGGTGCTTTTGTAAGTAAATGGATTATTAAAAAATCTGATTTATCAGTTGTAAGTGGCCAAGATTTAATTAAAAATGTATATGCATGGACTCCAACTGGTTATGTTCTTTATAATAGTTCTAATCCTAATACTAAGTCGCAATTTACAAGATTCTGTGCTGCAGATTTGCCTTCAGTAACTGCATTTTATAATCCAGTTACCGATTTAGGTACAAAAGAGAGAATCTTCATGAATGGTGAGGAATCTGGAGCTGAAGGAAGGTCATTTGCACATATCGTTACAGGATCTGCTGCTGGTACATCTTATGAATTACCGCTAATGGGTAAATATTCAATGGAAAATGCTGTTGCAAATCCAAATATTTCTAACAAAACTATTGTTGTGGGTACTGACGATGCTACCCCAGGTCAAGTTTATGTTTATGTAGGAACCAAAAATAGCACTGGAACTGATGTTGACAAAGCGGGATTAACAAACGGTAAATTATATGGTGTTGCTGTTACAGGATTAACTGCTGAGGTTAGCGCATCTTTTCCTGCAGCAAATACGGCCTTTAGTTTGGTAGATCTTGGTTCAATCAAAGATTCTACAGGTGCAAGTTTAAATACATTAAGTAATGCAAAAAGTGTAACGAATTTCTTAAGACCTGAAGATGGTTCTTGGGATCCAAGTAATTTAAATGATTTTTATTTTGCTACTACAAATGCAATTACTGCTCCAAGTAGATTATGGCGTTTAAGATTTACAGATATTAATTCTCCTGAAAAAGGTGGAACTATTACTGCTGTTTTAGATGGTACTGAGGGACAAAAAATGTTCGATAATTTAACCATTGATAATTCTGGTCACATAATGTTGCAAGAAGATGTAGGAAGCAATATTCACAATGGTAAAATTTGGCAGTACACAATTGCTACAGACAAATTGGATTTAATTGCGAAACACGATCCAAATAGATTTGAAACTGGTGGTTCTAATTTTTTAACAATTGATGAAGAATCAAGTGGAATTATTGATGTACAATCTATTTTAGGAAATGGTAATTTCTTATTGGTTGACCAAGCACATTATTCAATTGCTGGTGAAGTGGTTGAAGGTGGTCAATTATTGAAAGCATATATCCCAGAAACATTCAAAAACAATCCTGAGGTTTCAATTTTAGGAAATAACGTAGAAATTCTTTTGGGTGATACCACGCCTGCAGTTTCAGACAACACTGATTTTGGTGGTTCTAGTCTTTCAAATAATGTTATCAAAACATTTACAATTAAAAACACAGGTATTGGCAATTTGAATATTTCTAGTATTCAAATTACAGGCATTGATGCACCAAACTTTAGTTTAGTTGCAGCGCCTTCTTTTCCTTTAACAATTGCTCCTAATGGAGTTTATTCTTTAACTGTTAAATTCTTACCTAAATCTGTTGGATTTAAGAAAGCAACAATTGCATTCTTTAACAATGACAATAATGAAAGTCGATATGATTTCGCATTATCTGGTTTAGGTTATGCACAAGGTTCAACCGGTGCAAGTTCTTCAAGTTCTCCATACTTAATTGGTACTGCTCCTGGTGTTTCATTTACTTCCATTTTAACAGCTGGTGATGTAGTTGGTAACTATACAATGGCAGGAACACCTGACGGTGGTGGCGCATTTGACAACAATGACGGTACTTTCACTTTGGTATTAAACCATGAATTTGCAAATAACGTTGGTGTTACTCATGCTCATGGTAGTTTGGGTTCTTTTATTTCTAGATGGAAAATTAACAAATCAAACCTTTCTGTAATTTCTGGTGCAGATCAGATTAAGAATGTGTATTTGTGGGATTCAAAAAGCTATGGTCTTTATAACGCTTCAAACACTTCTTCTAGAACTGCATTCACAAGATTCTGTTCAGGTGATTTGGCTCCAGTATCTGCGTTTTATAATGCTAAAACTGGCAATGGTAGTACAAGTCGCATTTATTTGAATGGTGAAGAATCTGGTGCTGAAGGTAGAGGATTTGCTCACGTTTTAACTGGTTCAGAAAACGGAAATACTTATGAATTGCCTATGATGGGTAAATTTAGTTATGAAAATTCATTGGCTAATCCAACAGAACAAGATAAAACCATTGTGATTAGTACAGATGATGCTACTCCAGGTCAAGTTTATGTATACATTGGTAACAAAACAAATTCAGGTACTGAAGTTGATAAAGCAGGTCTAACTAATGGTAAGTTGTTTGGTGTTGCGGTTAGTGGTTTAACTACAGAAGTTAGCGCATCTATCCCTAGTCCTAACACATCTTTTAGTCTTGTAGATTTAGGAATTGTAAAAGATTCTACAGGATTCCAATTAAATAGATTTTCTAATCTTAAAGGCGTAACCAATTTCTTAAGACCAGAAGATGGTGCTTGGGATCCAAACAACTTAAATGATTTCTATTTTGTAACTACCAATGCAATTACTTCACCAAGTAGATTATGGAAGTTACATTTTAACGATATCCAAAATCCTGAAAAAGGTGGTACAATTACCGCTTTGTTAGATGGCACTGAAGGTCAAAAAATGATGGATAACATTGGATTTGACAATACTGGTAATCTTTTGGTTCAGGAAGATGTTGGAAATAACGTACACAACGGTAAAATTCATCAATACAATCTTGAATCTGATAAATTGACACAAATTGCGCAACACGATCCTGCTCGTTTTGAAAGCAATGGTAGCAATTTCTTGACACTTGATGAAGAATCAAGCGGAATTATGGATGCTCAATCAATCTTAGGTCCTGGAATGTTTTTACTTGTAGATCAAGCGCATTATGCTATTGCTGGTGAAGTGGTTGAAGGTGGTCAGATTTTGACTATGTTTAACCCTGCTACTTTCAATAATTCACCTGAAATTAACTGTTTTGGTAATAAAATTGAAATTTTAAATCATGCTGCTGCCACTCAAACTTCAAATGGCACAGATATGGGTGTAACAGGTTTGCAAAATCCTTTGTTTGC
>Ga0114978_10003897_pt1 | contig 12155 bp, 10 predicted proteins | sample S_140212_EF_Meta_FD_87027 | JGI IMG/M metagenome (GOLD analysis project Ga0114978, IMG submission 87027) | Freshwater microbial communities from Lake Simoncouche, Canada to study carbon cycling - S_140212_EF_MetaG | ecosystem: Environmental > Aquatic > Freshwater > Lake | place: Lake...
AAGCTTCACAACATCGTTTGGACCGTCGCTGTTTGCATGCGTGCAATCAAATGACGCAAACGCTGGGAAACCAAACAATTGTGCTGCTGTTGTTACGCAATCATTGGCGGCACCAATCCAAGGTGCATCACATGTATAGATGAAATTACCGCAGGTTGTAACGCCTTCGGCAACGCAACTTGCATCCCATGCTGAATCGCAGCAACTTGGAACAAAGCCGCAGACGTTTTCGCAGCATGCGCCGTCAGAGCAACCGCCTGTACCACTTGTGGTGATGCAGTCGTTGGTTGCTGTTGTGCATGAGGCATTGTCATAGGCGCTAATTGCAACATCTAAGCCGTAAGACAAAGGACCGACATAGGTGTAGCCAACAGGCGCATCAGATTCAAATGGAGATGAAACAATGATGAGCAATTCACCAGCCGCAACTGGGAAGCGCGATTGCTGGCTTCCGTTGGCGTAGGTGTAAAGAACATTATGTGGGCAACCAGTGAGGCCATACTCGCCGACTAAGTCGGTGGCAGTGGCAGGGTCGCTACCTTGTTCCATGAAAATCAAGTCGTATGTGTTCACGCCGTCCATTGGAGTACCCGTTGCATCGGACATACTCAGGGTGACGGTGACGTAGCACGCATCGGTGACTGAGAACAGAATCCAGTCAAGATCGCGGGAATTTGGGTCGCCGCCGTCGCAAGGACCGTTGTAGGTACCTACGACACCCTTGACGCGGAAGGAATCGCCAGGATTGAAGTCGCCGGCTTGCAGGTACATATAGTCGCCATTGGCATCGAGCTGATTCCAACCACCGTTGTCATCAACGCCGCCAGTAGGGCTGCAATCGGCTCCTGAGTCGAACTCTGTATCGGTGAAATCACCGCCGCTGTTTGAATCACATTGGGCGAATGCGCCACCAGCCACGAATAACGCTGCTGAAGCAACGAATCCGTATGTAAACTTGGAATAACACTTGGACATTTCAATTCTCCTGTTTGGTGCAACCGAATCCTGCGTCCTTGATTTCTCCGCCATAGCGACGTCACTACAGCTCATAGATATAGACGCAATCCAACCTAACTACGGCTAAACCTAACTCGTGCTTAACAAGAGTCCAATTAAAAATAAAATAGTTTTATGATTTTTTAACAATCCAGCAATACGTTTGCCGGGGGCATGCGTGGGCAAGCATTGTGTTCTGCTGTTCTTATGGAGTTGCGAAACCAAAAAACCAGTAAATACAGCCAGAAATACTAGTTTTTTTCAATAGTTGCTGACAATCCTTTGGACTGCAGCTGATCGCGAACTAATTCCGCATGTTCGCGGTGAGTTTGAAAGACAATCGCAGAACCGTGGTTATGAGTCTCTAAGGTTCGCTCTGTAGCGTCTTTGGCGGGCAATCTGACCAACTGAATCAAAGTTGAAACGACATACACCATGTCATTTTTGTTGTCATTGTGAAGTCGAACCGCCCACTGAGGCATGGCTTGACTTGGACGAGCGAGTGTTTCTACAGGCAATTCAAGAGTTTGGCTCATAGGAGCATAGTGACGAAGATGTGCGCGAAATGCAAGCAAAAAATGAAATTTCATTCCGCGCGCACGTTCATGCGACCACGTGTCTTGGTCAATGCGCTTGGGTTAGGCGCGCCAATCAATCAGTACTTTTCCAAATTGATCCCCTGCTTCAAGGCGCGCGTAGGCGGCGCGACCGTCTTTGGCGTGGTGCGTTGAATCAATCACGGGCTTCAACGCGCCGCATTTGTAAAGCGCCATCACGGCGCGGAATTCATCCATGGAACCCATGGTTGAACCCAAAATAGAAAGTTGATTCCAGAACACGCGGGCGAGATCCGTGACGCCGTCGCTACCTGTGGTGCAACCGCAAGTGACAAAAGCGCCGCCGCGGGCCAGGCTTTGAATGCAACTTTGGTGAACAGCTTTACCAATGGAATCAATCACCACATCAACGCCCCGGCGATTGGTTGCGGCGCGGACTTGCTTTGACCAATTGGCTCCGTCATCCAAAATGCAATGATTGGCGCCAAGAGATTTGGCTTTTTCCAATTTCCAGGCGTGCCGAGTCGTGACAATAGTTGTGCAACCGAAATGTTTTGCAATGGCAAGTGCGGCAACAGCGACGCCGCCGCCAATTCCTGTGATCAACACTTGCGCTCCTGGCGTAACGCGCGCGCGTGTAAGCAACATGCGGTACGCGGTGAGATGGGTCAGACCAATCGCTGCGGCCTCAGCGGGATCATGCTGCGCAATATCAAGAATGTTGGTGACGGGCGCGGTGAAAAATTCCGCATGCGTGCCGGGCGAATGCTCGCCAATCATGTGAATGTCTTCGCCTGCTGGATTGTGATTGGGCGTGTTGACGGCGGCTTTGGAAATTGCGGCCATAAGAATGACGCGCCTGCCAAGCCACGCCGAGTCCACGCCTTCACCAAGCTTGACCACCTTGCCCACGCCGTCGGAACCGCCAACGGTTGGCCACTTTGTGTCAATACCAGGCATGCCGCGTCCAACCCATAGATCCAAATGATTCAGCGCGGACACTTCTGTTTGAATTTGCACTTCGCCGGCGAGTGGCTCAGGCGTGGAGCGGTTGGTGACAAAGTGCACATTGGGGGCGACGGGTGTTGCTTGTTTGGCAATTTCAAGGGCGCGCATGAACAAAGTGTAACCATGGTGCGTGCACCTGATGGTTGATGGCGTGAAAGCGGTCGGCCTGGCAGAAGTCGCGGAATGGATCATTTGAAAATCGTCCGCGCCATGAATGCGCTGAGGTATTGAATAGACTTGCGTGAAGAATGAAACCCACTTTGCAACAACTCCTTCCATCCACAATGAAACACCACTTGCACATCAACTCTTGCATGCGCGTAATGGCCAGCGTTTTTTTGTTTAGCGCATTCGTCACCACGCAAGCAATTGCCGTTGAACAGGCGAAGCCTGTTGGTAAACCAATGCGCGCAGCGACAGCTCCCGCGGCCAATGCAAAAGTCATCGCCGCGCCTGCGGGATTGGATTTTGGAGTTGTGGCGCCGCACACTTTGCTGGAAGGCAATTTTAAACTTGTAAACACGTCGGACAAACCGCTGAAAGTATTGGGGGCGCAGCCATCGTGCCAATGCACCACGATTGAAATCACGGGCAAGGAAATTCCTGCGCAAGCCAGCGGCGTGCCAGGCGTGCTTGAAGTTCCAGTGACCATGAAGGTGAGCGCCACCGGAATAAAGACCGCGCAAGTGAAAGTGGTCGTTGAAGGCGAACCCCTGCCAATCACTTTGGATTTGCGAGCGGAAGTTGCCTATGCGGTGCGCATGGCCATTGCGGACGCCGCTGGAAATATGCAACCCTTTGTAGACGCCGCGGATGACGCTTCGCGCTTGAACGGCGTTGCGCAAATATTCAGCAGCGATGGAAAACCGTTTCGCGTGTTGAGCGTGCAAGGCGCGCCGCCGGTATTTGTAAATTGGAATTCGCAAAGCGACGCGCCATTGGCGAAGTACCAGGTTCAATTTGCGCTTGTTGGCGAGCCATGCGAAATGGTTCCTAAATATTTGCTTGTGGAAACCGACCGCGCCGACGCGCGCATGATTGACGCGCGCGTGCGCCACGCATGCACCAGAATTTCTCCGGCTCTTGAAATTGCAGAGTTTCGCTGCAACGCTGGAGTCATCGCGGCCGGCGGCGCGGCGACGTTTGATATTGAAATCAAGAAAATGGGAGGCAACAGAATCGCATCGGTGAAGGCGGTCGATGCAAAGTTTGCAGCGGAATTGGTTGGTCAACGCGCCGATGGAAGTTCGTTGTTGGTCACGATTCGCTTGACGCCAGGAAAGGAAGTCAAAGGCGTGTTCATGACCGCGGTGCATTTGATTGCCGCGGACGCCAACGGGCAACCATATATGACGCAACGACCAGAAGCTGGTGCTCCAGGTCAGCCACCAAAAATCACAACGCTGCCCGCGGAGGTTGATTTATTGGTGTACGGAAAAGTGGAATAACCTGAGCATTGCGCAGCGCACATGAAAATGCGCTTCATGAAACTCTCATTTCATTCGCGCGGGTAGAAGGCCGCCCTGCGTCACGCGCGGATTTAAAAAACAAACGAGAGACGCACCGTAAAAATCCAAGCGCCTGGAATAGTTGCCGAGGGGACGGAACTAGGCTGGCTTAAATATTGCATGTCAGGCTGGATTGAAAACCACGGTGTGATTTGCATGCAGTAGAAGGCTTCCAAAATGGCCTCGGAGGAACCTGGCGATGTAGTGAGATTTTCATTGCTCGTGAATTGGTTGTAGGCCCACAGAAGGCCGACCGTATCGGAGGGGCGCGTATCAATCACGCCTTGCCACTGCGTTCCAAGCATAAGGCCCCACTGCGAAGGATTGCGATTGGGATCGCTCCAACTGAATTGCCCAAACAATTCAAGTCCCAATAATTTGCCTGGACCGTCTGGATCAAAAATATGCTGATTGGCGTAGGCGTACGTTCCTGTTGGTCCACCGCCAACGCCTGGACCATTCACGCCTGAAATGTCGGTATACCCAAGTTGCTCGAACCAACCCGCACGAAACTTTCCCGAATGTTCGCCAATGATCCAATCGGGACCAGCCTCGGCGATTAAAAAATAACTGCCAGGATTGTCCCACAGAAAACTACTCAGACCGTGCGTGCCAGTGTCAGAGCCAACAAATCCTGTGCTTGGATTCGCAAAATTACTGGAGCCGTCGAAGAACCCAACTCGAGCGTCGAATTTTTCAAGCGGCTTGGCGAGAATTTCCACTCCGCCCGCCTGGCGCGGATAGGTGGGCATGTCTTGCACCAATGCGGCTGGGTAATAAGCCGAACTATTGACAAAGTTCAAACCGGTGCATGGAACTGCAAAGTCAACATTGGCATCTATTTTTCCAAACTTCACCTTCAGGCGGTCGCCCAGAATTTCTTGTTGGTACCAATACTGCCCAAGTTGCGTGAATGATCCAAATGAATTGAGGACGTCGTAGCCCCAATAGTCAGGAACTAATTCCGCGGGTGAGCGTGTTTGATTGGCGGTTTGGAAATCAACAAAAATGGTGCCGCCCTTCAGACCGAAAAGTTTTTCCGTATCACCCGTCGCGTTGATGTCGAACAACGAAAGCATGGTGAAGCCGTTCACCTGTCCGCCGTTGAGCACATTTACAAAATCAAGCGTGCCGGTTCCTTGCAACGTTATGCCCGCGTTCTGAAGTTTGGAACGCGCGCCAAAAAAATCACCCGTCATGGTGTTGGATTCCCATGGCCAAGATCCGCCCAAATTCAAGTCGGCGGCGCCAGCACTTTGCGGCCCTACTGTTTCACCTTGCTGTTGCTGCAAAATGGTTTGCTGTTGTTGAACTTCAGATTCTTGCGTGTCGGTCGCGGGATTGTTTGGTGCTTTGGGCTGGTCACCCACGGGATCAAACGGTTTAGGCATGGAACCAGTTTGCGCAGAAGCCGCAGGGGCGAGCATGTACAACGCCAGCGAAATACTTGTCACCAAGACATGCAAACGCGTGTTCAGAACCATTCAGTAGTTATAACTTATTTTGCGCCGCATAGAAGATATAGTTTTGATATGAAAATTCAGTTGTGGACCACAATCCGATGCCACTATTTGAATGCGATCTATGCGATGGCGTGTTGTATACATTTTGCATCGCCCTGCGCGGCCATGCTGAATGCCGCGCCGCCAATTGACCCGAGCAAGTTGACCGCGAATACAACGGAGGCCATTTCACAAACTCAACACGTAGCGCCACCAACTGCGGCGCGCGCCACCACGCTGGATTTGCCTGCTGTAACTGTTTCGTTTGATCCCCCGCCGGCAGTCATTCGGCGCGTGACCACCAACCCAAATCTGATTCCAATTGCGCCCGCGACATTTGCGCACGCTCTTGAAGCGATTGACAAAGGCATTGCATTTTTAAAGTCGTCACAGTCAGCCAGTGGTGGATGGATGGAAGGCGTTGGCGCGGCGCCAACAACACCCTTGCCAACAAACGGCACAACTGGCAGTGATGCAAAAGCAAACGCAAATCAAAGTGGGGCAAATAGCGCAGCAAGCGCGGCGGTCACCGCGCTTGTGGTGCGCGCCTTTGCGCAGCGCGGCCTGAACATTCAAAGCGACGCCGCGCTTGATCGCGCAACCGCGCGGCTTGTTGCGTTGGTCACTGGCAAAAATGGTTTTGAACCCGACTCCAGCGGTGGCATGGCAACCTATGTCGCGTCTTGCACCGCAATGGGTTTGGCCGCGCTTCAAGAAGCAAAATATGAAATGACATTGGCGGCCGCGTTGGCGTGGATTCGAGAAAGCCAGTGGGATGAAAACGAAGGCATCGCGCCCACGCAAGATTGGTATGGCGGCGTGGGCTATGGCAGCAAGGGGCGACCAGATTTAAGCAACACGCAACTCATGCTTGACGCTCTTCATGAATCCAACGCCACCGCGAAGGATCCATCGGTTGAGCGCGCCGTCATTTTCTTAACGCGATGCCAAAATTTAAAATCAACCAACGCGGCGGCATGGGCGCAAGCCGGCGCAAATGACGGCGGCATGGTGTACACCCCCGCCAATGATGGCGAAAGTTTTGCCAGTGAAATGGCGAACGAAGGACGCGCCGGAGAAAAGATGCCGCCTGGAACACGCGCGCTGCGCAGTTACGGAAGCATGACCTACGCCGCCTACAAAAGCATGTTGTTCGCAGGTCTTTCCAAGAATGATCCGCGCGTGCAAGCCGCGCAGAAATGGATTGAAAGCAATTTCACATTCAGCGAAAACCCTGGCTTGGGTCAGCAAGGGTATTACTACTACATTCATGCGGCCGCGCGCGCCATGTTGGCTTGCGGCAACGACACCCTGACCGACACCGCGGGCACAAAACATAATTGGCGCGAAGAGTTGATCGATTCCATTATTGTTCGCCAGCGCCCAAATGGCTCTTGGCAAAATCCAGAGACGCGTTGGATGGAGGACTCGCCGGATCTTGCGACCGTGTTCGCCGTGTTGGCGCTTGAAGAGGCCATCAAGCCTGTTCTGATGTCACAATAAGTAATTCAGCGAGATAATTGCGCAAATTATTCAGCGTGTTTCAAGCCGCGCAGATTCAGCGGCGGTTCAACTTTGCGGTTCGCCATGCATAGGCGAGTGCGCAGACACAAGCCGTCGGGACCATGCCGCGCCTTGTATAGATGCAGCAAACAACAGTGCACCAGTTGCTTGATGCGCTGAAGTGAACACCACTTCCCAAATTGGAATGACTTGGTCCTTACGCATCAACACGGCGACATATGAAATCAAACCAAGCAGGACTTGCGCGATCAAAATAGTGATCATGACCGCGGCACATGCGCCAAGCACTTTCAATGCGGGATTGTCACGCGCCGTGGCTGACATGCGACTTGCGGCAAGCAATACCGCAAGGACCGCGATGATTGAAAATCCAACGTGACCATGCATTGCCCAAATTGGGTGATATGCGGGGTGTCCATCATGTGGTGGCACTTGCAAATGTCGATAGCTTGCGCCAAGAAAAAGTTGAACCAACAATACAAACGGCGCCACCATGGTGAGTACTCGCACGCTTTGCGCACCGGCAAAATTCTGCAGCTGCAAAGCGGATTTCCATTTCATGGTCAACAGCGCAGCCAGCAACACCATGGTTGCGAACACAATTTGCCCAAAGATTCCGTGGGCAATGGCGATCAATGTACTGGGTGAAAGTTGCGCGGTCTCTTGGCTGAGCGTCAGCGTTCCGGTGACGCGCAGTCCTCCCATCAAGCCTTGCACACACACCATGAACAAGGCGAAGCATGCCAGCGCGCGCACCCATGGGCGGCGGTCCTCACGAAACACAATCAGCACCATGGTGAATGTGGTCACGCCAACCAACATTCCAAACAAGCGATGCGCGTGCTCGTAATAGACGCCGCCTTTCATTTCACTCACCGGATACAGCAGCATGTTGTGGCCGAATGAATTGGGCCAATCAGGAACGGCAAGACCGGCTTCAAGACCCGTGACAAGTCCGCCGGTAATAAGCAACAAGAAAATTGTCGCCGCGGAAACCATGGCGAACAACGCCGCGGGCGCGGGCCAAGACCATTGCGCGGTTGTTGCGGCACCACTGTTTGTAAAAATTCGCGCGGCAAGCCACGCCCCAAACATGGCCAAGACGCCGCTACCAACAAACATGCCAACACTCCAAACCGCGCCTTGAATAATCATGGACACGTCATTGCTGCCCCCGCCAACCAAAGCGCCTACCACCAACAAGTTCACAAATCCAGAGACACATCCCACGCCAAATGGCGATGCGTGATCGCGCATTGCGCGCGCCGCCACAAATCCAGCGGCAACCGGACACGCCAATGTCAGCGCAAAGAGCACGTCGCCAATAAGTTGGCCTGGTCCAATCATTGCTAAATACGCCAACGCCCACTGCGCCGCGGTGGTGGCAAAACCAAGCGCCAATGTTTGCGAACGCAATGCGCGCACAATCAGGGTCAACACCAAAAGTCCTGCGATTCCAATGCCAATCGCAATGGCAAGCGCGACAGGATTCGAAGTTGTGGACGCGAGCATGATTGAGTTCATGAAGGTATCTATAGTAGACGCCTTGGCTACAAACGGTCGACCCGCACACAATGAATTCATTCAATGAAAATCCAGAATTGGACACCGAGCGCGCCGCAATTGCGCCATCAGGAAATTTTGCGTCGGATTGGAGCACGCTGATCAAAGCGCGTTTGAGTTTGTTGGTGCTAGCCACCACCGCGGCTGGATTTGTGATTGCGGAACCCAATGCGATTGATTGGGCTCGCTTCAATTGGACATTGCTGGGAACATTTCTGGCCGCAGCCAGCGCGGCCGCGCTGAATCAATGCATTGAAGTGCGACGCGACGCATTGATGCATCGCACCTCGCGGCGGCCAATTCCCGCTGGGCGCGTTCCGCTGATTGCGGCCGTTATTGCAGGCGTGGTGCTTGGCTACCTTGGCTGCTTTGTGCTGGCCACGCAAGTCAATTTAATTTCAAGCGCTTTGGCTGGGCTGACCATCATTTTATATGTGGCGGTCTACACGCCAATGAAATGGATGAGCTCACTGAACACGTTGGTGGGCGCGGTTGTTGGCGGAATTCCGCCCATGATTGGATGGGTTGCGGCCACGGGGAATATTCAACAAGGAGCGTGGATTCTGGGAACGATTTTGTTTGTCTGGCAACTTCCACATTTCTTCGCACTGGCGTGGCTGCACCGAGTGGACTACCAACGCGGAGGATTTCAAATGCTGTCCGCCATGCCTGGCTCGGAACATTTGGCGGCGCAGACAAGTTTGCTCAGCGCGTTGACGTTGGTGCCGCTTGGTTTAATGGCCACATTGCTTGGGCTTGCTGGCATCACCAGCGCGATCGTGTCAGGTTTGGCTGGTCTTGGATTTTCCTATTTTGCGCTGATGTTTTTGCGGCGCGTCGACAATGCGTCGGCGCGCAACATGTTTTTCGCTTCGCTGATGTATTTACCCGTTGTGTTGGGAACCATGGTGGCGGACCGTGGATCCATCGCGGTCAATGCGGCGGTACGCGGCGGCCGCGATGTGATCATTGATCTGCCAGCAAGCGCGACCCCAGAAACGCAAAATAGAATTTCAACGCAAGTGGCACCAACCACAACACAAGAAATTCTGCGAGCAAAAATACCTACGCCGTCCAGCACAACAACGCCAACACAACCATGAGCCAGAACTCCCCTACCGTTCGGCCCTCGCTCACATTTCGGTCTGGTGGTTGGGTGATTGCTTTGGCTGGCGTGTTGGTGCTGCTCATTCTTGTGTGGGCTTTCGCTGGTATTTTCACGGGTCATCGACCGAAAGGCGATGGCCAATCGGTGAACACGTATGGATTTGATTTGTCCAATCTGCAAACCAACGGCGGCGTATTTGTTGCCAGTGGAAATCCGCGCGACTTTTTGCGCTCGCTTGATCAACCAAAAGTTCTGCCTGGCCATGAAATGTTGGCCTACAACGCCAAACTGCGCTCCAAATATGTCGTGACAGCGGACCGTGTGATTGGTGTGGAAATCAACGGCAAGTCGCGCGCCTATCCATTGAATGTCATGAATGTGCACGAAGTTGTGAATGATGAATTGGCAGGCGTGCCAATTGCTGTCACCTTCAGTCCACTCTGCGACAGCGCGATTGTGTTTGACCGGCGCATAAATGGCGAGCCGCTGCAATTTGGCGTGAGCGGATTGTTGCTTGATTCAAATCTGGTGATGTACGACAAGCAACCAGACGCTGTGACCGGCGGTGAAAAAATTTCGCAGCAGTCAACGCAAATCGCCACTGTCTTGGCTTCTAGCCTGTGGAGTCAAATGGCGGGAAAGGCCATCGCAGGTCCCGCTCTTGGAAAAACACTCACGCAAATTCCAAATGTGAATGTGTGCACTTGGAAGCATTGGCTTGCCGCGCATCCAACAACCGAGGTGATTCTGCCCGACCCACAAGATGAGCAACGCATGAAAAGTTTTTCATACAGCCGCTACTTGCTCAGCCCGCGCATTGATTTTCCAATTGGGCGCAAGGCGGATACAAAAACAAGAACCAGCCAACTGCCCGACAAAATGCCCGTCATTGCAATCACCGCCGGTGGCGAAACCCGCGTAGTCACGCTGCGCGAAGCCGCTGATCGTGGCGCGGATGCGCCTTGGAATTTTGATGTTGGCGGCGTTCCCATTGTTGTTGCGTCACAAAAAGATCCCGCGTCCGTGCTGGTTGGTTCAAGCGACGGAACTCCAATTCAAGTGACACCGTGTCTTTGGTTTGTGTGGCAAGCGTTCCATGCGCCAGCGGCGCCACATCAAGTTCTCATGCCAAGCCACAGCGTCAAATAAAGTACTAGCCAAATTACGCCAAGCAGATGCCAATACATTTCGCAGTAGACAATGCCTTCCGGGTGCTCCTTGAAATACGCTCCGCGGGCGGTCTTGCGCCACACGCGAATCAACGGAACAAATCCCGCCAACACGTGCAGCGCGTGTAGACCCGTGAGAATATAAAAACTCCACGCATACAGTGAATCGCCAAAGTGAATATTTTGCCGCCACAGCGTGACCCACGCGAATGTTTGCAGCGCAAGAAACACGCAGGCCAACACCAAGGTGATGGTCATGCACCGATGCGCCTTGTGCGAACGCCCCTGCCGCACATGGCGTGTGGCTTGGTGCATGGAATAACTAGAAACTAGTAGTGCCATGGTTGAAAACACAAGCGCACCAGGCAAGCCCGTCGCGCCCTCTGGAATAAATGGATCCTCCAAGTTGGGATTCACCCGCACCACTACATACCCAATGATTGCGCCCAAAAACAGCATGGCAACCACCACCAGAAAAATCCACATGCCCAGAACTCCAGCAGCAAAGCGCTGTGGTGTTCCCATGAATGGGTCGACTAATTTTTGGGTTTTAATAGCCACAAGTTTGAGCCAACACACATCGAGTTGATTGGTATGAAATCGTGCACGCAATACGTCGCATGCGAGTGGTTCTGAAATGCTTTTGTTTCACCACGAGATTGCACAACTCATGGTGACGCGGCATTACGGACTGTATGGCTTAAAGCGCGCCACTGGCGCGCCTGGCGCATTGGCTTGCAATGTGGACTCCGCATTTGGTGCATTGCCATCAAATTGCAAATCACGGTATTGACTTGTGTCCATGACCAAGAAAATCATCATTAAAAGAACAAACACAACGCTGCCCACGAACACCAACAAATTAAATGAACGGTCCCAGCGCAAATGCATGAAGAACATGCAGACCAACGTGGCTTTGATCAGCGCAACGCCAAGGGCCACAACAATATTGAACTCGCCAATGTCGATATAGCGCACCGCGACCGTGATCACGGTCAACATAAGCAAGGCGGTTCCAACGAACACAAGCAACCAAGTTGGAACTAAATGTCCAACAATGGGGTGCGCGCCTGGAGTTTTTCCACCAGTCTCATGCGAAGTTGTTGCGGTGTGTGACATGGTTGGCCTTTAGTGAATGAGATAGAAAAGCGGAAAGAGGAAGATCCAAATCAAATCGACAATGTGCCAGTACAGGCCGCCGACATCGACGGGCGTGAAAT
>Ga0114978_10003898_pt1 | contig 12152 bp, 12 predicted proteins | sample S_140212_EF_Meta_FD_87027 | JGI IMG/M metagenome (GOLD analysis project Ga0114978, IMG submission 87027) | Freshwater microbial communities from Lake Simoncouche, Canada to study carbon cycling - S_140212_EF_MetaG | ecosystem: Environmental > Aquatic > Freshwater > Lake | place: Lake...
AATTGACGTTTCTAAACGTCAAGTGTGGGATTATCAAAATTAAAACATGGGAAACATTTCAAATTTGCCTATTCCTTTTCTTGTTTTGTCATTTATTACCATTTTGTGTGCTTTATATGTGGTAACCAGCAAGAATCCAGTTCATAGTGTTTTGGCACTTATTTTAACTTTCTTTAGTATCTCAGCGCATTACGTTTTATTAAATGCCCAATTTTTGGCAATTGTAAACTTAATGGTATACGCAGGAGCAATTATGGTATTATTCCTATTTGTATTGATGCTTTTAAATTTAAGTAAAGATTCAGAACCAGTAAAGTCAAACCTATGGGGAGTTGCTGCTGCAATTTCTGCAGGTTTATTACTTGTTATTATTACTGCTTCTTTTCAAAAAACAGGTATTGCTATCATGCAAGGCAATGCTCCAGAAATAGGGTTGGTAAAAAACTTGGGTAGGGTATTGATGACAGAATATTTGGTTCCATTTGAACTTTCTGGAATTTTATTTATCGCTGCCATGGTGGGTGCTGTTTTACTTGGTAAAAGAGATGGTGCTACCGTACAAGAAATTATGGATTTAAATAACGATGCAAACAATGCTTAATATTTTTCAAAGTTTGGAAATTAGCCATTATATCTATTTAAGCTGTGTGCTTTTTTGTATTGGCTTGTTTGGCGTGCTTTTCCGTAGAAATGCAATTATCCTTTTAATGTGTATCGAACTTATGTTGAATGCTGTTAATTTATTATTTGCAGCTTTTTCTGAATATATGGGGGACAAAGACGCAAACGGTCAAATGTTTGTATTTTTCATTATGGTAGTTGCTGCAGCTGAAGCTGCTGTTGGATTAGCGATTTTGGTAATGGTTTATCGCAACACGCGTAAAACCGATGTGAGTTTCTTAGATAGTTTAAAAGATTAATGAATAGTATTGGTTTGATATTAGGACTTCCATTAGCAGGATTTCTAATAAACGGAATATTTGGTAAAAATTTACCAAAATCAATCGTAGGTTGGCTAGGTACATTCACTGTTTTGGCTTCTTTTGTAATTGCATTGGGTGTTTTTAATGACTTAAGACATGCAGCCATTCCATCAGAAGGATTGCATTTCAAGTTATTTACCTTTTTAAATATTGAGAACTTCAACGTTGACTTTTCATTTACCTTAGATAGACTATCTGTAATGATGACATTAATCATCACAGGAATTGGTTCATTGATTCATTTATATTCAATTGCTTACATGCATGAAGATGAAGGGTTTTATAAGTTTTTTGCTTATTTGAACTTCTTTATTTTTAATATGTTGATGCTTGTTTTAGGAGCAAACTTCTTAATGTTGTTCTTTGGATGGGAAGGTGTTGGATTGTGTTCTTATTTGTTAATCGGATTTTGGTATAAAAATGCTGAATATGGCAAAGCTGCTAGAAAAGCATTTATCATGAATAGAATTGGTGACTTGGGATTGTTGATGGGATTATTTTTGATTTTCCACCAATATCAATCACTTGATTATAGCATCGTATTGCCTAAAATGGCAGATGGATCAACATCACAATCAATGTTAACCGCAATAAGCATGTGCTTATTTGTTGGTGCCATGGGTAAAAGTGCTCAAATTCCACTTTACACTTGGTTGCCAGATGCAATGGCTGGACCAACACCTGTTTCTGCGTTAATTCACGCAGCAACCATGGTTACGGCTGGTGTTTATTTGGTTGTAAGATGTGAAGCTTTATTTTATTTGTCGCCAATTACAAATAATGTAATTATGTGGGTTGGTTTGGCTACTTCATTAATGGCGGCTTTAATAGGATTAAAGCAAAACGACATTAAGAAAGTGTTGGCATACAGTACCGTGAGTCAATTAGGACTAATGTTTGTTGCATTAGGTTGCGGTGCATACACTGCAGCAATGTTTCATTTGGCTACACATGCTTTCTTCAAAGCGTTGTTGTTTTTAGGATCTGGTTCTGTGATTCATGCAATGCACCACGAACAAGATATTCGCCAAATGGGTGGATTAAAATCTAAAATGCCAATTACTTATATCACTTTCCTAATTGGTACTTTGGCAATTACGGGTTTCCCATTCTTATCGGGTTTCTTTTCTAAAGACGAAATTTTACTTGCAGCATTTGAACACAATAAAATAGTTTATGTGCTATCTGTAATCAGTGCTACCATTACTGGTCTATACATGTTTAGAATGTTCTTTGTTACCTTTCATGGAACATATAGAAACCACCACCATTCATTTGATAAAGTGCATGAAAGTCCTTGGCAAATGTCTTTGCCTTTGATGATCTTGGCTGTTTTGTCAGTATTAGGTGGGTTGTTGAATTTACCATCTTATTTGGGACACAATGTTTCAATGAAACTTTCACACTGGTTGGCGCCAATTTTGCCAATGGCAGAATCTCATGCAGAAATGAGTCACAACACAGAATTCATGTTAGTTGGATTGGTTGTGTTGCTATTTGCATTGGTAGTATTGTATACCAGAAATAAATATGTTTCTAAAAATGCAGTTCCTGAGGAAGATGCCTTAACTCCTTCAACGGGTAAAGTATTGGCAAACAAATTCTATGTTGATGAGCTTTACGATATGGTTTTTGTAAAACCTTTAGAATTACTATCATCTTTGGTAGATAATATCATTGATTCAAAATTAATTGGTGGATTAATTTCAGGTGTTTCAGCATTATTAGTAGCTATTTCAGGTTTGAATAAAAAGATTCAAAATGGAAATATTGAATATTATTTGACGTTCATGGTGCTTGCATTGGCATTGTTTTTAGGCTTTAATTTATTTTTCTAAGTGGAAATTATCATTTTACCTCTGATTTTATCTTTGCTTGCCGCTTTTACTGGTAGCAAAATAAATAAAACGGTATGGGGACTTTTGTCTTTTGTATCCTTGTTTGCTATGGTGTACATGAAGCAGCATTATGGTATTCATAATGATGGAGTTTGGCACAATACATACGATGTACCTTGGTTTTCAAATGGTATTCACTTTACATTGGGTATTGATGGGTTAACTGGATTGATGATTTTATTAACAAATCTTCTTGTTCCAATTATTATTCTTTCTATCCAAACAAACAATCAAAAATCATTGATTCCATTGATCCTTTTCATGCAAGCTGCGCTTAACGGCGTATTTATGGCAAAAGATGGATTGATGTTTTATATTTTCTGGGAATTGGCTTTGATTCCTATTTATTTTATCTGTTTGTTGTATTCTTCAAAAGATGCATTCAAAACAACAATCAAATTCTTTATTTACACATTTATCGGAAGTTTGGCTATGTTGGCCTCTTTGATTTATTTGTATTTGAAAACTGAAAATCATTCATTTGCTTATGATGAGTTATTGTCAGTACAATTGAATTATTCAGAATCTATTTGGGTTGGAGCAGGATTTTTATTCGCATTTGCAGTGAAAATTCCAATTTTCCCATTCCATTCTTGGCAAGCAAATACCTATACCAATGCGCCCGCTCAGGGTTCGATGTTGCTTTCGGGTATCATGTTGAAAATGGGATTATATGGTTTGTTGCGTTGGTTTATGCCAATGGCTGGAGAGAGTATTGCTTTCTTTCAACCTATTGTAATTTTACTTGCAGTAATTGGAATCATATACGGAGCCGTTATTGCGATTAAGCAAAACGATTTAAAACGATTAATTGCGTTTAGTTCACTTTCTCACGTTGGTCTTATTGCAGCAGGGTTTATGACATTGTCAGCAGTTGGTATTCAAGGTGGTGTACTTCAAATGTTTGTACACGGTATTAACGTTGTAGCATTGTTTTACATTGTCGAAATCATTGAAACCCATGCTGGTTCAAGAGAATTATCAAAATTAGGCGGATTGGCTAAATTCAATAGACTATTTGCCGCTCTTTATCTGATTGTAGTTTTAGGTACTGCTGCAGTTCCTTTAACAAATGGTTTCCCAGGCGAATTATTGTTATTGAAAAGTGTTTTCGATTACAATACAATCACTGGAGTATTTGCAGGTTTAACAATCATTTTGTGTGCAGTTTATATGTTAAGAATGTACCAGTTTTCAATGTTAGGTGAAGGTAAAGCTTCATTGAAAGAAATTGGTTTGATGAAAATGATTCCTTTATTAATATTGGTTGCATTGGTTATATTTATTGGAGTTTGTCCTCAATTGATTATTGACCAAATCAGTCCATCAATTCAAAAAATTATGTTAGAAATTTCAAATTCGAAAGGAGTGTTGTCATGATAGGTATACTCATAGTATTTATTGGCGCTGTTTTGGTTCTATTCTTAGGTTTAAATAAACCTGAAGGAGGAATGAAGACATTATCTTCTTTGGTCTTGTTTTTGGCTGGCTTGTTGTCTTTGTTAGAATCACTTTCAATATTGAATTTTGAGAGACTTTCTAATTGGGCACCAAAAAACATGATAGATTTCTCCAAGGGAGATTTGATGTTTGTTTCTTTGCTTGCATTTGTTACCGCTGCAATTATTGCTATTTTTCCTACTGTAGAAGAAAAAGGAAGTGATAGATTGGGCTTAATGATGTTAAGCTTAACAGGTGCCTTCATGATGATTGGTGCTGATCACTTGGTAATGTTGTTTTTAGGGATAGAAGTACTTTCAATTCCTTTGTATGTGCTTGCCGGTAGCGATAAACACAATTTGAGAAGTAACGAAGCTGCAATTAAATATTTCCTAATGGGTGCTTTTTCAACCGCAATTTTCTTGTTGGGTTGTGCATTTATATATGGCGGATCGGGTTCACTGTCGTTGAGTGAAATTTCTTTAAGGATGTCTATTGTGGGACATTTATCAGAGTTTCCAGCATTGATAAAAGTAGGTGTTATTTTGATGTCAACTGGATTGCTATTCAAAGTCTCGGCTTTCCCATTCCATTTTTGGGCTCCAGATGTATATGAAGGAAGTCCTAATAAGGTAACTACTTTCATGGCAGTGATTGTTAAAATCGCAGGATTTGTAGCATTTGCCAATTATTTACAAGCATTCGAGGCATTGGCTTCTTGGTATAGCAAATGGTTAATTATATTGGCTGTTTGTACCATTATTTTTGGAAACATTGCTGCAATATCTCAAAAAACTGTAAAAAGAACTTTGGCTTATAGTAGCATTGCACATGCTGGTTATTTATTGTTGTTTTTAATTACACCAATGAAAGCAAATATGTGGATTTTATTTGCTTATTCTGTGGCATACGCATTAAGTACAGTGGTTTTATTCTATTTTAACGATAAATACTCAACTAAGAAAGAATATGGATTTGGAATGTTTTCTGGTTTATTGAAAAACAATCAGTCAGCAACTATTTTAATGGTCATTTCATTGTTCTCTATTGCAGGTATTCCTGTTACCGTTGGATTTACAGCGAAGTATTATTTGTTTATCAGTGCTTTTGAAGTTTCTCCATTGGCCGTGGGTATTGCATTATTGGGTTCAGCGATTAGTATCATGTATTATTTCAAAGCATTTAAACCAATGTTTGATTCTGCTGAATCAAATACGAATGAAGCACATGCAAGTAAAATACATTTTGTGGTTTATTTGATGGTAGCTGCCTCTATCGTTTTTGGTATGTTCCCATACCTTTTTGAACGTTGTTTTTAATCTAAATTTAATACCATAAAAAAAAGGCTTGTTCAAAATTGAATAAGCCTTTTTTATTATATCAGGATTTTAATAATTCTAAAAATAGAATCCTATACGATAAACGAATTTTCCCAAAGGATTAGAAATTGCAAATTTATCGCTTACGGCAATGCCAACCATTATATAAGAACTTTCATCTTTTGAATAACCAATTCCGAAAATTGGCAATCCATACATTCCATATTCCGTTGGCATAAATTCGCTACTAATTTGCCCGTATTGCAAACGATATTCCGTATGCAAGAATATTTGATTAAAAACAAGTCTTCCAGTTGCGTTTATTCCTGAAGTGAAATACGTATTGTAGTAAGACCATACTGAAGCGAAAGCACCACCGGCTAAATAAACACGATCTCGAATGTTAATTCCTACAAATGGATTGACTTCAACGAAAAGTGAATTAGAAATTGGACTTACCATAAAGTCTAAACCAGCGATTTTATCTGAGATTAAAGGATTTTTCTCCGCGAAATTATCTTTAAAAGATTGCTTTTCATACACTTGCTTTCTAGTTGAATCTAATCCTTCATATTGTCCAAACAAAGAGAGGGAACATATGCACATGAAAAGTGTATAATATTGTTTTAAGTTCATGCCGTAATATTTGTTTACCCGCAATTATACGCTTAAAATTGTAGTAGTTTTATGTCGAACACGATAAAGATTCACAATTTTTCGGCTGGACCATCAATCCTTGCTGAAAGTGCCCTTGAAAAAAGTATTGCTGATATTAAAAATTTCGCAAATACTGGCCTATCAATTTTAGAAATTTCTCACAGAAGTAAGCAATTTGAAGCAGTAATGGACGATACTCGTTCTCTAATCAAAGATCTACTTGGATTGAGCGACGAATATGATATTCTGTTTTTAGGTGGTGGTGCATCATCTCAGTTTTATCAAATTCCTATGAACTTCTTGAGAACAAAAGCTGCCTATACCAAAACTGGTACTTGGGCATCTAATGCCATCAAACAAGCCCAAGATTATGGTGAAACTTTGGTAATTGCTTCATCTGAAGAATCAAACTTTAGTTATATTCCAACTGATTATGAAGTTCCAACCGATGTAGATTATTTTCATTGTACATCAAACAATACAATTTTTGGTACCCAAATGAAATCTTTTCCAAAATGTGAAGTTCCAATGTTTTGCGACATGAGTTCTGATATTTTTTCAAGAAATATCAATTCACTGGATTTTGATTTGATTTATGCGGGTGCTCAGAAAAATATGGGTCCTGCCGGTGTAACTATGGTTGTTGTTAAGAAAGATCTTTATAACAAAAAAGCAAATCGCCATATTCCAACCATGTTAGATTATAAAACTCATGCCGATGGTGGAAGTATGTACAATACCCCTCCAGTTTTCCCAATTTTAGTTTCTAAGTACAACTTGGAATGGGTAAAAGAAATGGGTGGATTGAATGGTATGGAAATTAGAAATACTGAAAAAGCAAATTTGCTTTATAATGCAATCGACAATAGTCCTTATTTTAAAGGTACAACCGCTTTAGATTCTAGAAGTCATATGAATGCTTGTTTCGTATTTGAAGAAGCACACATAGGACTAGAAGCTAAATTTGAAGCAGCTTGTAAAGAAGCAGCAATCAGTGGAATAAAAGGACACAGAAGTGTTGGTGGTTATAGAGCATCAATGTATAATGCTTTGCCTCTAGAAAGCGTTCAAGCCTTGGTTAACGTAATTCAAACCTTTGCATAATGAGAGTTTTAGCGAATGACGGAATAGATGCTGCAGGCAAGGTAATTCTTGAAGCAGCTGGATTTGAAGTAATTACTGAAAAAATCCCCCAAAATGAATTGGCTTCAAAGATTGCAGAATTCGATGTAATTATTGTGCGTAGTGCAACAAAAGTTACCGCTGAAATTATTGATGCAGGTAATTTGAAATTAATTGCAAGGGCAGGAGTTGGTTTGGATAATATTGATATGAAGCACGCTGGTTTGAAGAATATACCAGTTGTGAATACGCCAAATGCTTCTTCTCGTTCAGTAGCAGAATTGGTGTTTGCGCATTTGTTTAGCGTTTCAAGATTTCTTCATTTGTCGAATCGCGAAATGCCACAAAATGGAATTGAGCAATTCAATGCATTAAAGAAAGTTGGATCTTCAGGATTTGAAGTAAAAAATAAAAAACTAGGGATTATTGGTTTTGGTAGAATCGGACAAGAAGTTGCTAAAATGGCAATTGGATTGGGAATGGAAGTCTTGGTGTATGATTACAAACAACGTGAATTCGATTTGACGGTTTCTTTCAATACCAAATACCAAGTGAATAATTTTAAAGTTACTTTGAAAGGAATGACTTTAAATGAGATCCTTAAAAATAGCGATATTATTACACTTCATACTCCAGGAAGCGCCGAAGTGATTTCTGAAAATGAAATTGCTCAAATGAAAAAAGGTGCGGTGTTAATCAACTGTGCTAGAGGTGGAGTTGTAAATGAGATTGCGCTTAAGAATGCGTTAGAATCAGGTCATTTGTCTTTTGCTGGTGTAGATGTTTTTGAAAACGAACCACCAACAAATACCAATATGATTTCTTTAAAGAATGCTTCTCTTTCACCTCATATTGGCGCAAGTACAGCTGAGGCTCAAGAAAGAGTGGGTATTGAACTTGCTGAGCGTATTTGTCAATTCTTTAAATAATACATAAAGTGATTCGTATTTTACCATTTAAGGCTTTAATGCCGGCAGTTGAATTTGAAAAAACATTGCCTACATTGGGTTCTGGTAAAATTTCTGAGTCAATTCTTCGTGAAAAAGCACTTCATATTCCTGAGAGTTATATTCGCGTAGTAAAACCACAATATCTTGATGATTCTATTGAACAAGGTACTGATTTGTTTTATAAAGCTTCTTTAAGTAACTTCAATCAATTGATTGAAAAACATATACTTGAATCTCAAGATGATGCATTCTATTATTACAAGCAAAAACACCATTCTGGGGTTGAGCTTTCAGGTTGGATTGTAGGTGTAGATGCTTATAATTACCTCGAAGGATCGGTAAAAAAGCATGAAAACACTTTAATTGGTAAAGAAAATCGACTTATTGAGCATATTCGTGTGCTCGAATCGATGGGAGAACCTGTTTTATTGTCTCAAAAGCTACCGTTGGAATTAAAAACCATTGCGAATGAAATATTGAAAAATACCGTATCGGAAATAAGCGATGAATATAATAATATTCATCAACTTTGGCAAGTTACAGATATCGAAGTAATACATAAAGTAATGGCCATTTTCAATCAATTTGATTCACTTTATATAGCTGATGGACACCATAGGGTGGCGTCAGCATCAAGGTTTTTGATTGAAAACAAACCATTAGAGTCTGAAAAAGGATTTATGGCATTGGTGATGGATGAGAATGAATTGCTAATCAAACCTTTCTATCGCTTACTTAAAGATATTGATGAATCAAAACTTATTGACTTTTTGAATCATCATGAAATCCGATATACTTTAACAGAGTCTAGTAATATTGAATTAACCCAAGGAAATGTGCTTTGTATTGCAAAGGATTATTCATTAATCATACATTTAGATATTTCTCATGATGATTTAGATGCAAAAGAGAAATTGGATGTTTCTAGAATTGAACAATTGATCTTTAAAGAGCTTTTTCAAATCAACGACACAAGTAACGACAGTAGAATTTCTTTTTTACGAGGCGATAACCCTTTAAATGTAATACAAGACCAATTAAATCAAGGGTCAATTAACTTAGCTTTTCTTTTTGCACCGAATACTATGCAGGAAATCATTGATGTAGCCGATGCCGGTTTAATTATGCCACCTAAAAGCACATTCATTGAACCAAAACTATTAACAGGAATGTTAATAGAAGATTATAGATAATGTTAGAATAGAGAAAGCTGTTTTTTCTCTGGTTTTAATCCAAATACATCTTGTACTGATTTCTGCAATTCTTTAATTGTATCCAATTGGATAGAATAAATACTTGATGTTTTATGAAGCTTAAGATGAATATAGCTATCTTCTTTTAGTTTCTGTAAGTGACCAGAAACAGTACTTTGAGAATAGGGAAGTTTATTTACGATATCTTGGCAAGTACTTGGGCCGTTTTCCTTCAAAAACAATAGTATTGAAATCCTAGCTGGGTGACCAATTGATTTACAAAGCTTTGATAGGAATTCAATGTCGGCTTCAAATTTGTTTCTATTCTTCATATTTGATTATCTTTATCGTAAAATGCAAATATAAGTAAGAAGAATAAGATTCTAAAATTAATGAACCATGAATTTTATATTAATCGCTTTTATCCAATAAAAAACTAAGAATTTCTTTTATGTTTCCAACGGCGATGACTCCAAAGCCATATTTCTGGTTGATTTAAAATCTCCTGTTCCGTTCTTTTTGCAATCATGTCTGTTATTACACCATCTTCATAATCTTTTGGATTTTCTACTAAAATTTCAGATCGGGCTTCATAATAGCCTCTTTTTATTTTTGTAGAAGAAAGATATACAATGGGATAGTTGAACATTTTGGCAATTTTTTCGGTGCCATTCATGAATGGAGTATCTTGATTTAAGAAGGTTGTCCAATGGGCATTCTTTCCACTTGATGGATTTTGATCACCAATAAATGCAGTGGCAGTTACAATTTTCTTATTGGCGGTCATCAATCTCAATAATTGTTCCATTGAAACTGGTATTGCGCCAAAACGACCTCTTACTTTATACATTAGCCAATCAAATCCTTTGTTTGACAATGTTTTATAAATGCATTGAATTTGCTGTTTACATACAACTTGAGACATTTGACAGACCCATTCCCAGTTCCCTGAGTGACTCATTACCACAATAAAACTCTGACCTTTTTCGAAATAATCATCATAAACATGCTGATCAATGTTTTTCATGCGTTTTTTGAGCTGATTGCCTGTAGATGTAATTCCTTTCAAAGATTCTAAAAACAAATCAGACAAATGTCTGTAATATTTTATTTCAATTTCCCTTAATTGTTCCTCCGATTTTTGAGGGAATGATCTTTTCAAATTACCTCTAACAACTTGAATTCTATATTTGAATATTTTGTAAAGAATCACATAGATAATGTCCCCAATAATATTTGTAATGAAAAATGGGAGAGAAGCAAATAAATATATAATCGGAAAAACGAACAGTTTAAATAAAACCGGACCTTTTGGATGTTCTGTTCGTTTAATTTCCATTAGAAATAATTGAGGGATTTATTATGATCTAATTTTGTTACGGATTCAAACATTAGTTGAATGCAAGCTTCAACGTCAGATTCTTGAACCATTTCTACGGTAGTATGCATGTATTTTAAAGGCAAAGAAATAAGCGCTGATGGAACTCCCGTTGTTGAATACGCAAAACTGTCTGTATCTGTTCCTGTTGAGCGACTTACCGCATTTCTTTGAATATCAATACTGGCTTCTTTCGCAGTTTTAATGATGTATTGTAATAAATTATTCTGCACCGCGGGACCATAAGTAACCACCGGGCCTTTGCCACACTTACAATCACCTTGTTGTTTTTTATTATACAATGGACTACAAGTATCGTGGGTAACATCGGTTACTATGGCAATATTAGGCAGTAAACGTCTAGATATCATTTCAGCACCTCTTAAACCTATTTCTTCTTGAACGCTGTTAACCAAATAAATTGTAAACGGTAATTTGATTCCTTTTTCTGATAGATGACGTGCAACTTCGGCAATCATAAAACCGCCCATTCTGTTGTCTAAAGCGCGTCCGATGATATACTTTTCATTCAACCACTCGCAATCCGCTTCAAATACAGCAACTGATCCAACATGAATACCTAGTTTTTCAACTTCATCCTTCGTAGAACATCCCACATCAATAAAAACGGTATCAGGTTTGGTTTCTGGATTTTTGTCGGTTCTTACGTGAATAGCAGGCCAACCAAAGATACCTTTTACAATATTTCCATTCTCACAATGAATGTTACAGCGCATGCTTGGAGCAATTTGGAAATCGCTCCCTCCATTTCGAATTACATATATGTAGCCATCGTCAGTAATATAATTCACAAACCAAGAAATCTCATCGGCATGGGCTTCTAATACAACCTTAAAGTCACAACCAGGATTAATTACACCAACAGCTGTACCGTAGGCGTCAACAATGGTTTCATCGATATATGGCTTAAGATATTCTAGCCAAATTTTTTGACCGCTGCTTTCAAATCCTGTTGGTGAAACGTTATTTAAGTACTTCTCTAAAAATTGTTTTGACTCTGCTCTCATAATGAAGATGCAATTTATTCATTTATTGAATGAAATCAAAATCATTAGCATAAAAAAAGCCTCACAATGTGAGGCTTTTTGGTGGGAGATACTGGGTTCGAACCAGTGACCCTCTGCTTGTAAGGCAGATGCTCTGAACCAGCTGAGCTAATCTCCCTTTCGGTAGTGCAAATATATTGTTAAG
>Ga0114978_10003900_pt1 | contig 12147 bp, 19 predicted proteins | sample S_140212_EF_Meta_FD_87027 | JGI IMG/M metagenome (GOLD analysis project Ga0114978, IMG submission 87027) | Freshwater microbial communities from Lake Simoncouche, Canada to study carbon cycling - S_140212_EF_MetaG | ecosystem: Environmental > Aquatic > Freshwater > Lake | place: Lake...
AAATATCTCAAAAAAATAAAAATCCAAATTGATTAAAAAAAAATTAACGTCTTCTTCCTCCCTGATGTTGTTGTTCAAAGTTGTTCCCTCTAACATTAAAATATGGGGCTCTAAATCTTGGTGAGTAAACATAAACCGGAGTCGCAACCGGATAATAAGTGTATGGGGTATAGTAATGATACACACGTCTTGGTCTTGGTTGAGGTCTTTGACGAATACCATAAGAATACACAACAGCTTGATAACCCTCACAAGAAGTTAACAAAACTAACATTAAAAGTAATAAAATTTTTTTCATAGTTTTTTATTTATAAATTGTTTTTACCGGAAAATGAAAATTATCTTCAAACCATCTTTTGAAAGGTTCTTCCCATCGGTCTCCAAAAATACCATCTAATTGACTTGATAAATGAGAATTTTCAAATTCAACTATTGGTGATTCTTTTATACTCTTATTCAATATTCTACGGTCGTATTCGTGCCCGTCTCTAGGTAAATTCGATTCTTCATCATACCAATAATCTTTATTATACCATCTAAACAAAGTGTTCTCACCCCAACCATCTTCATAGTCACCTTCATAGAACTCGGCAGCATAATCAACCTCATTACCCATATCATCTGAACCATATGTCCAACCAATATTTGCAACATCAAACACACTATCAAGATGTTTAACAACCAAATCATCAATTCTATTTTCAGATATAATAAACTTCATATTAATAAATACTAATTTTTCCATTATAAAACAAAAAATCACCAATGAAGGTGATTATTTTCCACTAAAAGTGGTGTATTGTTAAAAATTTTCCATTATGGGTTGTGTAATATATACGTCTTATCTTTTGTCAAATACTTAAAAATACAATTATCTTCGTTCACAAAAGGATAAAATCCGGTGATATCATTAATAAAATTATCAATTATTACTTCCTTACCACTTTTTAATACTAAAATTCTGTGAAACGTTAATTGATTGTATTCAGTATACTTCACATTTTTAACAATTATTTCGTAATTTTTCTTTTTAGTGATACGAACAACAAATTTAACATCCGGATATAATACTTTCATAAGTTTTCTTAAACCGTATAACTTATCCATTACAATTTAAAAGGATTTTTATGTTTTATTTTTTCAGATAAAAATATATTATCAGCCATAAGTCCACAATTAAGAATTGGTGTTATGTCAACACCGATTGACCAAGACACAAACATTTGAGATAATTGGTCTCGACCACTATTTTTTGAAATTTCTTTCCACCATGTTTCATTAAACATTTTTGATTTAAGATTATTTCTTCTAACAATAAATCCATTTTCAAATAAACCATAATTTCTTGGAAATGACATGGAATGATACCTATTCATTTGTGTGTTAACAATCTCTGGTGTGTCTAATTTTAATTTCAACACAACCTGACCCTCATCATATAAACAATCTCTTTCAGGATGTGGAAAACACATAATTGATGAATTCCCAAAATTAAGATATTTTAACAATTCACTAACATCCTCAAATCTTGGTTCTAAACAATGGTCAATCCAAATACTTATATCGTGAGGGGGTAAGACCAAATGAGGGTTCAGTTTAATATATCGGGCTTTCTTACGATTGTCTAATGTATCCGTTAAAAAATCAACTGATTTAACTTCCCAAACATCAGATTTAAATTCAGTGTCATCAGTGAATAATATATACTCAACATTAGGGTCATAGTTCTTTAGGTCAATGAAATTATCATAACCCCCAATATTTGCACTATAAACTATAACTTTGATGTCAGACATAAACATAAATATAGGCAATAAAAAACCCCCAATCAAGGGGGTTATTATTTTATAAATATAAATGTTAAATTAACGAATCGTATGTTTGTTGACCAACAATACCATCAACCGCCAAACCATTATCTTTTTGATATTCTTTAACCATTTGTTTAGTCGTAGGTCCATACATACCATCACATTTTTCAACATCGTCTTTACATCCTTGTACATCTGTTGTTACAGAACCCGAAGTTGTACCACTATACCCATATTCAATTAATTTTTGTTGAACTTGTTTAACTAAAGGGCCTTTAGCGTTTAATCCAATTACTTTATTATCTTCAGTTACCGCACTCCAATCAGTATCAGTTGGTTGAACATATCCTGAAGCGTTTTTTGAAATATCTTTAAATTTTATAACAGGTTTTGTTCCGTCCCATTCCCAAGTACCTTTACTTTTACCAGTCCCTTGACCTTTATTCCAAAAATATACCTCACCATCATCATAAAGGTTCATGTATGAATCACTATCACTTTGATTCGTAGATTTTACCTTAATAGTGTCATAGTTTATCCCATCATATGTTTCCACAACATTTTCAACAAACTCCCAATTTTGGTCTTTATTATTTGTATAGTAATTAACAACATCGTCCCAATGTTCTTTATTTTCCTGCTCTGGTACTGCAGGTGCCGCAGGTGCCGCAGGTGGAGCATCCGTCAATGGTTTTGTCATTGGTGTGAATTTCAAAAATGGAAACTTATCACCGTCAATATTTGGTTTAATAGTATATTTGAACTTAATTAATCTTGCAATAATTTTATTTAAATCATCACCTTTACTAAATTCTCCTCTAATCATATCCGTAAAACTAGAATATCCTGTTTTTTTATCAGCAAATAATGTGAATAATCGGTTCAATTCCCGAAGACTATGAACCTTATTAAGACCATCTATTATTTTTTGTTCATCAGTACCAAAAGTTGCTTTTGCCCCATCAATCATTAGTTGATAACCCTCTTGTGCATTTTTTTCTTTTTGACTAACAGGTGGATTTGCAGGAGCTTCACCAATTTCTTGTTCTGAAATAACAACACCACGTTGATACCCCAAAAGGTATTTCATATACCCAAGTTCTTCTGTAATTATATTTTTCATAATTTAAAATTCTTTATTATAAATATATGGATAAATAAAAAACCCCACTTTATAGGTGGGGATTTATTTAATCTTCTGATGAAGCCATTAAGTAATAATTAATTCCTTGATATTTGAAAAAGATATTTCTCAAATTTGTGATGGGAGGAGCAGATGACCACAATTCTGTTTTACCTGTTTGACCTTCCATAGGTTTTATAATACATTTCTTGTCTACGAATTTAATTGTTCTAGTAATTTCTGATTCTTCCATATAGTCGTTTTTAAAAAAATAGTCAATATGTTTGAAACAGTAAATGTATTTTTATAATTCGGACTTCAATCTTGAGAGGATTTCGTTGTTTTTATTAATTATTTTTAATCTCTTAACAACATTTACTCTGTTTTTTTTAGGTTTACCCTCTTTCTTTGATTTTGACATAATATAAGTTTAATTATAAATATGATTTATTAAATTTTATTAATTGTTTTAACCTCAAAACCATATGTTTTTTCAAACCAATCTTTTAATAATTCATCAAAATATTGGTTAAACATTGTTTCTATATTTGGAAATGAATAACCTTGACCATATGTTAAGGTTGGCAAATCTTCAGGTCGTCCTTCATCACCATGTTCGGTTTGATATTGCATAACCCAATCATCATCTTCGTAATCTTCTTCAATATCGTTATAAAAATTCAAAACATCCCAATCAACATAACCTCCTTTTTCTTGAACCCAATAATCATAAGATTTTTCGGTGTGGTCCAAATTGGAATAGGGTTCCATCAATTTTTCAAATGCTGAAAATAATTTATCGTATTTAATTTTTACATCCATATTACCAAGTTCTGCACGCCCAATATCTTGCTTTCCATCTTGGTCCCGGATTATCACAATTCATTCTTGCTCTAAAAGATTTCCTTCTAGCAGGATTATTTTTCTTAATGGTCATTCTTTTTCCGTGAGCAGATTTTCCACCAAACCCAAAGTTAACCTTAACAACATTTCCTTTGTCGTTCTTAACGTATACTTTAGATTTTTTAACATCCCCTTGCATAATTTTACCAAGTTGAACTTTACGTCCTTGATATTCCGCTTCATTTATTAAGTCACCAACAACAAAGTTGGTCTCCTCAACTGAACCGTAAAAACTATCATCTAATTCGTTGAATATTCTATTGTACTGTGATTCTGTAATTATTATTTTCATTTCTTTTCGTAATGTGTCATTGTTGGTTTATTCCCTGTCCCTATCTTTGGGTCTTTCTTTTCCGCTCTTCTTTTTTGTTGAGTCATTTTCTTTTTATCTTCCTTATCGTATGATGACGCAATCTTTGGAGTTTCCTTTGAAACTTTTTTTGATGGACGACATTTCGGATATGACTTTCCATCCGCATCCTTTCTTCCACAAGGGGGGTGTTTCCCTTTAACTTTTTTGCTCACATCAACCCACTTCTCTTTAAACCATCTCCCTAAATCTTCATTCATTTCTTCATCAGAACATCTTTCCAAAAAGTAGTTGTAAATTTCATCTTCAAAATGAGTTTCTAATGTTTCTAAAAAATCACTTTTATCCATTCCTTGAAAATCATCGACATCGTCAAAATAGGTTCTGGCCTCCGAGATTACTCCACTCATAAAAGAATATTCATCATCGTAATCACACGGATACATAGTTTCCATCAATTTATCTAAAAATATTTGGACACCTTTTAATCTTCTTTTAATTGAATCATTCATTTCCAATATTTTATACTGACTTTCAGTTATAATTATTTTCATATTAGTCTTGTTATTTTGTTTTTTACTCCTCAATTGGTTTTCTATAATATCGTGTTTACGTTTTAATTTGACTCTCATTATTCCAATAACAATTTCAAATTTTTTAAATTCTTCCGACCTTGAGGTAATAGAATATTCTTTATTAAATTCATTAATTTCTTTAATAGTGTCAGATAATTGCTCACGACTTTCGCAAGAAATTAATTTTTTAATAAGGGATGAGTATTCTAATTTTTTATTCATGTTAATCTAAATTAAATAATGGAAGAATCCATCTTCAATAATTTGTATTGTCGGTCTGTTATAATAAGTTTTATGTATATAAATATTTGAAACTATTAAAATAATTCATTATATTTGCTTTATGGAGAAAATAATACAAACATTAATCAATAGTTGGACAAAAGGTGTGGATACCTATACCCACAATGGTTCAACTTGGTTAATTTTTACGGATAATAAACAATGGGTTATTGAACTAACCGACGCTAAAACTCTGTGGTATAACTACAACTTCTTCAACCAAATATTTGAGTTCACTTCGTTGGATGTTGTGGAGCATCAACAATACATCACCAAATGGGTAGAAGATAATATTATAAATGGTTCTAAAAATGGGGTGAATCATATCACCTCATACCCATTCAATAAAACCCGATTAATTGAAGACGCCATTCAAAATGGTGTGAAAGAAACTCGTTCGGAAATAAACATTACCGAAGGTGAAATTGAAGACATCATTGATGGTGGTGTGAAAGAAACTATTGAATTAATGAATGAATTACCCAATAGAGTCAAAAAAATTATTAAAAAGGGTGTTAAGTTGACACAATTTAATGATAACGAAAATAAAAGTTGGGTTGAGGGTGTTATTAAAGGTGGGGTGAAACATACCGAATATGGTGATTGGTTAGATGGTGATGAAAGGTTAGATGAAATTGTTGAAAATGGTGTTAAAGAAACCATTGAATGTGATTGGAATATCCCTAAATATGTAATCAACGAGGTTATTATTGAAGGTGTTAAAGAAACTAATCACGTTGATGTAATGAAGTTTTTTGATAATAAAATGGAAGACACCCTTAAAAATGGTGTGAGACACACCCTAAATACTGAGTATATGCCAACGTCAATGGTTGAAGACATTATCCAAAATGGTGTTAAAGAAACAAAAACACCCGGTAAAGATGGAGATATTTTATCAACAATTGAATGGATGGAAGAAAATAAATCAACTAGTTACACAAAAATGATTAATGATGTTCTTGATAATGGTGAAAAAATAAATGGAACTTACGCTGGCGGTCAACGTCAAAGTGAAAAATGTAAATCCGTTGTTGAATATGGAACAAAAAACCCCACCGATTAAAGTGGGGTTTTAAATTATATTTCTTCTCCGAAAATATCATCAGTCCAATTCTGTGGGACAATGATTATAATATATCCTTGTTTAACTTCCAATAATGGTTCAGGTATAATATTTGAAAGGTCGTTTAAAAGTTCTTCAGATTCCTTAAATACGATTCTTAATTTACCATCAGGTGCGGTTTCCACAACCTTATGTCTATTAGAATCCATAATTTCTTTAAATGTATCAAGACCTGTTTTTTCAAAGTCTTCTTCCTCATCTTCAATATCCACATCACCACCCAAAAATCTTTCAGGGATATTGCTCTCACCACCACTTTTTAAATATTTAATTTCGTCATAGGTCATACCCTCAAGTCCAACCTCATTATACAAATCTAAAATAATATCATAATAGTCCATATCGAACTGTTCACTGATTACTCTTTTGATGATATTTCTTAAATCTGATTCCGTTAATTTTATAATTCTCTTGTTCATATTAATAAATATACAATATTTATTAATATGAACATTGAAAGATTAAAACTTTATTTTGAACCCAATTCTGAAAACATCACCATACATTTTTTTAAAAATTATGTAAATCATATTGAAGTTGATAAAAATGAATGCGACTTTATTGTTTGTGGTAAAATTGAATTTGGTAATGCTAACCCAAAAGAAATAAACAATATATTAAGAAGTTATCCAAATGAAAAAAAAGTGGTTTCTTTTTTAGTAAGTGATTACGAACACGAATTAGAAAACTCTGAAAATTTTATTTTATTTAGAACATCATCAAACCGTGAAAAATTAAAACAAAATGAATATGTTTTACCATATATTTTTACCCCTTTTTTAGATAAATTCACTTCATTAAATAAAACAGAAAAACCATTAATAGGGTTTTGTGGTTTTTATGGAAAAAATGAACATCTAACTAAAAGACGAGAAACTTGTGATTTTTTTAATTCCAAAGAATTAGTCAACACAAACTTTATTATAAGAAAAAAATTTTGGGGAGGAGTTCCTCATGACACAAATTTAATTAAAGAATTTAAGAATAACATTTTAAATTCTCATTTCACATTATGTAATAGAGGTGCCGGAAACTTTTCAATTAGATTTTATCAAGTACTATCATTAGGTAGAATACCTATTGTCCTAAATGATAACAATGTATTACCTTTTGAAGATTTAATAAATTGGCAAGATTATATCATAATTGAAAACACTCTCGAAAAGTTATATGATAAAACTTTAGAATACTGGAAATCCAATACCCCTGAACAAATAATTAATAATCAAAAAAAGTGTCGTGAATTATATGACAAATTTTTTACATTTGAAAACTATGGGAAGTTTGTTGAATTAAAATTGATTGAATTAAAAAACAAATAAAAAACCCACTCGTTAAAGTGGGTTATTATATTATGCTCCCGTATTTTTACGTTTTGGTCGGTTATTATAACAAGTTTGAGAACAACAACCCCATTTACCATCAATATCTTTTGATGTACAAGGTACTTTACTTCCATCAGATAACTCTTTATACCATAATCCGTATTTAGAGCAATATTCTTGAAACCCTTTAATACTCCCTCGACTAGTCCAATCAGACATATCTTTGTTCTCCCACGGGTTACTAATTTTATGTTTACAAACTTTTTTTGGTGTAGGTTTTGTTTGGTTATTACCAGTACCTCCGGTAATTTTTACCGGTGAATTTTGTTTTTTACATTCAACACCATTTGCGGTAATCTTAATTTGAGTATTTAGAATGAAACGATTGTTATATTCATAATTTGTTATTTCATAACATTTCCCACTTTGGGAATCCCCTTTAATTTTATTCATAAATGCACCCGGTTCTTTGAATTTCTCACCATTAAAAATAATAACAATTTTTCCTTTACCATAAGGGTCATTTCTTAATTGATTTTGTAAACCATTTGTGATTGTTACATCATCAGGTTTAGTTAAGAATTTTTCAATACCCGGACTTTCTACACCAGCATCATATCTATGAGTGTTTTGGTCACCCGATTGTTCGCTAACCAATGGTTTTGCATCACCAAGTGTTGCTTTAATTAATTTTGAGAAATTTTCGTTTACAACTTTCATTCCTCCTTTGTGCTGTTCAAGGATTGCTTGTTTTTCCTGTTCAGTCAAATTGTTTAATATATGTTTCATAATATCTTTTTAATATAAATATACGGAAAAATAAAAAATCCACCGGTTAGGATAGATTAATTATACACATTGTTGTTTATGGAATTTTTTAAGATAGTAACCAAAATTATAAACCATAAAATAATATAAATCATCTTTAGTTTTATTATCAACATCTTCATTAGTATCTTGATAAAAATCGTCAATAAGGTCTTCCACCATCATATTGCACATATCACTAACAAAATTACCTGCACTATCGTACTCACAAGGGTTAGTTGATTCTAAAAGGGAAAAATCCAAATGGTCTTTAATCATTTTAAAATTAAATCTTCTACGAAGTGACGCAGGTAAACCCTCCACCAATAATTTATTCTGTCTTTCAGTGATTATAATTTTCATTTTTTAAATTTCAGTATCATCATCAACATTAGGATTCAAATCATCTTGTCTAATCGGTCTGTCATTAGATTTTGGTGTTTGATTATTTGTTGGTATAGTATTAACATTAGGTTGATTTGGTGTTGTTTTAGTTTGAACAGGACCTGAACTAGGTTGGACAGGGTCTGATTTAGGTTTACAAGGCTTTAAATTTGTTTTTGTAACATTTGTTGAGAACCAACACATGTATGTTTTTAAATTTTCCGGATTATTTCTACCCTCTTCCTGAAATCTTTCCTTCATTTTTTCTTTTACTGTATCACAAAACCAATCTTTGTAACTTTTCATGTCCTTCAAATTTTTACTTAACTCTTGTTTGTCTTTATCAGACATTTTTGGATTCCCCGAGTTAACCGCATTTTGAAATGATAATAAATTCTGATAAATTGTCTCACAAGAGTGTGTGTCAATATAATTATTTGCGTAATTTAATAGTTCTGCACTATCATTCTCAACAATTAAACCATATAACTCACGGATATTTCTTTTTTCTTGTTCTGTAATTATAAACTTCATATAAATAAATATCCCCCAATCCAAAAAGAAATGGGGGATTATTTTTTAGGTTTAGTTGTTATTAAGATTCAATAGCATCCAACGATGGGATTATTGTTCCAACAGGATATGTTGCCCCTTCAGGTGCTTGTGTTACAGATGTTTCACCCGGTTTAACACTAACCGCTCTACGTAATGGAATTGCCGCCTCATTAAGTGGACCAAAACATTCCGCCAATTCAACACCATTTACAGATTTAATAACCTTACATGGCATACAGAACATATTACTCATTTGAGTTGTTGGTGTATCACCAATAACAAATGAACGGTTTACCGTAGTTGATGTTTCCCAAGTCGGAGCTTGTGGTACCTCATCGTAATACCAAAAGAATGACCATACAGTTTTTTCGGTACCATCAGGTGTAGTAGATGGGTCTGGAACTAATTTAAGATTGGCAACCGATGGACCTGTCATAACAGGACATACAGAACGACCTTCTTGAAATTGTTTGCCTTGAACCGTAATCATTCTACCGGTAGCGACCGCTCCTGATGCTCCACAGAATGCAAACTTACCTTTATAAATCTTTAACGCCTTTTCAAAATCAGCTTGTTTTTTATTAAAACCTAAAAAGGTTAAAATACTTGATAATAATTTTTTCATAATATAATGTTTTATTTATAAATACTTTCATAAATAAAAAACCCACCTTTATGGGGTGGGGTTTATAATTAGATAACACGTTCGTCAATCAATTCAACCATTTGTTGTATTAAATTAAGAACCATTCCATCATCACTACGAGCATTTCTACTTAAACGAATGAAGTCATTAAATAATTTTTCATTTTGAGTATACATATCAACCAAACCATATTTAGATAATATTGGTTTAACTTCACCATCAACCCATTCTGATTTATCTACAGATATCAATGACATGGTTGCAGTTACTTTTGATAGTAATTCAACGAAATTAAATAATCTTGTTGTTGGAGAATCCCCTGAAAAATATTTTTGAGTAATTTTATTTTCCATGATATAATTAGAGAATGTCATTAACCCTAAAAAGAAAACTCTTTGTATTACGGTTTTTTGTTTATCTCCAATTAATTCTTTAGCGATTTCAATTCTTCTAACATTATTAGTTTCATCGATAAAATCTTCAGTAAAAACTTTAGTTAATCTTTTTGGTAAAAAATTCTCCATAAAAACTTTAGATTTAGAAACCTCTTTAGGGTCTTCAAATGCTCCATCAAGAATTTTTTCAGCAAATTCAGACATACCTGTTCCCCATTTCAATTGTTTATCGAAAATTAACATACTACGAATAATGATTTCGTTTATAGTTCGTAATCTTTGGTCGTCTTTTTCTTCTTTACCAACCAAACCATAACCAATCAATGATAATAGATGTGGGTTTGATTGAACATAACTTCTTGAGATGTTATTAAACATAGATGATGAACCCCAAATCAAGTGGATTGGTTGTACCGGTTTTTGTTGTAAATTCAGTTTATTAAATTTGAAACGAATCATTTCAATAACTTTGTCTTCATCATAATCGATATCATCAAAACTAATAACCTTTTGGTCTTCCAAACACCAAAACTTAACAGCAATGATATTTTTGTAATCCAAAGTTAGCTGTCTGATTTCTTGTTTAATATTCATTGGCAAATTTTCAAATTTAACCACAGGAATTGATTTATTATTTGCGATTGAATTAAGTAATTTAATACATTCGTTAGATAATTGAGGTGAATGTGTTTGGGAAGCTCCTTTAATAATTTCGTGCATCCAATACGCCCAAAATTTTGAAGCTTGATTACCTTGTAATATTAAATTGTTATTAAGGAATTTTTGAATGATTGTTCCTCTCTGAACTCCGTCAACAACGTCTTCAGATGACAATCTGTTTTCTTTGTAGAAAACCAATGTACCAATTCTTTCACCACATAAGAAATCCAATAAAATACTTTTTTGAATTTTAATTGAATGTTGACCACCCGGTCTTTGGTAAATAGGTTTTGGATTATATTTTTTGTCTTGACCCCATCCGATTTCGATGGCTCCAGCCGTAACTTGTGATGCCGGACTTTCATCTATATAGATAAGATAATGTTTTCCGGTTTTACCTTCAAAGAATTGAAAGTTTGTTAAGCTAATTAATTTACTAACGGCCAATTTACTTAATTCGGCCAAATTCACTTTTCCGCTCATAACAACTTTTGTGTCATTCTCGGCAGGAGAAAGAATAGTTCCTGCGTTTGTGTTTTGTGTTTCAATCATAATTTTTTTAATTAACCCATGTTAATGCCGTATGATATAGTCGGGTTTAAAACTATACTAGCCTTTGTAATTACACCACAAAGATAATAGTAACATTTTAATTAATCAATTATTTTTTGAAAAAAAAAGGGAGGGGAGTTTGGGTTAACATTTTTCTCTACCTTCAAAATAAAACTCGGTACATTCAACATAGAACATATCGGTTAAGGTAGATTGAAATTCTTTATAGTTAAAATTGGTTTCCTCATAATAATAAGGGTGAAGGCAATCCATAAACACGGAGAAGAAATAATATTCAAAATTTTCAAATTCATCTTTATCACAAATACGGTCCCGGGTGAAGTCCATTGTCGCCTTCAATTCCTGTTTAACCAAATCATAGTTACGTCTTAACCAAAGTTTGGAATTAAACATTCTATCATACTGTTCTTCTGTTATAATAAATCTCATATAAATAAATATCCTAAAACGTTAAAAAAAGGGGGCGGGGGGGATTTGAGAACGACCGAAGGGAGTCCGGTTCGGGATGTATACAAATTAACCAATCTGAGATGCGGTTGTTCCATATTTTTGATTAACAATATTTAAAAATGATTTACCCCAAACATTCATACCACCAAACATATTAATAAGTTCGTCAATAAGTTCATCTCCCAACCATAGGGTATCAAATCGGGATTCGGTGATATCCGG
>Ga0114978_10003901_pt1 | contig 12145 bp, 29 predicted proteins | sample S_140212_EF_Meta_FD_87027 | JGI IMG/M metagenome (GOLD analysis project Ga0114978, IMG submission 87027) | Freshwater microbial communities from Lake Simoncouche, Canada to study carbon cycling - S_140212_EF_MetaG | ecosystem: Environmental > Aquatic > Freshwater > Lake | place: Lake...
AAAGATGGTGTTGGATATGTTGTAGAAAATGATGATCCAGAAGATTGGATATCCGACGAATTGAATTGGGAAGTCGGTGTTGGTTCACTCATGGACACATTATTTGATTTAGGAATGTGGATATGCGAAGATGAAGAGGAGAATATATAATATGTGGACGAAGCAAGAAATTTTCGAGATGGCGCGTGAAGGTGTTATCCGTGTGACGTTTACCAAGTCTGATGGAACAGAGCGTATTATGGTATGTTCATTGTTGGATCAATATCTTCCTCCTATCATGGAAGATGCTGAGGTGACAACGAAGGATAATCCGAATGTTCTAGCAGTGATGGATCTTCAAGCACGAAGCTGGCGCTCATTTCGAATCAATTCGGTTATTAAAGTGGAGACAATGGAATGACTAAACTGAAAATTACAGGCCTGCGTGATACTGCAAAGGCTATGACAATTGAACCAGCACAGAATGGCACATATGGGCATATAGGTTCGCAAGGTGGTACCGAGCAGATGTATGCCGGTCTCATGGAACGCCTACCCGCGGACCTGCGCGATAAATTCAATATCATCTGTTCGCGTGTGCGTGAGATTGATTCCTCAAAGCGCAACCTTCTTTGGTTGCATGATACATGGGATGATCCTGAGTCCGAGCATCTTAAGGATCAAAAGAGCCTCGATAGGTTCGAACGATTGATTTTTGTTTCGAACTATCAGCAGGCCACTTTCAACATGGCGCATGGTGTGCCATATGCCAAGAGTGTCGTACTCCAGAATGCTATCACACCGATCGAGGATCACGATAAGCCTCAGGGCACAATCAACCTTATCTATCACACAACTCCGCACCGTGGTCTGGAACTCCTTGCACCTGTTGCTGATTTTCTAACCGATCGCGGTATTGATTATCACCTTGATGTTTATTCATCGTTTGCAATCTATGGTTGGGAACACCGAGACGAGCCATATAAGCCCACGTTCGAACGGCTCAAGGCTAATCCTAACGTGACGTATCATGGGTATCAGCCAAACGCTACGATCCGCAAGGCTTTGAGAAAGGCTCACATCTATGCATATCCCAGCATTTGGCCTGAAACGTCTGGCATTTCTGTAATCGAGGCTATGAGTGCTGGTTGCCAGATTGTATGCCCTAATTTGGCTGCATTGCCCGAGACCACAGCCAATTTTGCAATGATGTATGGCTGGACAGAGGATGCTAATGTTCACGTTAACCGCTTTGCTGGTTTGCTTTTGTCTGCAATCAACCAACACTGGGATCCAAATAACCAGAACAAGATGAACTTCCAGAAAATGTATACCAACAATTTCTATAACTGGGACTATCGTGTCCAGCAGTGGATTGGTTTCTTGCGTGGTATTGATGGTTGACAATACCTTAGCCGTGTGGTATGATGTTTTAAATATGAAAGGGTCAACTCATGGCTAAGAATTTGTTGTCGGTCTCGACAAAGAAAAAGGTCAAGCGGATCACACCGCGTGGCCTAGATCAGAAGTATCTCGGTGAGGAGCCGACTTGGGAAAACCAGCAGCTCCTTACCGAAGATGAAATTCAATCAAAGTTGGCTAGTGCATATAACTGGTACAACTATTTTGCCAATCCTAAGATGAACCGTGAATTCCTTACCGAGTTCATGGTGGATTCTGGTATGTCCAAAGCGGCCGTGCAGATGATGAATAAGGTTGATGACCACCACATTCTTCCTAGCACATGGAAGATGGCGCGCATGATTACGATGGGCTATGATGCACCGAAAATACGTCGGGAAATCCTATTCAATGATATTGTCGAAATTGTGAAGCGTGGTATAGCTATTGCTGAGGCTGAAAGGCCGCCGTCGGCTATGTCCAAAAGCACGGTGACAAATAATCTGCTGGCTGATGTTGAGTCTATGGTAGATGCCAATGATGAACAGCTTACCAAATTTTATGAACTCCTGAAAAACAAAGCTCCGAAGCCGGCAATGGTTACAGATATTGCTAACTATTACCAGCCGTGGGTTGATGAAATGAAGGAAGCATACGCAACAAAAGACACCGATTTCAAGTATGCTTATCGTCATATGACCAAGAAACAAATCAAGGAGCGCATTGCTCTGTTTGAAGGAATCATAAATGATTGTAAGTCTTATGTGGGCAATAATCGCAAAGCTGTTGTACGCAAGCCACGCAAGATCAAACCTAAGAGCGATACCGTTATCGTCAAAAGCCTCAAGTATCAAAAGGAAGATGTTGACCTGAAAATCGTCAGCATTGATCCTACCAAGATCGTCGGTGCTAAGGAACTGTGGACATTTAACACTAAATATAATGTTCTCGCGCACTACGTTTCTGATACAGGCCTGTCTGTAAAGGGAACAACTCTTCAAAATGTAAATGATAAGTTGTCCTCGCAAAAGAAACTTCGTAAGCCAGATCAGGTGTTGCCTGATATCACTGGATCAACGTCCAAAGCTGCCATCAGGTCGTTTGAGGCCCTAACAACCAAGGCGAGTGTACCAAATGGACGAATCGCAGATACAAGCATTATCCTTCGAGCAGTCAAATAATGTCGTAAAGTTTCCAAAAAATAATCCTCGCGCTCATGTGGTCGTGATAGACGACAATGACGAGGAACGGATCAAGTTCAAGCATGACTTTGTAGACCAAGCGGTACATGATGTTGGCAAAAAGCTTATGTACCTCTTGTCGACCAAAGGCTTTGATATAACCACGCCAGAGTTTGACGATAGCTATACGTTCACGATGGAATCGCTTCGTGCTACTCTCTTGCAGTCCATGGGTGTTAGCCATCCTTTCCTCATCTTTATCAATGACTTCATAGAAGGTTTGAATAAACTTGAGGAAGAGCTTGACGACGACGAATAATCCGTGTACTATACAGAATGAAATAAGGAACCGTGGTAATGATTCTCGTTGACTTTAGCCAAGTTATGATATCCAATCTGATGGTTCAATTGTCCAACAATGACCAGAAGCTTGATGAATCAATGGTCCGCCATATGGTTCTTTCAAGCTTGCGTATGTACAAACAAAAGTTTCCTGAGTATGGCGAAATTGTCGTTTGTTGCGACGGTCCGTCATACTGGCGTCGGCAGGTATTCCCTCACTACAAAGCCAATCGCAAGAAGAACCGTGACAGTTCTGGGCATGATTGGGCTACCATCTTTGAATCCCTCCACAGAATCCGTGACGAGATCCGCGACAACATGCCATATCCTGTGCTGATCTTTGATCGCGCAGAGGCCGATGATGTTATCGCGGCCCTGTGTCACGCATACGGTGAGACGATGAACTTGCCTACCGCTGAGAAAATCCTCATTCTTTCCAGCGACAAGGACTTTGCTCAGCTCCAGAAGTATGCCAACGTCCAGCAATACTCGCCTATCATGCGGAAGCATATTGCTATTGATAACCCTGAGCGGTTCAAGCAGTACCACATTCTGCAAGGCGATAGTGGCGATGGTGTGCCAAACTTCCTGTCCGTCGATGACACCTTCGTGTCTGGTGGTAGACAGAAGCCACTGCCCAAGAAGAAGCTTGAGGAGTGGACTACTCTCCAGCCCGAAGCATATTGCACTGGTGAAATGCTGCGGAACTATTACCGCAATAAGAAGCTGGTCGACCTTGATGAAGTACCTGAGGAATTGCAGACGCAATGCGTTGAGGCTTATCGTTCATACGAGCGGCAGCCGCGTAGTAAGATCCTCAACTACTTCATTCAGAACCGCTTGCGTACATTGACAGAGGCTATTGGAGAATTTTGATGAAATTATCTGTATCTCGACCAGGAACAGAAATAAAAGCTATTGGTTCGCGTGTCAAAATTATTGAAGGCAAAGATGTCGGAAAAGTTGGAACACTAATTAAGTTCCATAAAGTTGGATGGCCTGGTCAATTTATGGGAAAAAAATGGATTAGTGATAGAGAACTAAATGAGGATACTTGGACAAACCATATTGATAGCTCTGGCAAATCTGCTATGGTAAAACTCAATGATATTACCAAGCATGAATATAGAACTAGGGTTGGAATCAAACTGGATGACGGTGTGATAATTTGGGCTTGGTATTGGGATTGTGAAAATGAGTACTGATCGTTTAGAGCGTGATATCACTGCAATGGAAAAAGAAATCCGGCAGTTAAAAACAAAGCTGGATAATTCCATCATTGATATTCGTGCAGTCAATTTTTATGGTTGGGTCAACTCTGCGCCAGCTATAAAAGCTAGAACTTGGGAAGTGGTGCGCCACGAAATTCAATACAAGCGCCAAGGATCGTCCGAGTGGATATCTATTCCCACAATAAACCGCGATGATGAAAATTCATATATAAAGATTGTAGTACCAACTGGAGAACTTGAAGAATGATTGATATGGCAAATTATGCTCAATTTGTTATGGCTGTGACGAGTAAGGAAAGCCGCGTGTGTGCGGAATTTCTTGACAGAGTGAAGCAAATACACTATGATAAGAATAATGTAATCAACGTGCCTCTGTTGCTCACTGGTTTGATTGGCATGACCAGTGAAGCTGGCGAGGCCCAAGAGATCGTGAAGAAGGTTTTGTTTCAGGGCAAGCCTTACACCGAAGATACTCGGCAGCACCTTATCAAGGAACTTGGTGACGTAATTTGGTATTGGACCAATGCATGTAATGCGTTGCAGGTTGATCCGAATGAGGTAATCGCGATGAATGTTAATAAGCTTCAGGCTAGATATCCTGGTGGTAAGTTTGATGCAGTCTATTCCGAAAATCGTAAGGAAGGTGATATCTAATGGTAAAGAAGTTGGTGTTGGTAGAGGCTATCTCGCAGTACCGCATGACGTATGTGATGGAGGTCAATGACGATCCACAGCATGCCTTGGATGCGCTCACACTGGGTGAAGCCAGAGAAGAAATGAGCCAGGAGTGGTTAGGTGAAACTATTTTCTCCCATAAAGAGATTACTGATGAACAGTATCTCAAAATTTTCAACGAAAGAAACGGTTACCTCGAAACCTGGACCGACGATCAAAAGCGAAAGTTCATTTATCGAGTTGACTATACAGGAGGATCCGTGGATGAATAAGCGTCCTGCGCTCGCGCAGATTATCGAAAAAGTTGAAACTCAGAAGACCAAGTCTAAGCAGGTCGAGTTTCTAAAGAAGTACTCTTGCAAGGAACTCAAGACCGTTATTGGTTATGCGATGGATCCTGGTGTGACATGGTTGCTCCCTGAGGGTGATCCTCCGTTTACACCTCTTGCACAATCAACCGATCAGGAAGGCCGCTTCTATAATGAAACGGATAAGCTTCTCTATTTCATCGCCTCTCCTGAGGGGCAGAATGTGAAGCAGATTCGGCGTGAACAGCTTTTCATTCAGGTGCTTGAATCCATTGATCCTCGTGATGCTCAGTTGCTCCTTCGCATGAAGAACAAGCAATTGAAGATCAAGAAGGAAGCGGTCAAGGAAGCATTTCCTAATCTAGCAGCTAACTGGTAAGGTACAATGAACACAGCATTTGTTATTGGTAACGGTACTTCGCGCACTGGTTTTGATTTGCTTCGCTTGAAGCCTTTCGGTACAGTGTTTGGTTGCAATGCTCTTTATCGTCAGTACCATCCTGACTATGAGTTGCCCGATTATCTGGTGGCTATTGATGAAGGTATCATGCGCGAGATTGAAGCTTCGGACTTTCCGTCCAAGCGCGTGATTTTTCCTCCGATTGACGAGCGGTGGGAACCTGCTTCATGCAATCAGGGCCGTCCGCGTAGCAATGCTGGCATGAACGCAATGCGCGAGGCAATCAAATTGGACTTTGACCAGCTGATCTGTCTCGGGTATGATTTCCTCATCAAGGATCCCGCTGCGTCTGTGTCTAATCTCTTTCATGGCACAGACAACTACGGACCAGAGACACGCGCAAGCGCGAACGACAATCCTGGGCGTGTTCGCTACCTTCAGTGGCTCGTCAATCAGCATCCTGAGATTGACTTCATTTTCATCTTCCCATCGGACGCTATCGTGACACCTATTGAAGGTCCTAACGTGTTTATTAACACCTACGAAAACCTCAATCAGTTTACAACCCAACTTGTGGATGCCCAATAATGAATATGCCTGCGGCCCTTGATCTCGCTCTTTCTATCTTCATCTGGTTTAGTTCATCAGCCTTCGGCTACTTTGCAGCACGATGGTTCTGCCGCAAGTTCCTGGATAAAGATGATGATGTCGTTTCGCTAGGTACGGTATCTGCGGACGATATCATGGACTTTTCAGATGATGATAAGCCTTTCGTTCCCGTGAAGATTATCAAGGAGAATGGTCTCCATTATGCATGGTTTACCAATAACAACCTATTCGCTGGGCAAGCGGTGAGCGACGCCGAAATCCGCCTGACGGTTCAGGATCATCTTCTCGACCAGCTTGGGTTGAAGATAGCCTATGCCTATGAAGAGCCAGAAAAGGTTGCATAGTCGGTTACAAAAATTCGGTTGACAATAAGCCAGCTACCTGTCATAATGTAAAGAGTGACAACAGGAGCTTGCATGAGCCGATTTCAATTGATCTTGTCTAAACATTCTTCTACTGTAAAGTCCAAAGCAACCGTACAGTATGATAAGATAAAAGCAACCGAGCGTTATGTAGAGTACAGCTTAGATTTGATTGAAGCAAAGAAAGAACTCCAAGTGTGTGATTTCGTTACGAAATTTTCTGTTATGCGAGTAATAGAGAAAATTGAAACGAAAATAAAATACCACTACAATCATCCGAACTTCAACATGGCAATAGCTACTGCACAGGTCAAGCAAGCACGCCGACTGCTAAAACTGTAACGAAAATATTACAAAAATAATTCATTTTTCTTCAAATTATTTTATCTAGCAATTTCAATGACTTAGCTTTCCGATCTGGCTAAGCTGTTGATTTTGCTAGATTTTTATTTTCCGACCCGCTATTGACAACCAGACCAATTTGGTGTATTCTAAGAATATAAGATGAGTTGAGACACAGAGAGACACCTAGACCATGACAATAGCCGAGACTGCCCTGATCTTCTCCCCCCTTCTCTTTCTTGCTTTGGTCATGCTGGCAGCTTTTGCCATCGTCGCCGTCCTCGACAACCAGTAATACAGGAGCTTAGCAATATGGAATATGCAACCTTCACCGCCGTTCTTCTCATTGTCGCGTTTGTGTCGTTCTGTGTCGGCGTTCGCATGGGTTCGGCCTACGTTGCCAAGCGTATGGTCGAGGAGTTCGGCAAGTGAACACCGACACCGTACCAGAGACCGACGATTACCAGATTCCCTACGTTTCCCTTCGCTAATACAGGAACTTGACAATGACTGCTTTCCCCCGCGCCTTCACCGTTTACGGCTCTTTCTACGGCTCGGACGAGCTTCCCGAGGCCGTCGCGTCTTTCCCTACCTATCTCGAGGCTGAGATTTTCATCCGTCATTACCACGACACCGATCCGATCGTCGAGTATGATTTTTACCTGATCGAGATGACCGTAGGCGGTGTCCGTTTCGCCGCCTACGCCTAACACAGGAGCACAACAATGTCCAAAGTGGCTATCCGACCAAGTGTGGCAGAATTCCTTGAAAAATATCCGACCGTTGATGGCTATACCTTGCTTTGTGTTTGCGAGGAAATCAACCGTCGTACCGGTGCTGGTATTGGCGCTTACGGAATTCTGACGCAAGCCTTGCTCCTCGACAACGCCGGTGAATACCTAGTCCGCGTTTGCGAATCCTTCCAGAACCAATCTTCCAACTGAGGTAAATGAAAATGGCTACTCGTTCCGCTATCGGCTTCCAGGAATTTGACGGCACCGTGACTGGCATTTATTGCCATTGGGATGGCTACCTCGAGGGCGTGGGTCGCACCCTTGTTGAGAACTATTCCGATCTGAACACCGTCCTTGCCCTTATCGACCACGGCGATGTTTCATCCCTTGATCGGACCATCGGCGTTGCTCACCCGTTCTCCCGCTTCGGCACCGACCTGTCGGACTCCCAGTGGGAGTCGCTTTTCGGCGGCATGACCACCTTCTACACCCGCGACCGTGGCGAGGATACGCCTGCGCGTGATTTCACGGATGCCGATGCTTTCGTGGCCCATTACAGTGATTGCGAGTTTTTCTACCTGTTTGACGGCCACACCTGGTCGTACCGCACCCGTCGCGGCACCGACTTTGTGCCCGTGACGGCCGAACTCCACGCTTGACAATCCGATCCAAACCAGCTACTATTAGAGAATAGAAGGAGAGACCGAATGGCACATTATGGCTTTCACGAAGCACTCAAGCATGGCTTTGTAGTCGCGTCCGATCCCGCGCTAGATTGGGTCGTGGTCTGGAATGGTTCCAAGACCTTCAACGTGTATGACCTTTGCACCGACGCCAACTGGAAGACCGGCCTGAACGAGGTTGATATGTTCACGTCGGATGTGGCTGACCACGAGGATGCCAAGCAATCCGCAGCCGACTATTTTGCCCGTATCTATGCCAGCTTTGAGGAAATCGAAGCCGAAGCAACCTCGATGGGAGTCTAAAAATGACCAGCCTTTATATCAACCAGCGCGATGCTTGGGATGTTTCCGACTATGTGGAACAGCTTATGACCCTCAGTGAGGTCGTGGAAGTTCCTGGCGTGAATGAGCAAATCAGCCAGCTTCGGTATGAGATGCTACATAAGTTTACCAAGGAAGAACTTGAAGCCCAGGGCGTCGTCCCTCTCAACGGTTAAGGAGTAATAACATGCCGAATTGGTGCAGCAATACCATCACTGTTTCCCATGAAGATGGCGAGCAGATGGCCAAGCTTGAGAAGGCTATGGGCGAAGGCAATCTGTTTCAGACCTTCGTTCCGCTTTCAAGTGGCGAGTGGGACTATGGTACTGCCTGCGAGGAGTGGGGTACCAAGTGGGATGTGAATGGCGGTGAATTCAATTTGGATGAAATTGCTGGCAATTACAATACCGGTTTTGGTTTCTTTGATACGGCTTGGGGTCCTCCGATCGCTTTCTATGAAGCAATGAAGGAGCTCGGTTTCCAGATCACTGCTACTTACCACGAGCCGGGCCTCGCTTTCATTGGTCAGTGGTCCAATGAAGATGGCGACGAGTGTTTCGAATATGACTTCGAGGACGAGGACTGGCGCGACGGCATTCCAGAGGAACTGACCGAGCAGCTGGAATTTGAGTACGATTGCTGGCTTGAATCGCAGGAAGAGATTGAGGAGGAATAATCATGCCGTACAAGACCGTTGAAGTCTGGGTTGATGATGAAGAGATAAAGGATATCGAGGACTTTGATGACCACGATATCATTACCGAGTTGGAATTTCGTGGGTATCGTGTAGAAAAGGCAATTCCTGGTGAGACGCCGGATTCATTTGCAAATGCAATTTGGACTCTGTACCAAGCATATATAACCGAGAGTGATGCTGGTTTCAGACGAACCGCAGCTAAGGTATTCTGGGAACATTTAGGAAAGACAGCCTAATGAACGAACTTATCCACGCCGAAATCAAGATTAGCTTTATGAACTGGATCCAGTCCGAGATTTATCGGATCAAGGAAAACAATCCAGAAATTCGTGTGGGTCGGATCGCTCAGGATGTGACCGACACCGCATTTGCGGTTTTGCTCGGCGTGTGGGAAACCTCTCACGGTGCAAAGCAGATGGCCGAAGAGTTCTACCAAGTGGCTGATGCAATGGTGGCTAAGGCTAACCGCTAAAGGATGATGATATGTTGATTGGTCTCTGTGGTCTCATTGGTTCTGGTAAGGGTACCGTCGCTGAATATCTCATAGAAGAGCATTACTTCCTTGGTGCTTCCTTCGCTGAAAAGCTGAAGGATGCCTGCGCTTGCATCTTCGGATGGGATCGTGATATGCTTGAAGGTGATACGCCTGAGAGCCGCCGCTTGCGTGAAATCGTTGATCCTTGGTGGGCCGATCGGCTTGGCATTCCTCATTTCAGCCCTCGGTTTGCGCTCCAGCATGTTGGTACTGAGGTCATGCGTGGTACATTGCATCCTGATATCTGGGTGTTGGCTACCGAGCGGATGCTCAGCTACCACATGTCCCTGGACTTCTCTGAGAACATTGTTATTGCCGATGTCCGCTTTCCCAATGAGATAGCTATGATCCGTCGGCTTGGCGGGCAAGTCTGGCATATCCAGCGTGGCAAACTGCCCGACTGGTTTGGCAAGAAGCATTTCGCCACGGGCATCCATGAGTCCGAATATGCATGGAATAATGAGACCTTTGACCTGACGATCCATAACAATGAGACGATGGGTAGCCTATACAAAAAGGTTGACACCATCGTCCAGAAGTGATATGATGTTTCCACAATAGGAGATTAGGCATGAAAGTTGGCGATGTGGTAACTGTTCAAGTTCGCGATCCTCGCAATGCTGAGGCGTATGCCAATGGCGTGATCCGTGAGTGGAACGAATACACTGGTACCATCGTGCCTAATCTCAAAGGCTTTGGTCCTGATGTTTTCTGCCTGTCTACGGGTGATGCCAAGTTTCCCGTGCGCGTGATAGAGAAGGCTAGGACCACATTCTATCGTGCTGAGTTCGAGGGTGCTACTGTCACGCCAACATCAAAGACTTTCATCGTCAAGGGTTCAAAGCCCGGATCGTCGTACACTGTGACTTGTGATGGTTCGCATTGGAGCTGCACTTGCGTTGGCTTCGGCTTTCGTAAAGACTGCAAGCATGTGAGGGAATGCAAATGATGGCTATTCTCGGTATCCTCGTTGGTGTGCTATTGTGTTCCATGGCAGTTGCAGCCATTCTGTGGATGTGGATGATGATTTATAGCATGTTCAAGAAGGAAAAGTGATGCCATTCGGAGGATATAATCCACTTGATGATGGTGAGTATGAAGATTTTTCACCGTGGGGTCCAAGGAGAGAACCGTTGATTACCGAAGAGCGTTTACACGAGATCATTACTCAAGCTGGCTTTCGCGTTAATGGAGATGAGATACTTTCTCGCTGGCGCGAAGGTGTGGATATTTCCGATGATGTTATGAAGCTTATCAAGTTGGTCGCTGAGGAGTGTATCAGACTTGGCGAAGAATCGCAATATAAATGCAGGACATTTCCTGTGTCGGTAGCAATCAAAGATCATTTTGGATTAGACTGATGTTGGTTGTTGTCAAGGTTCCTCGTGACTTCCAAGATGTTGGAGAAAGTTTAGCCAAAATCATAGTTGATGTTGGTTTTGCTAAATCAAAAACAGAAGCGAGAAATCATATCAAGGGCGGCGGCATAAGGCTCGATGGAACAAGAGTGAATGATCCTTATGCCAGACTAGCTAAAGATGGACCGAAATGGTTTTTAGTGGAGCATGATGATGCCTAGATATTCGTTGGTACGCGACAAAGATGGTGCTGGTGATTCCGGTCCTATGTGTGAAATCCTTGACGCTGAGAGCGGTATGCCTGTTCACAATGCTGACTATCCTATGGTTGGCTTTGGTGTTCGCGTCGGCTCACCGTATGGTCGCACATACGCTGCACAGGATTACTGGCAGACCACGCCGATTACCGAGATCACTGAAGAGTCGGTCAATGATGAAGGTTATTGGACCGTAAAGTTCAAGACCAAAAACTCAAGCTACATATGGAAGGAGTTTTGATATGACAGTCCGCATTGAATATATGATAGTGAATGTTGTCGGTTCAGTGATTAATAATTGGACAACATGTGAAGGTTCCGTACAAAATGATCCACAGGTGTACATACCTCGCGCATACGCGGCAGCGAATCGTTTTTCTCAAGGAATGAACGGTCATAAGGCGCGAGTCCGTATAGTTGATGAACAAACAAACAGAATAGTGGATATGGTCAATGTCTGATAAAGATGATATGTGGGAAGCTTTCGCAAAGATAGGTGAAGCAATGGCTGAACGTGAAAAAGAACTTGACAATCTCGCAGAAACCTGCGATTATGATATGAAGCTTGCAGTTACTCGTTGGGTGTTCAAACACATTGCGGCTCATGGCGCAGAAGGCGGTTCTTATCGCCATCTGATTTATGATCGCCTTGGTTTTGGACCCGATGCTTATGCGCCATTGTGTAGTGATGGTCTATTCATTAGCAATGAGTTTGATGCTGAGGCTTTG
>Ga0114978_10003902_pt1 | contig 12144 bp, 11 predicted proteins | sample S_140212_EF_Meta_FD_87027 | JGI IMG/M metagenome (GOLD analysis project Ga0114978, IMG submission 87027) | Freshwater microbial communities from Lake Simoncouche, Canada to study carbon cycling - S_140212_EF_MetaG | ecosystem: Environmental > Aquatic > Freshwater > Lake | place: Lake...
ATTCGTGCTCGGCGTTTCGAGCGGCGCCGGTTTCGGCGTTGCTGCAGTTCTCGCGGGCGCGTACTTGTTCGCACTTCCCGCCGTCACTTTCGGCGGTGAAGTCGGCGGCGCCATCGCGGGCGCGCTCATCACGCTCGCCATCGTCGCCTGGCTCGGTCGCGCGCGCGTGAGCGATGGAGGCGATCACGGTTCGGGCGCGAGCGATCCGACCGCGCTTGTGCTTTCTGGCGTGATCGTCGGCGCGATCTTCAGCGCAGCCACCATGCTCCTCGAACAACTGGTTCCGCATGGATTGCGCGGCGATCTTCTTTCCTGGATGGCGGGCCGGCTGCCCGAGATTCCTGCGCGCTCGGCGTTGGTAACTGTTTGCGTGAGCGTTGCCGTTGGATGGATCGCGTTGGCCTCGCAAGCTGGCGCGCTCGATGTTGCCAGCCTTTCCGACGATGAGGCGCGCAGCAGTGGCGTTGATCTCGGCGCGTTGCGCAGAAAACTCTTTCTTGTGGGCGGCATTCTGGCGGCGGTCGCAGTTGCTTACGCCGGACCAATCGGATTCATCGGGCTCATCGGTCCGCACATCGCGCGCAAACTCGTCGGTTCGCGTCACGGCGCGCTCGTGCCCGCATCGGCGCTCGCGGGGGCGGCGCTGTTGGTGAGCGCCGACGCGGTGCGCCAATGGATCGACCTCGGCACCGGCCGCCTTCCCGTTGGCGTCGTCACCGCGCTCGCTGGCGGTCCCGCGTTTCTCTGGCTTTTGCGGAGCGGCCGATGGAATCGCTGACCGCTCCTCCTGCCCGCGCACCGCTCTTGATCGGTGAGAACCTCGGTCTTCGCTACGGCCTGCATGGCAGCTTTCACGGCAGTTCTCGCGGCGGTTCTGCTGCACAGGTGGTCGACGCGGTCGTTGGTGTTTCGCTCACGCTCGCCGAGGGCGAGATCCTCGCCATTGTCGGCGCCAACGGTTGCGGCAAGAGCTCGCTGCTGCGCGTGCTTGCGTGTCTCGAAACCGCCCCGCGCGCGAGTGGTCGCGTTGAATATCGCGAACTTCGCGCCTCCGCACGCAGCGTCGCTCATCGTCTCGCGGCGGTGCGCGCGCTCGTTCCGCAGCGACCCGAGGCCACCGCAGCATTTTCCGCGCGACAGGTGGTACGCCTCGGTCGTTTTAGCGTTGGACCCGATGAATCCGCAGTCGATCGTGCGCTCGGCGATGTTGGTTTGCTTGCCCGCGCCGAACTTCCGGTGAACACGCTTTCCGGGGGAGAACGCCAGCGCATCGCCATCGCCCGCGCTTTCGCGCAACTCGATCGAGGTGGAGTGGGGGGCGGCGTGCTGCTGCTCGACGAACCCTTCAGCGGCATCGACCCCGGCGAAGTCGCCCGCATCGTTACCGCACTGCGCATGCGCGCTCGAGCCGGCGCCGTCGTGCTGACTTCGCACGACCCCGGCCTCGCCCGCGCGATCGCCACCCACGCCATGGTGATGAAGGAAGGTCGCGCGATTGCCTTCGGAGCGGCGGGGGAGGTGCTCAGCGCGAAACTGCTGAGCGAGGCCTACCGATCGCCGATGCGAGAAGTGGGAGATTGGATCGTGCCCGATCTCACCGCGTCGCAATCCACTGAGCGAGGTAGGATGCGTTCATGAAGTCGCTGATCTGGATCATTGCCATCTTCGTCCTTCAAGCGGTTGTGGCTTACTTCGCAAAGAAGGCGCAGGCTGCGGCTGCGGTGAAAGCGGCGGAGGCGGCCATGGCTGCTCCTGTGCCCGCAGCCAACGCCGCATCCAACCCCGGATCACGGCCAAACTCACGGCCCGCCCCGAAGGCCAGTTCGAAATCAGGACCGAAGTCAGGACCGAAGGCCAGCCCGAAGCCCGCGATCAAGCCCGGATCCATCCGCCCCTCGGCTGCTCCGGCCGTCCGCGGTGGCGACTCCGCCGCCGCGCTCCTCAGCCGCCAGCGTGTCGCCGACTCGGTTGCCCGGGTAAAGGCCGCCGAGTTGCGCGCCAGCAGCGGGCTTCCCTCGGTGGCCCCCCAATCTTTGTCCTCTCGCACTTGGGAAAGGTCTTCCGTTCCCTCGGTAGTCAATCTGAGAGACCTCGCCAACGCGCTGCGCAACCCCGCCCGCGTCCGTCAGGCGATCGTCATGAACGAGGTCCTCGGCCGACCGCGCGTCGATCGCCCTCTCTGAACCGGGCCCTGACCCCGAGCGCAAGCCGCTTCGCCATGCAATTCTGTGATCGGTGGTGATTTACACCGCTTCACCCCATGATCGGTCGCGATCCTCCCTGAATCCCAACCGTTCGTGGTTTCTGCTATTGTCCCGCCCCACGCGGCGTCGCCGCTCCAAACACCATGATTGATATCCGAAAGCTCAAGGAACTCGTCCGCCTGATGGTTGAAAACGACCTGACCGAACTCGACATTCGAGACGAGCAGGAAACCGTCACCGTCAAGCGCCCCGGACTTCACGCCACCCCCCAGGTCTTCGCAGCTCCCGTGCTCGGAACTGCGATGGCACCAGGGATGGCACCAGGGATGGCAGCAGGGATGGCCGCCCCCGCGCCCCATCACGCCGCCCCCGCGCCGGTCAAGGAAGTCCTCCCCGCCATCGAAAGCCCCATGGTCGGCACCTTCTACGCCGCCGCCGGCCCCGACAAGGCGCCCTTCATCTCGGTCGGTTCCCTCGTCGGTCCCGACACCACCGTCTGCCTGATCGAGGCCATGAAGATCTTCAACGAGATCAAGGCCGAGACCTCAGGCACCGTCGAGGAAGTGCTCGTCAAGGGCGGTCAGCCCGTCGAGTTTGGTCAGCCGTTGTTCCGCATCCGCCCGAGCTAAGCCGCGCCCGCGCTCAGGCCCAAGCCCATGCCCAAGCCCGCGCCCGTGCATCCAAGCGCACCTTTCGGAACATCTATGTTCAAGCGAATCCTGATTGCAAACCGCGGCGAGATCGCCTTGCGCGTCATCCGCGCCGCCAAGGCCCTCGGCATCGAGACCGTCTGTGTGTATTCGACCGCCGACAAGGACGGTCCATGGCTCGAGCAGGCCGATCAAGCCGTCTGCATCGGCCCCGGCCCGAGTCCGCAGAGCTATCTGCGCATCGACCGCATCATCGCCGCCGCCGAAGTCTCGCACGCCGATGCCATTCACCCCGGCTACGGCTTCCTTTCTGAGAACGCGCACTTCGCCGAAGTCTGTCGTGACAGCGGCTTCGAGTTCATCGGTCCGTCGCCCGAAGCGATGGCGTTGCTCGGCGACAAGGTCAGCTGCAAGAAGATGGCGCGCAGGGTCGGCACGCCCGTCTTTCCGGGCACCGAGGATGCGATCGAGGACATCGACGACGCGGTGAAGGTTGCCGCTGAAGTTGGCTACCCCGTCATCGTCAAGGCGACCGCCGGCGGTGGTGGACGCGGCATGCGGGTGGCTCGCGATGAAGCGCAACTGCGCGCCGGCATCGAAAGCGCGCGCCAAGAAGCAACCGCCGCGTTCGGCAACGGCGCGGTGTACATCGAGAAATTCCTCGAGAATGCGCGCCATTTCGAGGTTCAGACCATCGGCGACAAGCATGGCAACGCCGTGCATCTCTTCGAGCGCGACTGCTCGAGCCAGCGCCGCCACCAGAAGCTCGTCGAGGAGGCGCCTGCTCCGGGCGTCGATCCCGCCAAGCGCAAGCAAGTCTGCGAAAGCGCGGCCGCACTCATCGCCAGCGCGAAGTATTCCGGCGCGGCAACCGTCGAGTTTCTGATGGACGCCAAGCAGAATTTCTACATGCTCGAGGTGAACACCCGCGTGCAGGTCGAGCATCCGGTCACCGAAATGATCACGGGCATCGACATCGTGCGCGAGCAGATCATGGTGGCGTCGGGCAAGCCGTTGTCGGTCAAGCAGGCCGACATCAAGGTGAACGGCCACGCGATCGAGTGCCGCATCAACGCCGAGGATCCTGATCGCGGATTCATGCCGCAAGCTGGCCTCATCGAACAATTCTCCGCGCCGGGCGGTCTGGGCGTGCGCCTCGATTCGCACGCGCGCGCCGGCTACCGCATTCCGCCCAACTACGACTCGATGATCGGCAAGCTCATCGTGCACGGCCCAACGCGCGAGATCGCCATCGCCCGCATGAAGGTCGCGCTCAGCGAATTCAAGATCGGCCCCGTCAAGACGACGATTCCGATGCACCTGCGCCTGATGAACAACCCCGACTTCAACAACGCCACCTTCGACATCCACTATGTCGAGCGGCTGCTGAAAGCGGAAGAGGCCGCGCGCGAAGCGGCGAAGCAGGTCGGCGAGAAGGTCGGCGAGAAGGTCAGCAAGAAGGTCGGCGCATGATCGAAGATGTGACGCTCGCCGATATCGAAGCGGCGCGCGCGCGCATTGCCGACGGAGTCGAGCGCACGCCTTGCACCATGTCGCCCGCGCTTTCGCGCATTACCGGCAGCGAGGTCTTCGTTAAGCTCGAATACCAGCAGCGCACCGGCAGTTTCAAGGAACGCGGCGCGCGCAACGCGCTTGTTCAACTTTCGCCCCACGCCCACCGCATCGGTGTTGTGGCAGCGAGCGCCGGCAACCACGCCCTCGCGCTTGCCTGGCACGGCCGCGAGCTTGGGATTCCGATCACTGTCGTCATGCCCACGGTTGCGCCGCTGGTCAAGCAAGCGCGCTGCCGCGAGCTGGGCGCACGCGTTCTGATCCACGGCGGCAACATCGCCGAGGCGAAGGAACTTGCCGACAAATTGGTCGCCGACGAAGGCCTCGCCTATGTGCACGGATTCAACGACGCCGCCATCATCGCCGGCGCCGGCACCGTCGCGCTCGAGGTGCTTGAGGAAGTCCCTAGTCTTGACGCGATCGTGGTGCCCGTTGGCGGCGGTGGACTCATCGCGGGCGTCGGCATCGCCATCAAGGCGAAGCAACCGTCCACTCTGGTGATCGGTGTCGAGGCCCGTCGCGCGGCGAGCTTTGCCCATGCGCTGCGTCACGGCGCTCCCACGCGCATCTCGATGGAACCGACGCTCGCCGACGGTCTGGCCGTTCCTGAGGTCGGTGCGCGCGCGTTCGCACTTGCGCGCAATCGCATCGATCAACTCATCAATGTCGACGAGGAGCTCATCTCCTTGGCGATCCTGCGCCTCGTTGAAATGCAGCATGGCGTGGTCGAGGGCGCGGGTGCGACGGCTTTGGCCGCGCTGCTTTCCGGCGAACTTCCGCAGTTGCGCGGCAAGCGGGTTGCGCTGCTTCTGTGCGGCGGCAACATCGATCCACTGGTGCTTTCCCGCGTCATCGAGCATTCGCTCGCCGCCGACGGTCGGCTCATCCAGTTCTCCGCCACCATCAGCGACCGCCCCGGAGGCCTCGCCGAACTTGCCGCCACCGTTGCCTCCACCGGCGCCAGCGTGCAGGACATTCGCCACGAGCGCATCTTCGGCGGGCCCGATGTTTCGCGGGTGCGCGTTTCCTGCATCGTCGAGGTGCGCGATGCACGCCACGCCGATGAACTGCAGGAAGTGATGCGCGCCAAGGGCATTCGCATGCACGAGCGCGTTCGTCCACACACGCACGGTTAACCGATGCCTTCCATTGTGATTCCAGCCTACAACGAAGCGAACGGCATCGAGCGATGCCTGCGCGCGCTGCTGGTCGATGCCGTGGACAATCTGGTGGACAATCTCGTGATCGTGGTTGTTGCCAACGCGTGCAAGGACGACACCGCCGCGCGCGCCCGCGCCTTTGGCAACGGCGTGATCGTGATCGAGACCGAGCAAGGCGGCAAGACCAACGCAGTCAATCTCGGCGAGCGCACTTTGCGCGCGCGCGGGTTGGACCTTTATCCGCGCCTCTTTCTCGACGGCGACATCGAACTCGTGCCCGGCTCGTTGCCAGCAATGCTCGCGGCGGCGCAAGCGGGGGAGTCGCCGCGCATCGTCGCCGCTCGACCGCGCTTCGACGCCTCGCGCAGCAGCCTGCCCGTACGGCTGTTCTATCAAGGCGAGGCGTTCAATCCTTACCACCGCTCGGGCGCGCCCAACGGGAGCGGGACCTTTATGGTCAACGCCGCCGGCCGCGCGCGCTGGGACGAGTTTCCCGCCATCCTTGCCGACGACAGCTTCGTCGAACGCCGATTCGCCCCGTCCGAGCGCGCCACCGTTGCCGGCGCCACCGCCATCGTGCGTGTTCCGCGGACCTTCACCGCTTTGCGCCGCATTTCCGCCCGCAAGCGCCTCGGCGCCTACGAACTCGACAAGGTTGCGCCGCCACGCGCTGACGACCGCGGATCGGCGGGCACCTTCGGGGCTGTGGCGCGCGCCATGCTGCCCAATCCGCTGCATTGGCCTGCATTTGTCCTCTGGGCCGCAGTAAAGAGCTTCGAACGCTTCGAGTCGCGCGCGGCCGCCCGCAAGCAGGGCACCGATCGATGGCAGCACGACACCACCTCTCGAACCTGACCCGCTCGGACAGACCTCCTGTTGCGCGCAATTGTCCGAGAATGGCCCAATCGACGCGATCGGAGCCTCGGGCACAAGCCTGATGACCTGCAATTTATGAAACGGCGGCGCAATCCGCGCAGTTGGTTGAACTCCCTCGTGGTGGCGGCCGATGCATGGGCATCAGGGTTCCTCGCGACAACTAGGGTTGCCGCGGGTTCGCTACTACAGGGAGTACGAAACATGCGTGAAGGTTTTAATTTCAACGAGAAGGACGTCCTGACCACCGGAGAGGTTGCGCGCATTTGCAATGTCGCCAGCCGGACGGTGAGCAAGTGGTTCGATTCGGGCCAGCTCGCTGGCTACCGCATTCCGGGCTCGAAGGATCGCCGGATCCCAGTCTCGAACCTCATGCAATTCATGAAGAAGCACAGCATCCCGATGGATGGGCTTCGCAGCGGCGCGCCGCGCGTGCTCATCGTCGATAGCGACCCCGCCACGGCGGAAACGCTCCGCAAGGTGCTCGCCGAGCAGACCCGTTACGACGTGCATGTTGCGTCGGGCGCGTTCGCCGCCGGCGCCGAGTGCGAGAAGTTCCGTCCCCATGTCATGCTCCTCGATGTCCACATGCCTGAGGCCGAGAGCGGCGCGTTCTGCGCGTTCGTCCGCGGCTCGGATGAGCTTCAGATGACGAAGATCATCGGCATGTCGAATCGTCTAACCGAAGGTCAGATCGCCCAGCTCGTCGGCCGCGGATACGACACTGTCCTCCGCAAGCCGTTTACGGTGCGCCAGGTGATCGAGTCCATCGAACACGCACACGCGCTCGTCGCCTAAGTCCGAACAAGGGCACGAGCCGAAGCGCAACGCTCCATGGAGGCATGGGGCGTTGTGCTTTTTGCATGGGAACGCCTGCTTTTTGCACGGGGCCCGTGTCTTTGTCCATCGTCTGCACGCGCCGCGATTCTCCGCCACAATGTGCGGATGCTTCTCGCCGCCGGCGACATCCTCGCCATGGACATCGTGCTGCTGAGGATGGTCGTGCTTGCCGCGCTCGGCGGCGCGCTTGGTTCGGTGGTGCGCGATCGCGTTGTGAGCGTGTTGCGCACTCGCGCGGGCCGCGCTGACCTCGGCGTTCTCGCGGTGAATCTGGCGGCGTGCGTGATCGTCGGCCTCGGAGCGGGCTTTGCCGGAGCGGACCCGATCGCGCACTTCATTGTTCTCGGCTTTGCTGGCGGGCTCTCCACCTGGAGCAGTCTTGCGGTCGAGGTCGCTGGCGATATTCGTGCGCGGCGCTGGGCGCGTATTGCGCTGCATGTCCCCGGAGCCTTCGCGCTCGCACTCGCGTTGTTTCTCGCCGCGCGGGCACTCGCCGGAGATCACTCATGACCGTGCTGCGCCGGACGATGTTCGTCGCAGCGGGCGGCGCGAGCGGTGCCACGGCGCGCGTGCTGTTGGCGACGCTTCTGCCGATGGCCGTCGATCGGCCGCACTGGTCGATCGCGGCGTTGCTGCTGGTGAACCTCTCCGGATCACTGATGGCGGGATTCCTACGCGGCGTGCTCGAGGCCAAGCAGCAGCGGGGAGGCGCTAGAGTGGGCGTGGGCGATGGCGGGGGCGAATGGCTCGACGCGTTTCTCATCGTCGGATTCTGCGGCGGCTACACGAGTTACTCAGGATTCATCGCCATGGTGCCGGCCGGTTCCGCGCTGATTGCGGCGGCAACGCTCTGCCTCTGCCCGCTCGTTGCGCTCCTCGGCATGCTGCTCGGCGTGCGCCTTTCGGGCGGCTATCCTGCCCGACCCGCGTCCCTTTGAGCGCGCGCATCGTAGGAACCCGCCCGTTGAAGATCGCACTGGCCCAGATCAACTCGAAAGTCGGCGATCTCGCCGCCAACGAAATCCAACACGCCGATGCAATCGCCCGCGCGGTCGCGTCGGGAGCGCAACTCGTGGTATTTCCTGAGATGTCGGTCCTCGGCTATCCGCCGCGCGATCTCGTCGAGCGCCACGGTGTGGTGGAGGCGTGCGAGGCGGCGGTGGCGCGGCTCGCCAAGTTGGTTCCCGCGTCGATGCTCGCTCTCGTTGGCCTGCCCATCAAGTCGCGCGGTCGTCCCTTCGCCAACGCGCTCGCGATGCTGCGTGATGGTCGAGTCGAAGGCTACGCCACCAAGCAGCTGCTTCCGAGCTACGACGTCTTCGACGAAGACCGCCACTTCACGCCCGGCCCGCACTCGGTGGTGATCGACCACGCGGGCGAGCGCATTGCGGCGTTGCTGTGCGAGGATTTCTGGCAGGCCGGTGATGCGCGCGCCGTGCGTTGCTATCCGCGCGACCCCATCGCCGACGCCAAGGCCAACGGCGCCACCATGATTGCCGTTGCGAGCGCAAGTCCGTTTGTCGCTGGGAAAGATGCGCAACACGCAGCGCTTCTGCTTGCGCGCGCGCGACAGATCGGTTTGCCGATCGTCAGTTGCAACGCCGTCGGCGGGCAGGATGATCTGGTGTTTGACGGCGGATCGCGAGTAGTTTCGGCCGAGGGCGTTGTGCTCGGCGGTTGCGCGCGTTTCTCCGCCGACATGATCATCGTCGACACGCGCGCTTCCATCGTTCACGCGCCGGCTCCTTTGAGCCTCGACAGCGAGCGCTTTCACGCCTGCGTGCTCGGCACCCGCGACTACATCGCCAAAACCGGACACGCGTCGGTTGTCATCGGCCTCTCGGGCGGAATCGATTCTGCGCTTGTTGGCGCGATCGCCGCGGCGGCAGTTGGTCCGGCGAAGGTGACGGGACTGCTCATGCCTTCGCGATATTCTTCGCAGGGTTCGCTCGACGACGCCCGCGAAACCGCGCGCATCCTCGGCCTCGGCCGCATCGAAACCCTGCCGATTGACGCGATGCATCTCTCGATTGAATCGATCGTGGCCAACAAGTTCGCCGTCACCGGGCTCGCCGGCGAGAACCTGCAATCGCGCGCGCGCGGTTTGCTCCTCATGCTCGCATCCAACGCAACGGGCGCGTTGGTGCTCACCACGGGAAACAAAAGCGAATACGCCACTGGCTACGCCACGCTCTATGGCGACATGAACGGCGGCCTCGCTCCGATCGGCGATCTCTACAAGACCGAGGTGTACGCCATGGCGCGTATGCTCAACGCACGCCACGCCGAGCATGGATTCGCGATGCCGCCGATTCCCGCGGCCAGCATTGATAAAGCGCCGAGCGCCGAATTGCGCCCTGATCAGACCGATCAGGATTCCTTGCCGCCGTACGAGGTGCTTGACGCGGTGCTGCGCGTGCTCGTTGATGGCGAAGGCTCGGTGAACGAAGCGATGGAGAAATCAGGCGCGCCGCGAGAAGTCGTGCAGCGCATTGCCACCATGCTCGATCGCGCGCAGTTCAAGCGCGATCAGGCCGCGATCATCCTCAAACTTTCGCCACGCGCGTTTGGTCGCGGCCGACGCTACCCGATCGTTTCGGGCTGGAGCTGGTGACATGCCCATTCGCGTGCTCGCTCCTGAGTTGGTGAACCAGATCGCTGCAGGCGAAGTGGTCGAGCGCCCCGCGAGCGTGGTCAAGGAACTCGTGGAGAACTCGCTTGACGCGGGCGCGCGCAGGATTCTCGTCGAGGTCGAGGGCGGTGGCGCGGATCTCGTGCGCGTAACCGACGACGGCGCGGGAATCGCTGCCGATGAAATGTTGTTGGCGGTGGCGGCGCACGCGACGAGCAAGGTCTCGACCAGCGACGATTTGGCCGCCATTCACACCTTTGGATTTCGCGGCGAGGCGTTGGCGTCGATCGCAAGCGTGTCGCGATTTCGTATGGTTTCCTGCACGCGCGCCAGCGATGTTGGCACTGAGATCGAGGTTGAGGGCACCACGTTGCGCGGACCTCGTCCCGCGCCCGCGCGTCCGGGCACGATGATCGAAGTGCGCACGCTCTTTTTCAATGTGCCGGCGCGCCGCAAGTTTCTCAAAAGCGATTCGGCGGAAACCTCGCGGGTGAGCGATGCGATCGAATCGATCGCGATGGCCCATCCTCATGTTGCGTTTGAGTTGCGCTCAAGCGGGCGCAAGTTGCTCGACCTCGCAGCAACCGACGAGCCCGCCAAGCGCACGCTCGATGTGTTGGGCAAGGAACTCGGCCCCGAACTTCTTGAATTCGAGGAACACTATCCCGAGCTCGGTGGCCTCATTGTGCGCGGATTTGCCGGGCGTCCGTCGATCGCGCGTCCGACTGCGCGCGCGATTCGCATCCATCTCAACGGCCGGCCAATCATGGATCGCTCCGTTCTTCATGCGGTGCGCGAGGCCTATCGCGGGCTCGTCGATTCGGCGCGCACTCCGACGGTTGCGCTCATTCTGGAGATCGATCCGCGCGAGGTCGATGTCAATGTTCATCCGGCCAAGACCGAGGTGCGCTTCCGTTCGCAGCAGGGCATTCACTCCGCCGTGCGCAAGTCGATCGAGCGCGCGCTGCGGGCGGCCAACTTGGTTGCGCATTTCGTGCCCGACGCGTTCAAGTCCAATCCAGTTGAGATTCCCGCGCCGCGTGCACCGCTGTTCGGCAGCGGACTCGCGCCTTCGACACATCGCGTTGGACCGAGCACCGACTTCTCCGCATTCGCCGCGCTCGCGCTGGAATCAGCGGCAAAAATCGACAGCGACGACGACACGGTGGCGCTGCAAGCCGAGTTTCCCTACATCCAGTTGCTCAATGGTTTTCTGGTGACCGAAGACGCCGACGGCGTGGTCATCGTCGATCAGCACGCGCTGCACGAGCGCGCGATGTTCTCGATGTTTATGGAGCGTCTGCAATCTGGCGCGCTTGAATCGCAGCGTCTACTCGTGCCCATCATTCTCGAGCGCAGCGCGCGCGAAGTCGAGATCCTCGGCGAGATCGCGCCGCTGCTCGATCGCCTGGGCATTGTGGCGCGCGCGTTTGGTCCGCGATCGATCGCTATCGACGGCGTTCCCACGCTGCTGCATTCACGCAACGCCGACGCGGGAGAGTTTGTTGGCGATGTTCTTGAGAAGGCCGTCGAGCACGGATCGCTGCTTTCGTTGGAAGCGGCGCTGCACGAAATCGTCGACATGATGTCGTGCAAGGCCGCGGTGAAGGCGGGCGATGCGCTTGGCGACGCCGAGATACGCGAACTTTTGCGCATGCGTGCATCGATCGAGCGATCGAGCGCGTGCCCGCACGGTCGCCCAACTTCAATGCGCATTGCGCGCAGCGAACTCGATCGACGATTCGGCCGCAGCTAAATCGAGGCGTCTTGCCCAAAAACTTGCGCCAGTCTCACTCACGACTTTTCGGCGGGCGCGCAAGCAGAACTTGGTGAAACACCGTCTCGCCCGTCTCGAGCATGCGCTCGAGATAGGGCCGGCACAAACCGCAATCTCCACCGCAACCAAATCGCTTGGTGACATCTTCAAGCAACATGCGCTCACCGCCGATGGCGTGCTTGAGATCCGCGAAAGTGCGGTCGAAGCAGGTGCAGCGGTCGATGTGAATTCCAGGTTTCACGAACGAGGATCGTACGGTGCGTCGTCCTGAGCAAGAAATCCGTTGAGGGGAAATCCTGTCGTCGCGTTCAGAAGTTCATCGGTCGCATGCGCGCCTTCATGGCATGCGCAGGAACCAGACACATGCCCATCGAGGTAGCAGGCGTGGGTGCAGCCTTGATGGCGAAACGCCTGTGTTCCTGCATACACCGTGTAG
>Ga0114978_10003905_pt1 | contig 12140 bp, 5 predicted proteins | sample S_140212_EF_Meta_FD_87027 | JGI IMG/M metagenome (GOLD analysis project Ga0114978, IMG submission 87027) | Freshwater microbial communities from Lake Simoncouche, Canada to study carbon cycling - S_140212_EF_MetaG | ecosystem: Environmental > Aquatic > Freshwater > Lake | place: Lake...
CCCCAGCACCGATAATAGACCAAAAAGTATTGGTGGCGTCGCCTATAAATTGCTGTGATACATTTCTTGGGACGATTGTGTAATTGCCGTAAGCAGTATTATTATATTTGAATGAACCAGTAAAGATACAAGAGTGAGGTAGGGAGGTATATGAGCGAACGTATCCGTAAGAGTTCCCTATTACCTTGAAAGAAGCGTTCCAATTGTTAATACCGGTTATAGTCGCTCCCGCTCCAGTTTGTCCCAACGAAGTCCATACTTGATAAGCATTACTGATATAGAATGTATTGTCAAACCCAATCAAACAATTATTACCATTATAATACCCTTGTTTATATGTAGGGACTAAACCACCAAAATTGAATGTTGTATCACTAAAAGTTGTAGGGTTTGATGTGTCTATATATACGCTGTAATCATTACTAATACCCATACCAGTAGTAAATGTCCCAGTTAGTAAGATTTGAGAATACGAGGTAGGTTTGATTGTATAGACAGTAGAGTTGATTTGATTATTCGCAACTTGCGACCACCCCCCTATACCTAAATCAAACACAGCACCATAATTAGCGGGAACGGTGCTTATATTAATACCCACATTAGTAAAATCCCCGCCAATATAGGTGCGTCCATTTCCGCTGTCGTTGTATATCGCATAAACCCTCGCATCTGCTCCACCATTAAACTCGTTGTAAAATTGACTTCCAGTCCCACCATAAGGGTTGGATATATACGCTATATTACTAAAAGGAAATGAACCATTACTCTTTGAAGTAAAATTACCGCCTATACCCAGAACTCCCGCTATATCCTCTATAGCAAATACATCTTGACCGATTTGAACCCCATAAACATTACCCGCCCCGTCATATATAGGGTCAAAAAGATAAGAACCAATACTAACCCTCGTAATACTATATTGTGGTGTAGCATTCACTCCCAAATTATCTATCACAGTAGTAAAATTACCTCCAATCCACATATAACCGCCTTGTAAGTAGAAGACATTTATGACGGCAGTCCCACCAGCAACTTGTAATGAATGTTGAAGGGTCGTAATTGTGCTGTCCCAAACTTGAATTGACCCAGTCGCATCCGCCAACCATATATACCCATTACTATCCACACCAAAAGCGGTATATCCGCTGAAAATAGCACCTCCGTAATCAACCCAAGAGTTCGTATTTGTTAGACCTAAATTAGTAAGGGTTAGACGCTGATAAGTCGTCTGCGGTGCTGGGACACCAACAGTATTAAGATTGTTATTATTGATTAGTGTATCGGCGTAGTATTTCACATTAGAAAGACCAGTAGATAGGGTTGTTCCTGTATTTGCCGCTTGCTGTATTTGAATGCCGTCTGCCACCGCACCGTTTCCAATAAGAGATAAGGGAGCAACAGAAGACCCAATCGTTAATGCGGTTGCCCCTACTGTTTTGAGGATAGACGTCGGTGTCATTGCGACTTTATTAGCGGTGGTTTCAATACTAATACTCGTATTGAATAGATTTGCCTTCGTTGTAGGGGTTGCTTGAACTGATGAAGTAAAACCCAGATTTCCATTCATGTTTGCTTGATTTGTTCCGCTTGAGAGGGTGATATTACTTGTTGAACCAGTAATGCTTTGAACGCCGAGATTGAGTGTGCTTGTGAGCGGATTTAACACAGATACGATAGGAACAGAAGCAGTTCCAGCGACGCCGATATTTGCCCCTGCGGTTATAGTGGTTGGAATACCTTGTGGTCCTGTTGGTCCTGTTGGTCCTGTATATCCTGTATATCCCGTATATCCTGTATATCCTGTATATCCCGTATATCCTGTATATCCCGTATATCCCGTATATCCTGTATATCCTGTATATCCTGTATAGCCTGTATATCCCGTATATCCTGTATATCCTGTATATCCTGTAGCGCCAGTATAGCCTGTAGCGCCAGTATAGCCTGTAGCTCCCGTTGCTCCTGTAGCGCCTGTTGTCGAACCCGTTGGACCAATCGGACCGGTCGGACCAGGTATAAGATCCTTGCAGCAGTTTTTAGAATTTAAGTACGAGTTGTATGAACCAAAAAATTGTTGTGACATAATTGTATATATATGGGAATATAAAATTATTTATATATAAAATAAATTTATAATACGATCACTAAATGGCATGCTCGTCGTCATCATCGTCGCTATCTAGTGCTTTATCATCATCGGTTGTAATTCCATGTGTTTTTTGTGTATATTTATCTAAATAGCGATATATTCTGTTGATGTCTAATTTGGTGATTTCGTAATTTTCAAGCATATTGTATATTTCATCCTCGTTATATTGTGTTTTAATATGCATAAAAAAGGAAAACATATCTTTCTGGTCCATCGAGAGCTGTTGGCAAAGCGTCTTAATGAAAAGAGAATTATTATACTCGGTGCTATACTTTGTCAACACTTTTGTAAACCTCACTTCCACGGGATTAAATTTTGGCTTTTTTATAAACCGTTCATGATACAGTTTGTTGTTGTAAAATGTCTTAATAAGAGAACTCATCTCGTTGAATTGCCACGCCTGATTCTGAAACGTGATTCTGTCAATATAATCGGCAAAACAAATATTGTCTAGTACTGTCTGATAAAAGGGAATAGAAATATCCTTTTTATACTTTGCCAAAACGTCGATGATATTTTCATGCCATAAAAGAGCGACTGTCGTTCGGTCCGTCTCATTCATCAATACTTTATGCTGCTCTATCGGATAACTATTGTTTATCAAATGCTGCGTCAACTTCTTGCTGTCGTCATTGTAGCTTTTCGGCTGAAATATCGTCTCTATAATGTCATTCTGCAGAATGTTATTTTCTTTCAACGCCATCTGATGAATCGACACCAGTTTCCTTAAATCTCCCTGAATAAAAAGTATAATATTATCATTCAATAATTTGTCGAATTTCAAATTCATCGACAATAGAAGAGACGATATTTGCTCACTTGATGGAGTTTTTAGTTCGAATGTATGACACACTTTCATGAGCTCCTTTATCTTCTTATTCATCTGATAATTACCGATACATATAATCGGATTAAACGATACCTCCTCTACCTTCTGTTTCTTCGTTTTCTTAGGACGTATTAACTTTATTAGCGAGTTTATTCCGCTTTTGTCACCATTATTCATCGCGTCGATTTCGTCCATGACTATCACTATTTTCTTCACCTTTTTTTCGAACATTGACATTATATTTTTATCGGACATGTTGTGCTTTGTTATCGTGTCGATGATGGATTTATTGCGAATATCGCCGGCATCATATTTAATAATATCGTAGTTTTGTTCGCGGAGAAGATTTACGACAAACTCTGTTTTACCAGAACCGGGGAAACCATAGATATATATTCCTCTTTTTAAGGTGATGTCGGTTTTATTCTCTTGGAATCCGTCAAGAATTACTTTTATTTTTTTATATGCTTGTTCTCTCCCAAGAATAGAATTGATATTTAAATTATTCATGCTTATTTTATGTTATATAATAACTATTTTATCTTTCTTTATTAAAATATTATAATTGTTTCTATGTCGATTTATGAATGTATTTTATTTTTATTTTTGTGGGATGAAAATCATTGTTAATTTCGCGATTAAGAATTCTACTACTTTGGTTGAACAGTAAATATTTTACCGAGTAACCAGAAAATAGATTTCGGTGCGTCATCTTTGTAGTTGTTTATAAGAGACTCGTCATTTGTAATTCCGTCCCATGTAATTCTATTTTTAATTGCATACTCGTATTTATTCATTTTTGTGGGCAGTTGATAACTGAAAAAACCATGCGGGCTCGCATAATCGGCATTCTTTTTATTTGGTTTACATCGAACGTGACCATCTTCGCTCTTAGATAACTTCCAGTAGTCGGGGCATTCGCTTACCATTGGTGCCCATATTTGTTTTTTATTATTTGCGCGGATTACGATAATGACAAACACGGGTATTAATGCTAAAAATACAAAGGCGGCAGTTAATACTGCTATTTTTCTAAAACTTAGGGTGACATTTATATTTGTTGAAGATGCATCCATTTATATTTATATAGTGAGGGTGGTTGTTTATTATAAGTATATATAAATATATATAATAAATAATAAATAATAAATAATAAATAGGATTTTACTTTGGGGTGTAATTCGGGCGAGGCTTAATGCTTCAACGTTTTATTGTGCTTGTAATAGTTATAATAATTTGTCTTTGTTTTATTATTGTACTTGGATTTATGGTTACCAGATTTCGACTTGGACTTGGACTTTGACTTACCCTTTTTATTCTTTAATGTTTTATTATTTCGCTTGGAGGTAGGGGTGGATTTTGTTAATCTTTTATTTTTTCTGGTTTTATTCTTGTTATTTTTGTTTTTGTTGTGTTTGTTGTTATTCTTGTTGTTTTTGTTTTTCTTCTTTATGATGTACTTGCTTACAAACTTTTTATAATTTTTACGGTACTTTGTGTTGTGATTTGGATTGGAAATGCGATTGTTTTTTCCGCCTACGCCTGCAGGAACTGGAATACGTGTACCTTGAGGTAGTGGCGGTTGAGGGATGTAAAACTGTGATTTTTGCTGGGGTTGCTCTTCTTCATCTATTACTTCATCGTAACTTAAATATTTTTCTACTTGTGCATCTATACATTTTTGTAGTTTTCCCATTTGAAAGTTAACATATTCATCGGTCGTTTCAAAAGTAAGTTCCGAGTCAATCTTATCATCATATAGTTCATCATAAAAATTACTTAATGCATAATCTAAACAGTAACCATACAAATCGATTTGAATACTTATATTTTGTTCTAAAATACTTAACTCGTCAATACTTGTTAACTTTTGCTCATCTCTAGTTTCTTTTATTTTTGTAACTACTTCAGGTATATTTTTAAAAAAATTATCCAAATTATTATAATAAAATAACATATTAAATTCATTGTTTATAGCGGTAAAACTTTTACTACTATACTTATGTGTTAAAAGGGATTCTATAATTGTTTTTACTACTGTATAACTACATAAAGCGATATTATCAAAATTTTGAAAAAGTAATATAAATTTTATAACTGAAAAAACACTTTCTCGTATAATATTGTCATTTGGTATTAAAAAACTAACAAGTTTTTTTACAAAATCTTTATAAAGTATATTATTATCAACTACAAAGTATTCAAAAAACGCATTAACGGATTTATTGTAATCCGCATCACCCGCATCACCTGCATCACCTGCATCACCTGCATCACCAGCATCACCCGCATCACGACTAGCATCGCTTGGAATAATGGTATCTTGGTATTGTCCAAGTTCAACCCTAAAACGTGACAAAAATGTTAGTAAACTACTATCATGAAATTTTGGCAACTGTAGGCTTGATTGTTGATTGTATAACTTAAGTTGTTCTGAAAATTGTTGAAGTTGTTGTTGTTGAACTTCTGGTGTAGTCTCTATATTTTTACATTTGGACATAAGAACAAATGTTACAGCATTATTAAACGGCATAATTTTTCCATAATCTAATGGAGGACTGGGTGATTCGCTTCTAGAAATTATTTTAAGATTAGTTACAAAATTAATAATTACCGGATATTTTGTTTCACTACCAGGTAAACTGAGTAAAGAGAATATATACTCATTTAAACAAACACCAAATGGATATGTATAATTTAAATACCAATTATTTGTACTTTTGTCAAATATAAAAGGAAACATTATCACATATGAACTCATAATTTTAACACATTCTTCATATGATTTTTCTTTGCAACTTTCAGTAAAAGCTAGTATACATTCTGATGAACTCATTATATCAATAATATTTTGTAGATATGCAATAATTTCATGACATGAACTTTTATAGTCAACACTACTACTTGTAGACATAAAAAACTTAGTTTCTTTTTTTTCAAATTCTTTTAATTGGTCGTTTAATTTCTTAAATTCCGTTTTTAATGCTTCAACTAATAATTTTAAATTTTCAGGTAATATTGTAGGATTATTGGCGCGTGTGATTAATTCTGATAGTTTTATCCTAAACCAAAGATTATCTACAGCTGTACGTAGAGTATAATGAAATAATGAAAGGTATGATTCTGGTTGTCCTCCACCTTGGGGTTTATTACTATCTCCGTAATAAAGTCTTCGTTGATCGCGCAGTGACACACCTGTTGTTGCTCTAACAATTGGTTTACTCCGAACTATTAGTGCTATTGTTGGAATTTTTGGCTTAAGATTAGTTATTTTCCCGGGGTTATTTATTTTTCCTTTAACATTATTTAATAATATTTTTGTTGCTTTCTCTTTTACTTCTTTTTTTTTTTCAGCAATAGTCTTATTTAAATTTTGAGAAAATAACGGTGCATTAAAATTCATACGATTATGAAGCACCAAAAACCCCTCAGTCATACTAAATAATATACGTACACCTTTTAAATAAAGTCTTAATCCTGATATAATATCCGACGTACTAACAAAATTCAAAATACCTTCAGTATAATATAAAACGTAAGAATAGTCACCTATTAACTTGCATAGTATATATTGTCCAAGTGTTAACGGCTGAGTATGACCAAGACCGGTTAACACACCAGATAAAAGAAGGTTATTCCTATCTATATAATCCGCATGAGTTTCATCAACTATTATATCTCCTATATGTGCATTAGCTATTATAAAAGCACAATTTTTTGTATTATTTGGAGGTAAACATGTTATTGTGTTGGGATTTTGTTCTATAGTAGGAGCATCACCAGTACAATTTATAGGTTTGTATCCGACCAAAGGGCGACTAGTAGGATTCCAAGGAAGAGCAAGTGTAAAAGCAGGAGCACGAGCAAGAGGAAGTATATATTGAATATTAGCCATATAATTAGTATCATTACGCGTAACCCGAATATTTACTGTACCGGGAAACAATTCGTTAACAACATTATACATACCATTAAACCTTCTAGATATACTACCATTTAATAAATCATAATCTTCTTCTTCCATAGGTACAGAAACAGAATCTAAAACTATAGTTGGAGTTTTGTCATATACTATTCGAAATCCTAGTCTTTCTATATGAGTTCTTAAAGTAACTCCTACCCCAACATTATCTCTTAAAATAGTAGTAGTAACACTGAGTGGTTCTCTTTGTTGTCTTGTTTGTGTTCTGTATATCTCGTTAAAATATGCTTGAGCTGTAAATGGATTGCAAGCTGGATTAGTAACTTCTATAAATTTTTGTAAAACATCTTGGGTTACGGGTACAACGTGTGTGGAAATATAATCATATAATCTTTCAGATATTCCGAAAATATTACATACAACTATCTTGAACACAGGTAAATGATTAACACGAGTAGCAAAACCAACACGACTACCATGTGCATCATGTATAATATCAATAATTGATATAATTAAAAATCTAAGTTTGTCAGTACCGTCATCCGCAATAGGGTACAACGCGCGCAACCTGTTAAGTTCTTCTCTAACAATCACATGCTCAATGCGATTAAAATTATTATTTAATAAATTACTTAAAACAGTTACATCACGCTTAAGTCTTTCATTTTTTTTTTTATTTTGTTCTTTTTGTTGTGTTTCTAATGTTAGTTTTTTTTTCCCCATTCTATCCTATATCAAATCTCAATAATAATAAAGTAACTATACTTATATTATTATTATATATTTATTATATATTTATTACAAAATCTAAAACTATTTATTTTTTACATTTATCTTTAAGTTCGGCATTATTTGTAACTCCGTCCCATAGTATTTTCTTACCACACACATTATTAATCCATGTCATCTTATTTGTATAGTTGCTACATTCGCCGGGGTCATTTAATACAGTATATTCTGGTGGGCGATTTATTGCATCCGGTCCAGATCCGCATGTTCCCAAATTTTTACTATTTGGTTGACAATAATGTTTTCCATCTTTATTCTTCTGTAATAACCAGTAATCTGGACACGTCGCCTGAATCAATTTAAATTTACTTTTTTGATCTTGATAAATAAAGTATGCTGTAGTCGCCAATAACACAACAAATATAATACTCGCAATAGTTAACGTAACGCTATTGAATGACATAATTTATGTATAATGTATATATAATGTATATATAATTAATTATTTCAACAACTAAATATTAAATATTAGAATTTAGATATTTTTATATTTAGTTATTAATATACAACAAATCAAATCTTCTAAAATGTTTTCAGGAAACAAAAATGCAAGTTCAACTTCAACATGTATGCCTCGCGATTCTCAAACAGTAGAAAATATATCAAAGTATACAACCTCTAATGGTCGCATCGACATCGACGGTCCGCCGCCTGAAGCAAGATTCGCCATGTGGGATAAAATACCCGTAAATCAGATTACTACATTTAGAGATGCGCTAGTCGGAAACTGGAGCGATACCGACGTAAGTAATGTCTTTTTCAGTAAAGATAATATCCAGATTATTCAGAATAGTCTTCGCGCTGAAGTATACCGTTTATCCAACGGCGAGTATACAATTTCTCAGCAAGATAACGATGAACTAAAGATTATCATGCGCGCATTATATCTCGAAAGTGCAGTTAACTTGCCAACAAATATTCGAGAACAAGTCGCCGCATTAAACCAGCATGTCGTAAATCACTGTGTTCCTAAACTAATGAACGAAATTAGCGCATACTTGAAGTATAAACGCGATGCTAGTAATATGTATACAGTAATGACGTGGCCGGCATACGATAACGTCAAAGGCAAGACACTTGAAATGAAGCCTTGGTTTTAAATTCTTGGGACGTGATGCGAGTAAAAAAATGTACTATATTATCCACTAGTTACCTATCCAATCATATAACTTGTTGTTACATATATAGCAACAAGTTTTATAAATTCACTTCGTCTTCACTTCGTCTTCACTTCGTCTTCACTTCGTCTTCACTTCGCCCTTCACCTTCACCTTTTTAGCTTTTGATTCTGCGCTCGTCTTTGTCGCGACATTACCTGTAGCCGAATACGTCGTTGCTTCTATAAATTTGTTATATTCGACTTCCAATTCTTCTAAATCTTTGAGCCACATTTGTTCCACCGTTTTTGAATTCAGTTCGCTCAACTCCGCTTCCTTCTTTTCCTTTTCATTTAGCAGTTTTTTTACATTTTCTTCGGATACGCTATCCATGGGCAATTTTAGCAAATACTTGTATCCTTGCCCTTGCCCTTGCCCCGACGACGACGACGATCCATCCTCTCCTTTCTCATCGCCGCTCTGCGCATCCATCGAATCATACTTACGCTCTTTCAATAACTCCACAAGCTGTTTGTTCGTTTTGCGACGAAGGTCAATCGTATCTTCCAGTAACTCGGTAATATATCTAGCACGATTGCTCAACACCATTAGTTCCTTGCGAAGTGCCGCAATAAGAGCATCTTTGCGTTTACCATAAAACGCCAGTCGCGTTACGCTATACGAGTCCGCAATTTCTTCCGCATTACTGTATTTAATAAGCTTCTCATTCGCATCAAACAAGTTCATATTTGTCGTAGACTGCGTCGCATATAGTCCAAGCACTTTTTCCAGCATAGTGCAATCATATTCTACAACCTTTTCACTATACGTCTTGATAATATTCGCCGCCATTGTAACCGTGATGTCCACATGTGTATCCGTGCTCATATCGTTGTATTCTTTCACAATCGGCGCTGTGTTTGCGGCGCTGTCCTTGTCCTTGTCCTTCCCACCCGCGGCGGCATGCGGCGGCTCAATCAGATTCTCCAAGAATTTTTTATAATTGTCCGTCCATGTGCCTACGGGTAGTTCCGTAATACGCACCTTCTTATCATCTAGAATCGTATAGCACCCCTTGAATAAATACTTGCTATCCCCGACACGACGAATCGCTCCTCTGAAGTTCTTATAAAACGGCTCAATAGTAGGCACAGGTGTGGAGACCCCCACATCCCCCACAAGTTTATGCCGAAGATACGCGATAATTTGTGTAGGGCTATAGCACATGATTTCGGTACTAAAACCAGTTCCGATTCCTTTTGTTCCATTCACGAGAACCATAGGAATAATGGGAACATAATAAATTGGCTCGACACTTTGACCATCGTCGTCCAAATAGGTAAGAACGGCGTCATCCTCCGGTCGATAAATAAGCCGCGTGAGTTTATTCAGCTGTGTGAAGATATACCTTTCGCTCGCTGAGTCCGAGCCCGATTGAAGTCTCGTATTATGTGTAATTGTAAAATCTCCGAGCAAGAATCGTTCATTTTTGTCAATATTCCAACCGCAAAATGGACCGCGTCCGATACTTTTAATTTCTATTTGATGTGTATAATTATTTCTTAACCTTTTTTGATTTATAATTTGTTTTCTTGGTACTTTTACAGGAATTTTATGAATATTATCCCCTGTAATTAATAATACAAACATATTATTAGCAGCTTTTAATAGTTTAGCTCTAAATCCCAAAGAACCAGCAATAATTCGAAATGATTCTAGTAAATATTTTCTTTTCTCGCATTGAGATATTTCGTAACAGTAACAGCTGTTTTGCCTTTTCAAACATCCATCTGTATCAATCATACCAGCCAGCAACTTTAATCTATTTTCTTCCGAATTTACTATATATTTATCCGGAACATGTTTATTATTATAAAGATTATGCTTTTTAAATAATTCTGTAACTGGATTTAAATTAACCACGTTATGTCCATCAATATTTTTTCCTTCACATTTAACATAATTATTTTGTTTTTCAAAAGTCCAGTCACATGCAATGCAAATATGTTTTGATGTTAAACACCCTATACATGTAGCGCGACTATGTGTAGCATCTCCTATCGATGGTATTTTTTCTTTTGACGAACCTTTACGTCTAATATAAAACGAATGACTTTCATGTGGAGGGATACTTTTAACATGACATATTTCACATCCGATAGTATCCGTCCATATAGCCCATGATTTAATAATTTCACTATCCATACTTGCGAATGCGTTACATTTACTCATTCCGTCTCCTAACCATAGTCCTAGGATATAAGGGTCGATTGGTAACTCTTGTTCTTCCCATTGAATAACTGACGTATTGATAGTTCCTTTTATGTGTTTTTTTACACTACTTGGTAGAGATAAGTATTGTTGAACATTAATATCAAATATATTATTATCCGACACCGTGTTGGAAATTTCTAATATTTTGTTATACGCATCTTCTTTACTTAAACGCGATTTATTAAAATGATTACCAGTTGCTGTTTCTGATGTGCTGCTATGTATACTTTTTGCCTTTTTAGTAGTGTCATCAAAATAACTCATATGCCAAGATTTGGATGACTCTTTCCAAAAGATTGACTTGTGTCCGGAATAACACACCGTCAAAATATGATGACTATTCACTATATAATTGTCCATATTTCCATTCGATACTTCATACATTTCATCTACACCTTCTGTTAACTTTGAAACTATTCTACACTCTCCGTCATCTCCAATCAACTTGTCACCGACCTTTATATTTTTAGCTTTTTCAATCATACCATTCCACAAGAATACCGGTGTTTCGGGGTCAATGCATCCAAACTGACCATTGGGTTCAAACAAGTTGATGTTGTTGCTGCCGACGAAATTCTGCGCCATTCCGACAATCGCCGCATTCAAACTCGCCTCGCCATGATGGTATCCCGAGTGTTCCGAAACATAACCACTGAATTGCGCGACCTTGATTTCACTCTTGAGATTTTTCTTGAATGCCGAAAACAGAATCTTTCGCAATGAGATTTTCAAACCGTCCATCAAGTTCGGAATAGAGCGGTCGCAGTCATATTTCGAAAAGTGTATCATCTCGTCGTTGATGAATTTTTGATACGTCACGCTCGGTTGAAGTGTGTCCAAATATCTATCGCGCGAATATGTAGCGAGCCACGTCTTGCGATCATCTGCGCGTTTCTTATTGAATACCATATCAATCGCATTGTCACACGCTGCGCCACTATGTGTAAAATCGACGATTTTCTTATGTTCGAAATACTCCTTGAACTCCTTGCCTGTACTTGTACCCAAACCTTTATAATACTTGATGCTCCATCCTGTCGGTTGTGTGTTTGCAGTAGCGACAACACCTCCACCTCCACC
>Ga0114978_10003906_pt1 | contig 12139 bp, 7 predicted proteins | sample S_140212_EF_Meta_FD_87027 | JGI IMG/M metagenome (GOLD analysis project Ga0114978, IMG submission 87027) | Freshwater microbial communities from Lake Simoncouche, Canada to study carbon cycling - S_140212_EF_MetaG | ecosystem: Environmental > Aquatic > Freshwater > Lake | place: Lake...
AACGGGCATCCGAGCAAACCGGAATTCCGGTCTCGCACATCGTGATCTCAGGAACACACTCGCACACCGCTCCCGATTACATGAAGGAGTTGTACCTGTTTCTCGGCAAAGAAAATCAGGCACCACTGCGAGCCACCTACATCGAAAAACTGATCAGTGCTCCGGTCGAAGCGATCGTGAAGGCTCGGGCCGCTGCACAGCCGGCAGTACTGGAATCGGGCTCGGCCCTGCAGCAGATCCCCGTCTCGTTCAATCGACGTTCGGTGATGCGAGATGGAAGTGTTCGGACTTGGATGAGTCATGATCACCCGGATGTCGTGCGGGCCGCTGGACCGATTGACCCACAGATCGAACTGGTGACGATCCGGAATGAAGCGGGAGAACCCCTGGGAATCCTCAGTAACTTTGCCTTGCATTTGGATACGGTCGGGGGGATTAAGTGGAGTGCCGACTATCCGTACTTTATCGAGCAAACCTTGAAAAAAGGACTCGGTTCGAACGTCATCTCGATCTTTGGTACTGGCTGCTGTGGCGATATCAACCACGTCAATCCGAAAAGCCGTGATCGCAACAAAGCCGATTACATCGGACAGTCGCTCGGTGATTCGATTGCGAAACAATTGGGACAATTGAAGCGAATCGAACAGACGACCCTGCTGGCCAAATCACGAATTGTCCGCCTGCCACTCCAAGAGGCGACAAAAGACGAGGTCGTCGCCTCGATTCAAGTCGTGCAAAAGGCACAGCGGAAAGAGCCGGTCGAATTCCTGGAACATGTGACCTCTTACAAGAAATTGATGCTGGATCACTTTCGGCATCCGGAACCCTATGCGAATACCATCGAACACATTACTTGGGGGCTGAGTCGCTCACTCGCCGGTGTTGGCGAGACGCTGCCGGTGGAAGTGAACGTCATCACGCTTGGTCATGACGTGGCAATCGTCACACTTCCGGGCGAAGTTTTTGTGGAACTGGGACTGGCCATCAAGCAAGGATCTCCCTTCCGTACCACATTGGTGATCGAGCTTTCGAACTGCGTGGAAACCGTTTACATCCCCAATCGAGCCGCGTATGCCGGGGGGAGCTACGAAGTGACGAATTCCGCCGTCCAACCCGGATCCGGCGAGATGCTGGTCGAGGCCGCACTGAGCCTACTCCGTGAAGCCGCCGCCACCAACCCGGTCGTTCCGCCCGCGGCAAAATGATCGAATCAGCCTCGTCCGCAGACAGCCCCCAACCCAAGGCCTGGGGGAAAGTGCTCTGCGAGCCACGCGACAATTTCACTCTTGAAATCCACGAATTGACCTGTCATGCTCGATATCGGCATCCGTGCCGAGAAATGCCACGGATTCTGATAGACCAAAAGCATCATCGCACGGAGGCCGTTTTTCTGTATGCCTAATTTTACCCAATTTCCCTCAATTCATTCCACATGTGCGGTCACACCCTGATGTAACTGCGGCACGATAGTACTTCTCAATTCTGCTACGGAAAGCAGATCCAGAACTTTCGGCGAACGAGAGAAACAAGGGGCCAGGGTGTTCAGATGAGCAGCGAAGTGTGTCCAGAGCGGTTACAGGCTCATGCGAAATGGGATCCCCGGATAGACGCCGATGCTTTTCCCACGTTTTTTGAGATAATGGAAAGACGGAGCCATGAGTCGAGATCGCGAAATCAACGCTGCACGACGTGGTTTGCAAGCAGATGCTGATTTCCAGCCACAAATTGCCTTGTTGATAAAAACATTGAACACGTCTGTTTTTTGTTTGGTGATGGTCTTGACCGCCAATTTGTTGTGTTCCTCGAACTTACTTTTCGCTCAGGCCGATCAGGCAACCACTCCGATTTTCGCGGACAAAAAGGCCTTCGACGAAACCGTCTCCCCTTTTTTGAGGAAGTACTGTGCCGACTGTCACGGCGAAATCAGTAATGAGTCAGATGTCGTCTTGTCCAGTATCAGTTTTGATCTGGCATCCGGTCACGACATAGAGCTTTGGAATACGGTACTACGGCAGTTGCACGTGGAAGAGATGCCACCGACCGGAAGTAATCAACCCGAGCAACACGAAAGAGACGCCGTGATGCTCTGGATCAATGCAGAACTGAAAAAGTCCGGGAACGTGTCCGATCTCTATTCGAAATTGGAGAGTCCGAGCTTCGGCAATTATGTGAACCGTGAAAAGCTATTCAGTGGAGAGATTACTGCTGAGCCTTTTTCACCTGCACGTCTGTGGAGAACAAGTCCTGACGTATTCGAAAATGTGAAATCCAGCTACGGGCAGGTCGCCCAGGATTTTAGACAGCCTTTTCCGCTGGAAGATAAAGTTGGTATCAAAGACTACGCCAACCTTCTCTTTGCGGATTCAGCGGTTGTGAGTGTGTTGATGAGCAACGCCGCTTGTGCTGCCGATGAACTCATCAAGCATTCTCCCATCGCTTCATCAGACATAAGTCCCAGTGATGACACGCTTGCCTCGGCCATCAGCGAACATTTCAGCAAGGTTGTCTATCGAGAACCCCTGCAAGAAGAGATCCGCAAATACTCAGAGCTTTTTAGAAAGTCAGCCAAAGAGGGCGGCAATGCCGAAGCCATGCGATTGGTTTTGATGGCGGTCATGTTACACCACGAATCGGTTTACAGAGTTGAGATCGGTCTTGGCAAAGCAGATGCTCACGGGCGTCGGATTTTGTCCAGTACGGAAATGGCGTTTGCTATCGCTTTCGCTCTAACAGATCGCCGGCCCGATGCGGCACTGCTTCAGGCCGCCGAAGCGGGGAAGCTGAACAGCAGCACGGATGCGCAGTTTCAAGTTGCACGCATACTTCAAAATGACGCGATTAACAAACCAAGGATTCTACGTTTCTTTCAGGAATTTTTTGGCTACACCCGAGCCCATAAGGTGTTTAAAGACGAAAATCGCTCGGGCGGATTTGCTTACTACGGCGAAAACTACCCTGCAATGTACGAAAAAGACGCTGATTTTTTTGTCATGAACATCCTGGAGAAAGACAAGGATGTCTTTAGGCAACTGTTGACATCAGACGAGTATTGCATCTTCAACAGAGCCACGTTTCGAAACACGGTCTACGATTTTTACAAGAAGAACCAACAGCAACTTGATCAAGGGGAATTTCCGGAAGTCAAGCAGAAAGAGCTTTTGCAGAGACTGAACCTGAAGGGTTGGCATGAACTGAATGTGAAATACAACCTGCACAACTTCAATAAAGGATTCAATGGCAGTGTCGCTGCGATCAAGCAGATCGTGGAGGAGCAGTACAGTTGGATGGACACCAAAGACGAAAATATCCTTCTGCATCGCATGCAGGCTCTGTATACAAAATACCCGATGGTTTACGACCTCAGGGATGATGAGCAGGACTTCCTGTTGCCGCAACCTTACAAACGACCGCACCGTGCCGGGATGTTGACGCATCCTGCCTGGCTGATCGCACATTCATTGAATGACAGCACGGACCCAATTCGGCGTGGCAAATGGGTGAGGGAGCGATTGCTGGGAGGCGTGATACCGGACATTCCGATCACAGTGGATGCCTCAATTCCGGAAGACCATACGAAAACGCTCAGAGAAAGGCTGCAAAAAACGGAGAACGCTGAATGCTGGCGTTGTCACAGGAAGATGAATCCACTGGGATATGCCTTCGAGATCTACGATGATTTCGGACGGTATCGAACGGAGGAAAGTCTGGGGAAAGGAGATACCAAACCGGTCAATCCCAAAAGTGAACTGGTAGGCACGGGCGAGAAGGAATTGGATGGCGAATTCAAGGATGCTTTGGAAATGATACATCGACTGGCCGAATCGGATAAAGTTCGTCAATGCATGATCCGGCATGTATTTCGCTACTTTATGGGTCGCAACGAATTGCTCACCGATTCAAAAACACTCATTTCCGCCGATCGGGCTTACCTGGACAGTGGTGGCAGTTTTAATGCACTTTTGATTTCCATTCTTTCGTCTGACTCGTTTCTTTACCGCAAAGTACTTGAATCGTCTACAAGGCACTCACCATGAACTTTACACGACGCGACACGCTTAAAAGTCTTTCTTTAGGGGCAGGGGCATTCTTATTAGCGCCTTTCCTGCGTCAAGTAGAACTCCAGGCCGCAGGGAACTCGATCGCGATTCCCAATCGTTTTGTGTTTGTAGTAAAATCGAGTGGCATCATTCCCGATGCGAGCACGCCTGACGCATTCAAAGGCAAAGATTCGAGCAGCAGTTTATTCAGTCAGGATCTGACAAACGTTTCTCTGCCGTCATCAATGCACGCCCTGGAGCCCTTTAAAGATCAGCTTTCGATCGTCCAGGGGCTCTCGGGCAAAATGTGCCGTGGTGGTCACTCCAGTTGGTTTGGCATGCTGGGTGTCTACATGACTGGAGGTGAGTTTGATGCTGGTGCGATTATTAGAGCCACCGCCGATGCAGAATTGGCCAAACTCAACCCGGCGCCCTTTAATCATTTAGGACTGGCGATCAGAGGGAAGGCGTTAAGCAGCGACTATGGCGGAACCATGTATCCTGGGATTACCGCCGTCGGGCCGGGACAAGAACTTCCCTTTCAGGGGTCTCCCGACATTGCCTACCAACAACTGTTTGGCTCTGCTGTTTCGTCCAGTAACGGGGCGGAGAAAAGATTCAGGCTGCAAGGGAATCTTCTTGATTTTATGGTGGATGATATCAAGAAGGTTACGCGGGCTATCCCCTCGTCGGAACAGGGCAAGATGGACGCCTACCTCAATGCCTTTGAGGAACTTCAGACGCGTCACAGCAAATTGTCGAGTATGAAAGATCAGGTCGCGGCAAATGCGCCTGGATACTCTGACAAATTCACTTCTCTTGTCGAGGAGGTTCGTCAGGAAGCACAATTTGATTTAGCCACCGCTGCATTGATTGCAGGCCTCACCAACGTCGTAACCATTCGCCTGGACAACGTGGATATGACCTACAAAAAACTGGGTATCGACGAACATAACCATGGCATCGGGCACAACGAAGGCACTAAAAGTCAGACTGAATACCGTGACATCATCCAGCGACATCACTCAGAACTTCTGGCGACGATGGCCAGGAAACTGAGAGCGGTTCCTGAGGGTGATGGAGACATGCTGGACAACACCATGATCATTTTCCTGTCTGATTCGAGCGATAATCACCATGGAACCGGAATGGAGTGGCCCTATCTGATTGTTGGCGGAGGCGGCGGTAAACTCAAGCTGCCGGGTCGTTATCTGCGTTATCCGAAGTATGGTGAAAAGGGCTGCCGTACCATCGGCGACTGGTGGACCACTCTACTCAATGCCTATGGCAACCCCATCAAGTATTATGGCAACGAAGATCTTGTGCTGAAGCAAAATGGCTGCTCACATGCGGGACCACTCGAGGAGCTTTTGGTTTGATCGTGTCGGTGCCGAACTTGAGGCGAATCAAAGTGGTGAGCGACGGACTTGCGTTTTGGTCCATTCGATCTCTCGGTGCCACCGGATCGTCTTTGCCAGTTTCCTGACGTAGTCCGGTTCGAGCGAGAACATCCACTTCGGATTATCGAAGGGAGACATTGCGTCACCATCAAGGAATTCAACCTCACCCCGTCGAAGTCAACAAAACTCTCTGACACGAAACATTCATGAAAAAAAAACTCATACTCATCGCAGCGCTGCTGTGCTTCCTCTCCCCAAATTGTTTCGCCCAGCCGCTCAGGGTTTTCATCCTGGCTGGCCAATCGAATATGGAGGGACATGCCGAAATCCGCACCTTTGACTACATCGGCAAAGATCCCGCCACGGCACCCTTGCTCAAGGAAATGCGCAATCCCGATGGAACGCCTCGCGTATGTGACAAGGTCTGGATGTCCTATTTGACCGGGCCTTATGACGGCAGTGCGAATGGCGAAGGCTTGGGGAAATTGACCGCAGGTTTTGGCGCACGCGGAGACCAACCCACCAGGGATGGCGGAAAGATTGGGCCTGAGTTCACTTTTGGTATCACGATGGAGAAGGAGTTGAAGGAACCCATCCTGATTATCAAGACGGCCTGGGGCGGCAGGTCGCTCAACACGGAGTTTCGTCCCCCCAGTGCCGGGCCATACGTGCTGCCCAAGCAGATTCAAGATGAGTGGGACAAACATCCGCAAGGTGCCCACGGCATTCCCAAACTGGAGGATCGGAGAAAATGGCAAGAAGACAAGGATGCCGCCTCAGGTGTATTTTACCGCATGATGGTGGAGCATGTTCAGAAGGTGCTCGCAGATCCGGCTCGGGTCTGCCCCGCTTATGATCCCACGGCGGGCTTCGAACTTGCGGGTTTTGTCTGGCTTCAGGGTTTCAACGATCTCGTCGATGGCCAGACCTATCCGAATGGCGATTACGATGAATACTCGCGCCTCTTGGCACACTTCATCCGCGACGTACGCAAAGACCTTTCCGCCCCGAAGATGCCCTTCGTCATCGGCGTACTGGGTGTCGATGGTGAGAAAAACGTCAACTTTCGCAAAGCCATGGCCGCTCCGGCTGCAATGCCCGAGTTTAAAAGCAATGTGATTGCTGTCGATACCGCCCCTTTTTGGGATCGTGATATCGAAGCCGCAGAACCCAGGCAGAGCGAGTATCACGAAATCGTTGGCACGGCTCACACCTTGAAAGCAGTTGGCACGCTCGATACGGAACGGAAATGGGATCAGTTCTGGAAGCCGATTGGTAAGCCACAGCCAGCGGAGCGAGACTGGCGCTTCGTCACGGTCGATGCCACCGAAACGAAGGGCAAACTGGAAGAGTTCACGGACAGGAGATTCCGTGATATCACACTGCCTGCCGGAATGGAGAATTGGTACCTGCCTGACTTCGATGACAGCCAATGGACAGCAGGCAAGGCTCCCATCGGCAAGGGTGTGTGGAACCACAGCGGAATTACCCTCGACAAATTTTCCTCAATGTGGGGCACTGAAGAATTCCTGCTCATGCGTTCCACTTTTGAAGTAGATCGCCTCGACTACGATTCCTATCGCATCGCGATTTTGGCGAGACAAGGGTTTCATGTTTATTTGAACGGACACAAGATTCACACTTACATCTGGTGGCAGCATAAGCCGCAATACGGATCGATCGTCCTCGATCAAGAACAGACTCAACATTTGAAGAAAGGGAGAAACGTCTTGGCGGTTTACGCCAATGATCAATACTCACCAGACTCCCCACAACATTATGCCGCGCTCGATGCATGGATAGAGGGAATCACCAAGTCGGATCAGGAGAAGCTCGACCTCGCTTTGGAGGAAGTCCTTTCACCCAAAGACAGAGAGGCTCTCCAGGGCGCATCCAATCTCGGCTACCACTACTTCGGCAGCGCAAAAATATTCGCGCAAATGGGTAAGGCGTTTGCCGAAGCGAACCTCAAGCTCATCAAAAAGTAAGGAATCAGAAGTAGAAATATCAGAACCAGTTGGCGCGACCACGAAAGACCCCTCTGCCGGGAGAGCTTTTGTTTTTTTCTATGGATGAAACCTGATCGTGAACTCGAAACTTCTTCTACTTGAATTCCGCAAAATCCTCTCGCGGAGCATCAAAGTCAGGTGCCATCCAAAAAGATCTGTCCTTTGCCGTTCCGGGATGGCTTGGCCAACTCAGTCGAGGTGAGCGAGTCACCACGGCAACGGGTTCACCGTTGGTGGTTAAGACGATTTCCTCACCGCGAACCATCCCGGCGACCAGTTCACAGAATTTTGACTGCAAAACAGCAATTTGACTTCACGGCAGCAAGAGGTAGCGTGCGTGGTATTTCCATTTCTCCGATGTTTTGCTGATCGACACTCGCCCGTTTCGTTCCTGTTGACGCTTGATGAGTGTCGCATCTTTGTTCGTTTCGGCGATTCCATTCAACGCTCGCCTCGACGCAACGATATCGTCCGAATTCCGTGAGCACGGTTTTTGCCTCCGCAATCGCTTGAATGGTTCGTGACATGGAAAACCAGTGTCTCGATGGACTCAGAGTCATAGGTCAGCGGAAACTTTATGCTGTGCACCTCGTCAAGTTCGCGCTGATAGGATAAACCCGAGCTTCAAGCCCGCGTACTGGGTTTGTCGTTGAGCCAGTTTTTCGATGTTCTTGACTTATTCTGGATCCTTACTCTTTCGGTTTTCTCTGGATTCGTGGCATTCGCGTGATTCGTGGTGCCATAGGCGTTTCCTTTATTCGAAGTCAGGCACTGTTTATGACGATTGTCAAATTTGTCGAATCGCTGATTTTTGATGGTCGCGTACGCGTATCGACCATCGTGGATGCGAAGGGGAAAATTCAGTCGCCGTCCCCGGCAGAGATTGCTGAAACACTGACACGGCTTCGCCGTTACGAGGAGCTCTACCGACCAGAGCTACTCGGCAACCCACCTGGTCTCTTGGACGACGGGCTCTACTGGGGGGCGCTCATGACTTATCGTGCCTGCAGTTTTTTAGCGCATCGCGATGTCGATTCCAAAACCATCGTCGATTCGCTCCAAAAAACAGTCCCACCTGTCGTCAGTCCTGCAGTTTGTTACTCGGTCGATTTCACCTGCCGATTTTTGCCCGACCTGATCCGGCTCGCAAAAGCGGTTTCTGTCGAGGATCCTCTCGTCGGCTGCTTATTATCGCTGGCGCGACAGTGGCCACTTTCGTCGGTCGGTGTTCCCGATCTAGGGGCTGTCGATATCTCGGCGTTCGTCCGTGATGAATGTTTGTTGGCGTTGTATGCGGATCGAGTGATTGCCAGTGGCGATGCCTCGCGACTGGACCACCCCCTGGTTCTGTCACGAGTTCGAACCGCGATCGGTTTACACGCAGAACTGGCGCCCAGGCTGGCTCAGGTCTTGGCGTCAATTTCTGAATCGGAGTGATCATTCTTGATCAATTGAGTATACTTATTTGGCGAGGAAGCCGTTTCATAATGCAGCTGAACGAAGGATGATTTTGCAATGAACTCAACGGATGGAACAATCTCTGAAATGGGTCGGCAGTTGTCTGACCTGGTTTTGGGGCCAATGAAGCGAGGGTTTGTTGGCAAGGACGAGGTGATCGACCTGTTGGGAGTTTGTCTGGTCGGCGGAGAAAATCTCTTTATTCTCGGACCGCCCGGAACCGCCAAAACCGCACTGGTGCAAGAACTGGCATCTCGGCTGGATGGCCGCATGTTTGACTATTTATTGACCCGGTTCACCGAGCCGAATGAACTGTTTGGCCCCTTCGACATTCGTCGTTTACGCGAAGGTGAGCTGGTCACGAATACCGAGGGGATGCTACCGCGAGCCGACCTGGTCTTTCTGGACGAGCTACTCAATGCCAACAGCGCCATCCTGAACAGTTTGCTGATGGTGCTCAACGAACGGGTCTTTCGACGTGGCCGGGAAACATTTGTGCTCCCCACACTCATGGTCATCGGTGCCAGCAACTCGTTACCTGAGGATGAATCACTGGCCGCGTTGTTCGATCGGTTTTTATTGCGGGTGCGCTGTGACAATGTTCCCGATGAACGACTACAAGAGGTGGTCACGGCGGGGTGGGCGCGCGAGCTCACCACTGCAAAGCCGCCGGCCGGATTGCCCGTCGATTGCATTCGCAAATTGCAAAACGCCTTGCATAACGTTTCTCTCGATGAAATTCGGACCGACTATGTCGCTTTGATTTGTCGATTGCGATTGGCGGGAATTCCCATTTCCGATCGACGAGCGGTCAAATTGCAGCGGATGGTGGCGGCGAGTGCCCTGTTGTGCGGACGGCAGCAGGCGATCCTGTCCGATCTCTGGATTCTGAAATACATCTGGGATAACGAAGAACAGCAGGAATTGATCATGGCGATCGTGAATCAGTCGCTCGCTGCCGTGACGGTTGACGAGTCGACAGCGCGGCACCCCCGATCCGCCGACGAACAGCAACCGAACCCGGAAATCCTTTCCCAGGAACTACAGCGAATCGCCAATCGCCTGCAGCAGGAAGCCCCTTCTGATGCGTTGCGGGCTCGTTGTCGAGATGAACTCAGTCTGCTGGCGTCGCGCTGCGAGTGGGTGAAAAATGATCATCAACGAGAATTCTTGCATCAAGAAGTCAACAAACTCTGGTCGATCCTGGATCCGACGACGGATGCGCCGACCAATCCCGAGAGTGGGTCGGCGAAAACATGACCATGAACGCGAATCACACGTCGAATTGGGTGGTCTGTTTTCCCGCAGCGTACGCCGAACACCTCGGTCAATTGCGGCTGGTTCCGGGATTAAAAGTCCTGGTACAAGACGGCCTGATCTGGTTGAGGGGTCATGCGCTGGATCAGGAACTCGGCCTCACACTGCGAAAAATTCCGGACGCCGTGACTTACTCGGTTCACACCAGCGGAAAATTGACACGGGATGACGAGACGGTGCCGAGTGCCGAGATTCCCGAGGGACCATGGCAACTGTTGTGGGATTGGCATGAACTGAAACTGCCGCGAGCGGGGTTTGCGGCGCGTCTCGATCAGCCCGTGGTGCTGCGACTGGTTCGATCCTCGTTGCCGACGCCAATTAATGCACTGAAAACGACGTGGAAGATCTGGCAGCAGTACGTGATTTCGGCACCCCAGATTCGGATCGATCGGTTCGCGTTTGCATTGTCAGAGAGGTCCGAAGTTCTCGTTCGGGGAACGCCGTTGCCACCCCTGCCGGGGCGGAGTTATTTCGAGTCGAACGGTCTCTTTCTGCCCGTCGGCTGGCGACTCGATCCCGATGTCGGAACGGCCGTGGCGCGGCAAGTGATGAAACTGGATCCAGAGACCCTGGCGATTTTTTCGGACGAGGGGACATTCGAGCGGATTCCCCAATCGTCGTTTGTTCGTGCTTCGCGGGCTGCAGTGAGGGCTAGTCATGAACGATAATTATCTGGCGGCACTGCGCTACCTTTCGGTGCCGATCCGTTCTTTCTGGAAATGGGACGATGGCGGAGGGGTGGTTGTGTGGCGTTCGGGTGGGACGATCACGTTTCGCGAGGAGTTGGCTGCCGTCTTGAGAAGACTGGCCCCCCAAGGGCTTCCGTCCATTGATGCCGTGCTGTTACTGATTGCTGCGACCAGGTCTGGCTGGATCACGGATTCGAAGGAATTGCGTGAAGTGGCCGCTTCACAACTTCCGGGGATTGACTCGCCTGGAGCGACTCCCCCTTTTTCTGCGCTGACATGTTCTGCGCTGAATCATGTGCAAGTACTTTCCAGCAAGTGGTATGAATCGGTCGAAGCGAAAGGGGAATTTTCGGCTTTCGTATTTGAGTCGACGCCGAGGGTGGTTTCTGCCGAGGTCGCAGCCGTCGTGTGTGATGTGCTGGATAAACGCCTCAATGACCTCGTTCCCACGCTCACCAAACTGCAAGGGGGACGCGCACAGACCACGGGTTCCCTGCTGATAGTTTTGGAAGAGTTGGCGAAAGGTCTGGACGGGATTTCAGAACAGACTTTGGCTTTGCGTTATCAGACGGGGTTGGATGAAGAAATCGGTCCTGTCCCTTTGGAGTTGCCACCGGTTCCGATCACAGCCGGATCAGTACGGTTATTATTTAAGCAGTTAGAAGTCGAGCAGGAATTTGCGGGATTTTGTCGTTTAGCGCGTCATCTGGCTGCCGTGGTCGAGATTCCTCGCTCGATTTCGGCTTCGAATGAGTTGCCGCTGGGGGGAGTCTCGGATTTGACTCAACGCGGGTCCTGGGATCGATTGCTGATCAGCGAACTGGCCAACGACGATCTGATGCTGGCGACGCGAATTGCCATGAACGAAGCCCTTTATTTGCAGCGCGAGATCCCACCCGCCTCGCCATCCGGTCAGCGTCAGGTCTTGATTGATACGGGATTACGAATGTGGGGAGTGCCGCGACTGTTCGCTGCCGCCGTGGCGCTTTCGTTAGCGAGTGCGCGGGGTCACCAAGCCTCGCTATCGTGCTGGCAGTCGCACCGCGGCGACCTGGTTCCTGTCGAGCTTGGTTCAAGGGAAGGGCTGATCGCACACCTCTCGGCACTCGACACCCGCGCCCAGCCGGGTGAGGCTTTTGTCAAACTGCTGCAACAGCAGAGTTCGACAGAGGGAACCAGTGATTTGCTTCTGATTACCACCGATGCGGTACTCGACGATCCCGAGTTTC
>Ga0114978_10003907_pt1 | contig 12138 bp, 7 predicted proteins | sample S_140212_EF_Meta_FD_87027 | JGI IMG/M metagenome (GOLD analysis project Ga0114978, IMG submission 87027) | Freshwater microbial communities from Lake Simoncouche, Canada to study carbon cycling - S_140212_EF_MetaG | ecosystem: Environmental > Aquatic > Freshwater > Lake | place: Lake...
AAACAACCCACCAGCCTCAATCGTCAGCGTGGCTCGAAAAAACGATCACCGCCAAACATGCCAGAAGCTGAGCCGGCGCAGAATGGATTACTTACTAACATATATCTAATTGTTTCTGGGAATCTTTTCAAGTCAAACACGGTCTCACTCTCAAAAATTTTGCCTCCTCACCAAAATCTGCGGGAGAATTCGGGTTCAGAGAGTTTGACAAGACTGGGATACGAGGCGACTTCAAGGGCTTCGGATATCCGAAGACCAGAGACTTTTCTGGTGGTCAGCTTCACGTTGATTGGTGAACCCCTGGGCCGCACTCGAGGAAAGAAATCCGTCTTTCGAATACTCCGTTTTACCACACCGATTCCGGCGAAGAGTCAACAACACCCAGCCGCCATTCGTTGATTCCGGGCGAGTAAACCCTGTCTGTGGTTCACCAGGCGCTCACGCGGGGGACCGATCCGCATGCTCCGATGGCTACGAGCCAAACGATCGGATCGCGCGTTTGACTCATGCTGATTAACCGCGTCTCGAACAGGACCGGGTAAGCCGGCGTCCTTGTCCCACCCGAAATCTCATCGCGAGTTTAACATTGTCGACCTGGTTGCGGATGAATTTGCAGATCGGGAACGAGAAACCCAGAGAGGTCGAGACTCAAAACCGCAGGTCAAAGCCGCCGTTTACAATCGAACAGAATTTTCGTACCATCAGGTGTGAATTGCGAATCAAGCCTGCAACATGGGGAGTGAGTAGGCTTCCGGTTCATGGAGGCATCACAACAACAATTTTAGTTTTTTAAGATTATGATTAAAAATTTATTGGAAAACGATGATTTTAACCGTCTCGTGCGCATGCGCGATGGCTGGATGGTCTACAACAAGAACGATCAATACATCGGGGCTTCCATTGAAAGATATGGAGAGTTCTCACACGGGGAAATGGAATTATTCCTGCAGATCGTCACTCCGGGAAGTTATGTCGTTGAAGTGGGTGCAAACATTGGTGCCCATACTCTTGGGTTATCCAAGCGGGTCGGGAGCTTGGGGAGGGTCTTTGCCTATGAGCCGCAGCGTATTATTTTCCAGACATTATGTGCAAATATGAGTATTAATTCTTGTCACAATGTCTACTGTTTTGAGCAAGCGGCGTCGAGTGAAAAGGGTTTGATGACCATCCCGGATTTTGATTACTCTTTACTAGGGAATTTTGGTGGCATCTCGATTGAGGGTTATTCTACGGGAAGGCCAGTGAATGTTGTTGTGTTAGATGAAGAGCTGCAAGATATCCCCTACCTGAATCTACTCAAAGTCGATGTCGAAGGTATGGAAGTCAAAGTGTTAACCGGTGCGAGAAAGTTAATCTTAAAGCATAAGCCTGTTCTTTATGTAGAGAATGATCGACTCGAGAAATCACAGGCTCTGATCGAGTTCATTCAATCCATGGAATACAGGCTTTACTGGCACATTCCAGCACTCTACAACCCGAACAACTATGCGAATGAGAAGGAAAATATTTTTGGCAATGTCGCCTCATTTAATATGTGTTGTTTTCACAAAAGCTTTAATGTGAGCTACACAGGATTTCCAGAAATCCTGGACAGTTCTCTTCATCCATTTCAAGAGCGGGCAAAGGAACGGGAGATGGCTCATTAAATTCACGAGCATCGCACACGTCAGCGAAAACGTCAGCGAAAACGGGGACAGGCGATTGACGAGATCTTACCTCGTACGAAACTTCCCTTCGCGGCCTTTCTCCGGCTTTCACTGACGCACCCAGTCATGCTCGCGCGACCCGAGCAAAATACATCTGCGGGCCAGTTCGCGAGGAAAGGCTGCGGGGTGGCCATCGCTGCTTGGATCAGGCCCCAGGACCCAATAGTTCCGCAGGTTTGCACCGGATTCCTCGCGCACTGCCGTCGAGTCATAGTAGTACGCAGGAGATTTGGCAAAGTGAAAGATCTCTTCTGTTGCATTCGTAGGCCGATTCTTGACACTCTCGGGCATCGCGGTTTTCTTGATCCACGCGATTTTAGACGAAGGATCCAGCCATCTTCTTGGAGCGCAAAAGCAACACGCCACGGAAGCCCCATCAGGCCCCGGCCCTTGAATCCCCAGACATCGGGGACTTTACAATTCCGCTTCTGGATCAGTGTTTTGGTGTTGCCCACGACCGCATTCGGGCCACATTTTCCTGTTCCCCCGTTTCGAGCGTATCCGTCACCGACGTTCAGCCAAAGTGTCCCGTCCGCTTTGAGGACTCGGCGTACTTCGCGAAACGCGGCGACGAGATTACGAACATACAGTTCCGGGGAAGGCTCGGCACCAATTTGATCCGGGTGGTCATAGTCACGCAGTCCCCAATAAGGGATGATGGGAGTTGCCTGATGCGTAAAAATTGTTTGAGTACTCCCCCCGCTTGGGCTTTTTCCGATCCCGAGCACGCTGACAATACCGTGTCCAACGGGTGGGATGTCGAAGGTTCGGCGGGACCGAAAACCGCCTCGATTCCGGCAGGAGCCGCGCGAGTTTCTGTTGAGTTGTGTGGGATCTCGGAGAGCCGGTCAGATGAGCCCCGTGACATCGCTCACGCTCCCCACGCAGAGAAACGTCGTTCGTCATCCGTTGCCTACTCGATCCCGACGGCGGTGATGATCTTTTCCACCGCCAACCTGCGGGCGGATGCGGTTCGGCCTCGATGAATCGACGCGGGGCTGATCTGTGAAAATCGCTGCCGACGCGGATGCGGTGGCTGACGGTCCAAGTGGGCTGCAAGACCAACAACGAAAAACAACCGGATGGAAAAGCACGATGGTATTGGCGATTGTCGGGGGAGGGATTTTTTTCGCGTCTCGCGGAGCCTCGTTACATCGCGCAACCGATACCCGATGTCGGAGCTCGACAACTGGGTGAAACACGGAAAACGATCGCGTTTGAGCGTTGAAAGTCGAGCAAAAACGGGATCCCCATCCGGGAAAATCGCGGCCTCTGTCGCCATTCTCTTGACGCGGTGTGCGAGGTTTGGGCTTCTTTCCCCTTGCTGGCTGTTTTGACCTGCGGGAAGCGGTTATGCTCAAGGGGAGTTTTTTACGGTGAACGAATCGATCAACAGGGGTCCAATCCAGCATGAGTGGAACGCTCATCTTCGGCAGTCAGGCTTGGCTGGCAGTCACTGTGGTGCTGTTGCTGCTGGGGATCGCCCTGGTCGCCTGGCGCTATTGGAATGCTCCGCTCGAAGGGGTCGCGGGTTGGCTGGCACCCCTGTGCAAAATTCTGGGTTTGCTGCTGCTGGGGATCTGTCTGCTCGAACCACTCTGGAGCGGCCGACGTGTCAGTCCGGGGGCCAATCTGTTTGTGATTCTGGCCGATGACAGCCAGAGCCTGAACATGAAAGACCGGGGTGCTACCGAGTCGCGCGGGGCTCAAATCCAACGTGAGTTAACAGCAGAAGAGGCAACCTGGCAAGTGCGACTTGCACAAGACTTTGATGTCCGACGATATGTTTTTCAGTCGGGATTGCAGGGGGTGACCGATTTTTCCCGGCTCGAGTTTCAAGGTTCTCAATCCAATCTGCTCGGCATTCTGAACAGTCTGCAGGATCGCTTTCGAGATCGACCACTGGCGGGGGTTTTCCTGTTCACCGACGGCATCGCCACCGATGCGAAAGAGATCGGACGGATTTCCCAATCATTGCCGCCGATTTATCCGGTGATTCCCGGCAACGCCTCGGTAGGCAGCGATCTTCCCGACCTGTCGGTCTCGCACTTGACGATCACCTCGACCGCGTTTGAAGATGCCCCTGTCACCATCCAGGCCGATGTCTCGCAAACAGGGCTCACCAAAGCGGCCATCACCGCGCAGGTGATCGATGAGGCAGGAGTCGTCCTGAAAGAAGAGACGCAAACCTTCTCGGGCGATGCGGGGCCACTCCCCTTTCGCTTTCAGATTCGTCCGACTCAACCCGGCGTTTCGTTTTATGAGGTGCGGGTCCGAACCGAAGCAGAGGGGCGTCGAGCGGCTGCCACCAGTGCCAAAGCCAGTGCAACAGCCAGTGTCACCACTCCGCCGGGAGTCGAGCCGCGTGGTTCCGCTCGGAATGGACCGCTCAGTGATCCTTCCTCAATCGAAACGACCTTGGCCAACAATCGCCGGCTCGTTGCGGTCGATCGGGGAAATGCCAAGTATCGAATTCTTTATCTGTCTGGTCGACCGAACTGGGAGTATAAATTTCTGCGTCGGGCGATCGATTCGGATGATCAGGTTCAATTGACGGCGGTGATCCGGATCGCCAAAAAAGAGCCGAAATTTGATTGGCGCAGCAAAGCGGGCGAGGTCAGCAATCCCCTCTTCCGGGGCTTTGAAGGAAAAACGGACGAGACCGAACGATATGACCAACCGGTCCTCGTCCGGTTGAACACCAAGACCCCTGACGAACTGGCGGCCGGTTTTCCGAAGACGGCGGAACAACTGTACCAGTTTCACGCGGTGATCATTGACGATCTGGAATCCGAGTTTTTCTCGCCAGACCAGTTGGCGCTGCTCGAACGATTTGTCAGCGAACGGGGAGGTGGGCTGTTGATGCTGGGGGGATCCGAGTCGTTTCGTCAGGGGGCTTATGACAAGACACCGGTCGGTCGGATGCTCCCGATTTCGCTGGAAGCGACCGCCGCCACCGCCACACCGACGGGCTATCGGTTGCAACTGACAAGAGAAGGCTGGCTGCAGCCCTGGTCTCGGTTACGCTCGACCGAAACCGAAGAACAGCAGCGACTGGTCGAAATGCCCAATTTTTCCACGTTGAACCGCAGCAGTCGGGTGAAGCCGGGGGGGACGGTGATTGCAGAAGTGGTGGACCCTACGGGACAAAAACTTCCGGCTTTGGCCGTGCAGTCCTTCGGACGGGGACGAGCGGCGGCCATGCTGATCGGAGACCTGTGGCGATGGCAACTGGACCGGACCGATTCGCAGCGGGCGAAGGATGACCTGGGAAAAGCCTGGCGACAAACGTTGCGCTGGCTGATTGCGGATGTGCCGGATCGGATTGAATTGCGGACTGCGGCCAAGGACGATCTGGGACAGCCCTTGATGCGGGTCGAAGCACGGGTACGAACCAAAGAATTTCAGCCACAGGACAATGCAGCGGTCAACATTCGCTTGAAGCTGCCGGATGGAACGGAAGTGACTCAACCTGCCGAACCATCGCTGCAAGAGGCGGGGCTGTATGAATCGACCTTTGCTTCGCGTCAAGAAGGTCGCTATCGGGCGACGGTCGAGGTGATTGATCAAGAGGGGGGATCGCTGGGAGAGGCGGAAACGGGCTGGGTGGCAGACCCCTTAGCGGACGAGTTTGCTCAAGTCATCCCGAACCGAAATTTGCTGGAACGGATTGCCAAACAGACTTCTGGCGAGGTCGTATCGCTCGATCGCCTGGATCAATTTGTGCGCACATTGCCCCATCGAGAAGCCCCGTTGACCGAAGCCTACACGGTTCCGCTATGGCATCAACCCTGGATGCTGGGCTTGATCGTGGCCTGCCTGTGTGGTGAATGGGGATTACGACGCTGGAAAGGGATGCCGTGAACGATCAAACCACCGGCTGGTCTGCGGTACAGACGACCGAAACGTTGGTCCAGACTGGTCGAGACCCGACTCGCGACAAGGGGGGAGCAGCGACGACTGGTCGCGGACCAGCAGTGCTGGCCAGGCTAAAGAGCCTGTCCAAGCGTATTTCGAGGCATTTTTCCATGGGGATCTCCTGTTACGCAGCTCTGCTGGGGATTGTCTGGTTGACGCTGGGGGCGGGCCATGCTGCGGAAGGGGAATCGGGTTCCTCGACACCCACCTTGATTCTGGTGGTCGGGGCTGGTGGGAATCCGCAGTACGACATTACGTTTTATCAGTGGTCCGAACGCTGGGAGTCTGCCGCCAAACAGGCGGGAATGGCGGTTACGGTCATCGGACGACATCGGGGTGAAATCGAGGTCAAAGAAACAGACTCTTCGCGATTGGAAGCGGCCATCAAACAATCACAAGGTGCGGTTCACAGTGAGCTTTGGATTGTGTTGATCGGTCACGGAACCTTTGACCGGCGCGTGGCCAAATTCAACCTACGCGGTCCTGACTTTTCGGCGGAAGAATTGAATCAGTGGTTAAAGCCCGTCGATCGACCAACCGCCATCATCAATTGTTCATCCGCAAGTGGACCATTTATCTCGACGCTTTCGGGGCCGCAACGGGTGGTGATCACCGCAACAAAATCGGGGACTGAGGTCAATTTTTCAAGGTTTGGTGATCATCTTTCCCACGCGATCACCGATCCTGCCGCCGATCTCGATAAAGACCATCAGACCTCGCTATGGGAAGCCTTTTTGATGGCCTCCCGCAGAACGACCGAGTACTACGATACCGACGGGCGTGTCGCCACCGAGCATGCGCTCTTGGATGACAACGGGGACGGCCAGGGTGTTCGTGCTGATCAGTTCCGGGGATTGGCGCCGCTCGCGAAACCGGCTGCGGGCCAATCGCTAGACGGCCGAAAAGCACATCAGTGGCATCTGATCTCGAACGCGACCGATGCCAAGCTTTCGCCACAAGACCGTTTACGAAGAAATGAGCTGGAGCTTGCCGTCGAGAACCTGCGAGATCGCAAAGATCAGATTCTCGAGGCAGACTATCGGGCGGAGCTCGAACAATTGCTGGTGGAGCTTGCTGAGCTGAATGAACGGGTGGAGTAAAGAAGTTTTCAGTTTTCAGTTTTCAGTTTTTTGCCATGGGTTCTCGCCGATTCGTTTGATTCTTTTGATTCTTGGTTCACGCTCGTTACCTGTTTTCCACGAGGGTGTGCTTAATGAATCGACTGCCGTATTCCATGGATTCGCCTGTTTTCTGCTGTTTTTAACCCAAATTTTAACCCAAAAAATCTTCTCTGTTTTTCTCTGTGTCTCCGTGCCTCAGTGGTGAACACTGTCTTCGTTTTAAATCCCGAAGAAGCTTTACCACCGAGGCACAGAGGCACGAAGAAGACAAGTAAATCAGAGAAGACGCGTAAAACCGATGTTGGCGGATTCCTGGATTCCTATCGAAAATTCTGGCTCGCCGTCAGGTTGAGCCGCAAAATCGGCAGAATGACGAAACTGATCGGATTTTGCCGCCAACGAACCGGCTGTTTTGATTGCGAGTGGTTCCCTTGCCCCCCTACAATCTGTGCGATTGGCCTAATTTGCCAAGGATGAATTGGGGTGGGTGGGATTTCGAACTGGGAGTCGATTGGTGACCGTACGGTACTGGCGATGGCTCGCCTCTTTTTTTGCCGCGATGCTTTTTCCCACACTCTTCATTTTTGTGGACGAGACCGAGTTTGTCCTGGTCGAGCGATTCGGGCGGATTACTGCGGTTTATGACCAGCCGGCACAGCGGGGTTTGCACCTCAAGTTGCCCTGGCCGATCGAGCGGGTCCGTCGATTTGACCGTCGCCTGCAACTGCTTTCGCCGCCGGGGCGCGAAGCCTTCACGCGTGACAGAAAGAACGTCACGGTGGAAGCGTATCTGTGCTGGAAGATTGCGGATGGTCCCTCGGGCGAATTATCGTCGAGTGAAATTTTGCAGCGGCCGGTCGTCAAATTTTTTCAAGGATTGGGAAGTCCCGAAGTGGCGGAAGCACGGCTGGCCAGTCGTTTGCAATCGATTTTGACCGAGCAAATTGGGCGGAGTGAGCTGGCCGAGTTACTGAACGCCGGGGACTCGGAAGCCGGCCCGGCTGCGGGTGTCAGTTCGCTGGAAAAAGTTTCTCTGGCAATTCGCGAGGAATTTGAGCAACGGCCTGATGAAACCAAATCCCTGGGGGAGCGGTTAGGGGTCGAGATTGTGGATGTGCGAATTCGGCGGCTGAATTTGCCGACCGGGAACATGCAGGCGGTTTTCGAGCGGATGCGGAGTGAACGGCAAAAAATTGCCGAACGGTATCGAAGTGCCGGGTTGGCCGAAAACCGGATGATCCGGAGTCAGGCGGACCGGCAATCGGGTGAATTGCTGGCGAAAGCACACGCCGATGCCGAGCGGATTCGCGGTGAAGGTGAAGCGGTTGCGATTCGAATCCTGAACGAGGCCCATCGCAAAGACCCCGAATTCGCTCAATTATTGCAAATACTGGAATCGTACAAACAGATCCTGAATGACCGGACGACCCTGATCCTGTCCGGGTCAAATCGTTTCCTGAAGGTGTTGATGGAGGGTGTTCCTGGTTCTACGAAGCCTGAACCTCTAGCTGATCCCGCTTTGAACGTTCCTGACGCGCAGCGGCCCGCGAATGTGACAGGAGCGACACCATGAAGGGTTGGCTCTGGCTGGCGATGGCGGCAACTGCTCTACTCTCGACCGGTTTTTTTATCGTTCCCGCCAACGAAAAAGCGATCGTGCGACGTTTTGGACGGGTGATCAGTCCGCCACGAGCGAGTGGACTGCGCTATGATCTCCCTTGGCCATTGGCCCGGGTGGATCGGGTCAATTTTAATGAAGTCCGTACCTTATCGTTGGGGGACATCGAAACGGACTCGGACTTTTTAATGCCGACGACCGTCACGCGACCGGCGACGTTTTTGACCGGAGACAAAAATCTGTTGCTCCTGAAAATCAACGTTCAGTATCGGATTTCGGAAGAGCATTTTGCCGACTGGCTCTACGGTTCGCAGTCCCCAATGCAGCGTCTGCAATGGCTGGTGGAAACGACCACAACGGATCTGGTTTCGCGCTGTGGCGTCGATTTTGTGCATACGCAGGGATTGGCAGAGCTGAATAATCGACTGTTGCTGGACGTTCGGCAGCGAGTGACTCAGCAGCGGATGGGATGCGAGGTCGAACAGGTGACCGTCGATCGGGCTGAACCACCGGCCCGGGCCAAGGCCGAATTTCTGGACGTTTCGAATGCGCGGGCGGATATGGTTCGATCGATTCATGAGGCGAAGGGATATGCAGAACAGAAACAGGCCGAGTCCCAGGCGGATGCACGCAAACTTGCCGACGAGGCGGAACAGGTCCGTCAGTCGAAAATTTCCGCGGCGCGGGGTTCCGCCGATCGTTTCGACACGCTTTTGACTCAGATTCAAAGCGATCGAAATCAGGATGTCCCGCATGCGATGACCGCTCGGCAACTGGTCATGAACCGACTCACCATGGAAACGCTGCGTGACGTGTTGGAGCGGGTGAAAACCAAACTCGTACTCGATTCGAAACAACCGTTTGATCTGAGTTACCCACAAGTGCGGGGGGAACGCCCCTGAAAGAACGCGATCTGAACCAACGAACCGTCGTCAAACACAGCCCCCACTGAAACCGCTCACCAACCCCAAGCTCGTTCTCATGCATTACATTCCTGAATCCACAACCGAGATGCTTCGCGGCGAGTCTGGTGGCGACCTCACCGCGCGTCCCAGCTTTCATTATCAATCGGCACCGCTGTATCTGCTGACACTGGTTGTTGCGGGGCTCTTGGTTGCCGACTGGGTCCTGACGTTGGGGCGTCCTGCAGGGAGCCTGACTGGCGTCAATGCCAGTCTTTTCGGATATCGGCTCGCGCTCTTGGCGGCGGTACTGGGGGGAGCCCGAATCCTGTACCACACGCTGGACGGGTTGCTCTCAGGGCGAGTCGGTGCCGATCTGGCGCTGACACTTGCCTGCCTCGCAGCGATCGCACTGGGTGAGCACCAGACGGCGGGACTGGTGGTCCTGATCTCGCTCATCGGAGAAAGTCTCGAAGGTTATACGATCGATCGGGCGCGGTGGGCGGTTCGGCAGACGTTTGCGCTCTGGCCGGACATTGTTCATCTCAACCGAGACGGTCAGGACCAGGATATTCCGATCGACGAGGTTCGAGTCGGTGATATCGTAACGATTCGCCCGGGAGAACGGGTCCCGGTCGATGGGCAAGTCGTCGCAGGAAAGTCGGTCGTCGATCAAAGTCCGTTTACGGGAGAAAGTCTTCCGGTCGATAAACGACCTGGTGATCGGGTACTGGCCGGGACACTGAATCAGTTCGGGGCGTTAACCGTTGTGGCCGAGTCGATCGGGCAAAGCACGGCCCTGGCGCACATCGCACAACTGGTTGGAACGGCGGCGGCTCGCAAATGTGAACTGGAACGAACGGCGGACCGCTTGGCGCGGTGGTTTCTTCCCGTGGTGCTGGTGGCTGCACTGGCGACATTATTCGGCTGGCGAATGGTGAGCGGTTCTTGGCAGAAGGGTTTTCTTCCCGCCTTAGGGGTGCTGGTGGTTGCCTGTCCTTGCCCGCTGGTGCTGGCAACCCCCTGTGCCGTCATGGCGTCACTCGCCTGGCTGGCACGACGCGGGGTGATCATCAAGGGATCCGCCGTTCTTGAGCGATTGGCGACTGTCGACACCTTCGCATTTGACAAAACGGGGACACTGACACAAAACGCCTTGGCACTCGGGCAAATTATCCCGATGGGGGGACGAACCGAGCGCGAGGTCTTGCGGATCGCGGCCATCGCCGAATGGAACAGCGAACATCCGATTGGGCGGATCGTGGTGAAAGGGGCGGAAGAGCGTGGAATCGTGATCCCGCATCCAACCGAATTTGAAGCGATGACCGGGGCGGGCGTCTCGGCCGTCATCGCCACCTCGGCGATTGCCCGTCAGTCTGCTGCGGACCAGCGACCGGGGTTCCCGCTGAATCCGAATCCGAGTCGGAGTCCCAATCAAGAGTTTTTCGGGAGTGATCGGCCCCAAACGACCTCGTTAGATCCCGCGAATGATGCCGATCGTTCCGGTGAGGACGACGAACCTCTGTCGACGATCGTGGTGGGAAATCGGCGAGCACTGGATCAAGGTGAGATCCTCTTCTCACGCGATGTCGCCTCGTTATTAAGTGAACGGGAAGCGGCGGGGGAATCCCCCTTAGTGGTTGCGGTTGATGAGCAGGTCATTGGGGTGATTGGGGTCCGCGAGACGATCCGTCCGGAATCACAACAGGTGCTGGAGGAGTTGCAAGAACTCGGAATCGCTCGCTTTGTGCTGCTGACGGGGGATCGACCCCAACCGGCGGATGCGGTAGTCAAATCACTCGGTTTTTTTGATCACGTTGCGACCGAACAGCTTCCCGCCGACAAGGCGCGGTGGGTGGAAGAGGCACGCCGGGGGGGCCGCCGAGTTGCCATGATTGGGGATGGGGTCAATGACGCCCCCGCACTGGCTGCGGCGGACGTGGGTCTTGCGCTTGGTACTGCCAGTGGTGACATCGCAGCGGCGGCCGGTGACATCGTGCTTGCTGGCGATCCCTTACGCCCCCTGCCTGGTTTGGTCCGGCTGTCTCGGGCTCTGGTGCAGAATATCTGGCAAAGCATTTCGCTGTTTGCCTTCGGCTTGAATGGGTTGGGGGTGCTGGCTTGTGCGGTCGGTTGGCTTGATCCAATCGGCGGTGCGATGTTTCATGAGGTCGCTTCGCTGGCAGTGATGGCGAATGCGATGCGGATGCTCTGGTTTGAAAGCCATTCCTCGTCCATGACAGCTCGCTGTGTCCAGCGGTTTTTGTGGGGTGCGGATTGGGTGGTGGCCAACGCATCTCCCTCGAAGTGGGTGTTCTGGTTTCTCGAACATGCCCGATTGGGGGCCAAACTGGCTGCCGCCGCAGTACTGGCCGCGTGGCTATTGTCGGGTTTGGTATTGTTGAACGAAAATGAACAGGCGATCGTGACTCGGTTTGGCCGTCTGCATGATCCGCTGTCGGCAGGGCTGCACTGGCGATGGCCTTGGCCACTGGAATCGGTACGACGGGAAAAAACGGGGTTATTGCGGAGCGTCTCGGTGGGGTATCGCGAAGCCAATAGCGCGGAAAAAACGGGGACACCAGATTCCTTGGTTGCCGCATCGGTGAAACGAGCGGGGGAAGGATTGACCAAATGGACCGGATTGTCCGGATTGACGGGCTCGTCCCTCCGCAGCGAGCTGGGCCGCAAGCTGGAGCGGCCGACCATCGAATGGACGAGTGCTCATGAAGATCGCGCTCATACTACGCTGGCCGAAGAATCGGTGATGTTGACGGCGGATGAGGTTCCGGTCGAATTGATGGCTGAGATTCAGTATCGGATCGCGGATCTGCGGGAATTTGTTTACGGCGGAAGTGAGCGCCCCGACGACG
>Ga0114978_10003908_pt1 | contig 12137 bp, 10 predicted proteins | sample S_140212_EF_Meta_FD_87027 | JGI IMG/M metagenome (GOLD analysis project Ga0114978, IMG submission 87027) | Freshwater microbial communities from Lake Simoncouche, Canada to study carbon cycling - S_140212_EF_MetaG | ecosystem: Environmental > Aquatic > Freshwater > Lake | place: Lake...
CCTAGGCTATAGGGTGTAGCAGAGGCCAAGGCGGATTCGGTGGGCAGTTTGTCACCCAGGCGCCACACCTGGTCCTCTATAGCACCGAGCAAGGCTTGGCCGAGTTGTTCGTATTTAGCAATGCCCAACCCTTTGGGCCGATAGCGCTGCACAGTATGGGCAAGAGCCGGACCGCTAACGGGGAAAGGTATGGCCGCGGAAGCATCAAAGGCAATCAATTTTCGCGACATCGGACCATTATGCATGTGGCACCTGCAGCGATTCAGGCCGGCACTCAGCCAACCTGCTTGGGAACCATGGCAGGTCGCTTTGCTTGGACCGGGGCATCTTGTGTCAGGTCGGCGAGAATCATTTCCGCCGCCTTTTCGCCGATCATGATCGAAGTCGCATTGGTGTTGCCTGAGATCAGCAGCGGCATGATGGAGGCGTCCACCACGCGCAGTCCAGCGGTTCCGTACACACGAAGCCTCTCGTCCACGACGCCCATGGGTCCCGGATCCATGCTGCAGGTTCCCACCGGGTGAAAGATGGTCACGCCTTCGCGACGTACGAAATCCAGCATATCGGCCTCACTGGCCATAGCCGGGCCGGGCCTGTATTCCTCCACGATCAGGGGCGACATTGCCTTGCTGGTCATCAAACGCCGCGCTAGCTGTGTACCCGCCACCATCAAGTCCTGGTCGTGCGAAGTCGTCATGTAGTTGGCCCGGATTGCCGGTGCCTGCCGGGCATCCGCGGACTGGATCCGAACGCTACCGCGGCTGGTGGGCCTCAGTTGGCACATCGACAGCGTGAAGCCCGAGAAATCGTGCGGCTTGCCGGCGACAACGTCGGCGCTGATGGTGCCGAAGTGGAACTGCACATCGGGCGTAGTCGACTGTGGCGAGGCCTTTGCAAACAGACCACCAAGCTGGATACCGATTGCCAGCGGCCCGCGCCGTTGCAATAGCCATTGCAGCCCGATGCGCATGCGGCCCCATAGCGTTCGTAAGTCATCATTGGTGGTTACAGGCTGGCTGCATTTGTAGATCAGCCGCACCTGGAGGTGGTCTTGCAGATTTTCGCCGACACCCGGGCTGTCCACTCGCACGGGCAGCCCATACTGGCGCAGCAATTCCGGCGGACCAACTCCTGACAACTGGAGCAGTTGAGGGGACTGGACCGCGCCTGCGCACAGCAGTACCTCGCGGCGGGAACGCACCTGAACCTCCTGGTCGTCATGGCGGTAGACAATGCCAACGGCCAGAGTGCCCTCGAAAAGTACGCGCGTGGCATGTGCATTGGTGATGACGGTGAGGTTGGGACGGCTACGGGCGCGTTTCAGGTAGGTTCGGGCTGTGGAAGCGCGCAGGCCCCTGTGGGTGGTGAGCTGATAGTAGCCAGCGCCCTCCTGCGAGGCACCATTGAAATCGTCGTTGCGCGGAATGCCGAGTTCTCGAGCCGCGTGGATGAAGGCTTCAACCAACGGATGTTTCACGTCGATGTCCGACACATGCAATGGGCCGCTGTCGCCATGCCAGGGGTTGGCACCACGCGCATTCGACTCCGACCGGATGAAGTAGGGCAGGACGTCTTTCCAGGCCCAACCCGCATTTCCGGCCGCAGCCCAAGCATCGTAGTCTTGCGCCTGACCGCGGATATAGACCAGCCCGTTGATCGAACTGGAGCCGCCCAACGTGCGGCCGCGCGGCCAGTACAGTTTGCGCTGGTGCAACTCGGGTTCGGGCTCGGTCATGAACTGCCAGTTCACCGTTTTGTTGACCATCGTCTTGCCATAGCCGATAGGCACGTGGATCCATGGGTTCCAGTCTGGTGGACCCGCTTCCAATAGAAGCACACGGTGGCGGCCATCGGCACTGAGCCTGTCGGCCAGTACGCAGCCGGCTGAGCCGGCGCCAACGATGACAAAGTCGTAAGTAGCGAGTTCAGTCATGGTCTGATTTCCAAAAAATTTGGCCGCTCAGCGGTCTAGGACGAGGACAGCTGAACTGGAGCGAGCGCAGCATATGAGAACGAACTTGGTCTGTTCCTGCAAAGTGAGAACAAAGTCCTGATGCAACGGGGTTCCCTCCAAGTAGGGCGTACGGCAAGTGCCACAGACACCGGCCTCGCAGGAGGTCTCGCAGGCCACACCGTTGGCGCGCAACACATCGATGATCGAGCGACCCGGTGGAACGTGGTAACTGCCACCGGTACGCGCCAAACGAACCTCGAAACCGTCGCCATCAGCGGGTGCTGGTGATGCTGAGGGCGGAGCGAAGTACTCGAAATGCACGCTGCCGACCGCCCAATGGGCTGTGGCGGTCTTGACCGCCTGCATCAAGCCTGCAGGGCCGCAGCAGTAGAGGTGCGTACCGCCTTCCTGGCGGGCCAGTAGGGCAAGCAGGTCAAGCGCACGTGAGGGGTCACCGTCGTCATGGTGCAGTCTGACTCGACCAGCACGCAAGTGCTCTTCGAGTCGATCCGTGAAAGCCGTGTGGTCGATGGAGCGGGTGCAATAGACCAGCCGAAAATCGGCTTGGCGCGCAGAGAGTGCCTCGACCATCGCCAGCAAAGGCGTCACGCCGATGCCGCCTGCAATGAGCAGGTGGCGCTGAGCCACTCCGGCCAACTCGAACTGATTGCGTGGCGCCGACACCTCCAGCAGGTCGCCCACATTGACATGTTGGTGCATGCCCGTCGAGCCGCCGCGGCCGCTGTCAACGCGCAGTACCGCGATCAGGTAGCGATAACGCTCGGCCGGAGCATTGCACAGCGAATATTGCCTTACCGATCCGCCAGGCACCTGGACATCCACATGTGCGCCAGCTTCAAAGGCCGGTAGCGCATTGCGATGAGGATGCACCAACTCGAAGGTTCGGATGCCAAGCGCTTCCTGGGTGATCGAGCGCACCAGTAATTGCATGCCTTGCTTAGCGTGCGCCGCCGTCCAGTTGATCGAGCCGGCGGCGTACATGCTCATCGCGCTTCTCTGAGGGCAGCAAGTCAGCTTCTCTCATGATAGCCAGCACCTGCGTGCCGGTGGTCATGACCAGCAGTCTGTCATCCTCACCCTCACGCTGGGGCAAGTTCAGAATCGAATCCTGCGAATACATTGGCAGGGAATCCTTCGGCCCTTGGGTAAGCGGGGAACCGGGCAGCACGGACTGCGGTGCGCGCACCTGTTCGCGCAAGAGCTTGCGACACAGATAGACACCCATATCGGATCGGCCCGGGTTTTCAAGCGCGTGGATGGCAATCGGCCGTTGGCTGCCCAAGGCCTCCCAGTCACCTGGTGCACGCTGGCCCTCCTCATAGCTGCGGTTGCCGGTCTGGCCCACCAGGAAGTCGATTTTGTCCACGCCACAATCTTCGGGCGAGCCGGCCTGATCGGGATCAATGACCTCGTTGAAATGGCGCCAGCCAAAGATGATCATGTGGGTGTCGTCGACCGGCACATGCCAGCGGGTCAGTGCGACGCAGGAGTGACGTTCGCGGGCGGCAGATGGCACCAACGAGCCGATCTGCAAAAAATTGGGAAAGGCCATTTCGGTGATCCGCACCCAGATCTTGCCCCCGGGCAGGCGACGGCCTGCCACGAAACAGCAACCCGCACCGTCTCGGGTGGGCTCCCAGTGCATCACTGGCATGTCGCCAAAGCCCTCCAACGAGACGCCGGCCGAGGTCTGCACATCCACATCACTCACCGTCATGTGGTTGTGAAGCACCGCCGTATGCATGTGGTCCATGATGTTCTCGAACACCTGTAACCAGTTGCAAGGGTAAACGTTGGAGAAAGGTACCAATCGGTTGCCAACCGGCAACCGCAGGGAGTCCCACTCCGGGAATGGTGGCAAAGCCTGCGGTGGTCCCATGTAGGCGAAGACCAGCCCGTCGCGCTCCAAAGCCGGGTAGGCGCCTTGGCAGATGCTGTCTTTGAGCCGACTCTCCGCCGGTTCACATGGTGTTTCCAGCAGAGTGCCGTCCACTGCATAGTGCCAGCCGTGGTAACAGCATCGGATACCCTGCGCAGTAATGATGCCGAATTCAAGTGATGTGCCACGGTGGCTGCAATGCCGCTCGAGCACGCCCACCCGGCCACTGTGGTCACGAAAGGCAACCAAGTCTTCGCCCAGGATGCGGATAGCTAGCGGTAGTTGCCCAAGTTGTTCAGACAAACACACAGGTTGCCAGAAGCGGCGCATCAATTCGCCCATGGGCGTATCCGGGTCGGTTCCGGTCAACTCGGCGTCGTGCGCCGGTTCAAGACGCTTGTGGTAAGCCCCATAACGCATGTGGATGCGGCGGGTTGGCGGGTTGGTCTTTGGATTCATCAGAATTCCCCGGTTTTCAAAAGAGGCGGTCGTGGCTGATGAATCGAGTCTGCAAGTACGCCTCTAGCCCTTCGCGGCCACCTTCGTAGCCGACTCCGCTGTCTTTCATGCCCCCCAGAGCGGCATCGGCCAACGCTGGCGTGAAGCTGTTGATGCCGATCCAACCCGCTGCCAGTCGTTCGCTGAGCTCGGCTGCACGGGCACTGCTACGGGTGAAGGCATAAGCAGCCAAGCCAAATGCCACGCCGTTGGCCCGCGAGACGGCCTCATCGAGCGTGGTGAAGGCAACGATGGGCGCTACCGGGCAAAAAGGCTCTTCATGCATCAGCGCCGCCGTCGGGTCCAAGCCGGTCAACACCGTGGGCTGGAAGAACCAACCGCGTGATCCGATTCGATGGCCACCGAGTTCGATGCGCGCGCCGCTATCGCTCGCGTCAGCGACAAAGCGTTCGGCCGCAGCGAGGCGGCGCGGGTTATTGAGCGGGCCCATTTGCACACCGGCTTCGGTGCCTGGACCAATACGCAGGGCACGCGCGGCGGCGACAAAAGCCGCGACGAAGTCCCGGTACACGCTTTCATGCACGAAGAAACGATTCGGTGATAAACAGACTTGGCCGGCGTTACGGTACTTGAAGGCAGCGCACGCAGCGGCTACCTTGTTGACGTCGACATCGTCGAACACCAGCACCGGCGAGTGGCCACCAAGTTCCATCGTCACCGCTTTCAATCCACGCGCAGCCTGTTCGTACAGCAGTCGCCCCACCGGAACTGAGCCTGTGAACGACACCTTACGGATGATGGGCGAAGCGATGAGGTGCCGGGATACTTCACTGGGCTCACCGAAGACCAGGTTCAAAACACCGGCGGGTACGCCTGCATCCACCAGCGCCTGAACCAGCGCAACGCATACTGCCGGTGTTTCCTCGGCGGGCTTCACGATCACCGTGCAAGCTGCTGCCAATGCCGCGGCCACTTTGCGCATACAAAGCACGGCAGGGAAATTCCAGGGCGCGAAAGCCGCCACCGGTCCGATCGGGTCCTTCACCGTGGCCTGTAAAAGCCCTGGGCTGCGCGGCGGCAGCATGCGACCGTCCAGTCTCGTGGCTTCTTCGCCACACCATTCCAGCGTCTCGACAACGCGGTCGATCTCGGCCAAGGCGTCGGCCAGGGGTTTGCCATTGTCAGTGGTCAGCACCGCGGCCAGCGCCGACTTGCGCTGCGCCACGATGCGTGCCGCTTGCTTGAGGATGGCTGCGCGCTGCCATGCCGTTTGGCGGCGCCAGGCGGGTGCAGCTCGCTCGGCAGCAGACAGCGCCGCATCCAGATCAGCCGAGTTCGCCAGCGGCAGTTGACCTACGGTCTCGCCACTACTCGGGTCGAACACCGGACGCAAGGCTCGCCCGCCACCGCGGTGCCACACCCCGTCGATATACAAGCCCAGGTCCTGCGGATAATCGATTGCCATGGTCTCAGTCGCTCTGCCCGCGAACCCGCCAGCTTTTGGGTGACGTCAGGACGATACAGGCCAGCAACCCCGGAAGGGTGGCAAGCGTGACGCTCATGAGCCTCATCCAGGGACTAAAGCGCAACGCAGTCGCATGACCTAGGTCGCGCAGGGCCAGTGTCGGCACGTTCATTTGCGAACCTTCTCCAGGTACTGGCGGATATAGCTCGGATCTATGGCGGCGTTGATCTGCTCCCAAGTCAGGGCGGTGGGAATGGTTCCCGTTTCCTGCAACATCTGGCTGGCGATGTAGAACTTGCGAGCCAAGCCACTGTCCTTTGAAACCATCGAAAATTGCGAGTTCGGATCAAGTTGCTGCTGCAGCGTGGGATAGCGATCACAGCACTCGCGCTCATAGGCGGCCTTGGCCACCGAACGGGAGATCGACAAATACTTGACCATTGCATCAATGGCCAAGTTCGGGTTCTTGGCGATGGCCTCCATTGCCTTGGCTTGGACTTCAACCAGTTTGACACCAACTTCCGGGTTGGCTTGCAGGAACTTTGGACGCGCTGCCGTCATGCCTGGGCAGACACCGCCGTCGGGCGCGTAGTCCGGATCCCACCCGACCACTTTGTGGCCGCTTTCGACCAATATCTGCACATAGGGCGACCAGGCCATACCGGCATCAAGCGATCCGCCGCTCATCGCATTGGCATACAGCGGAGGTGCGATGTTCAGTACATTTAGGCTGCTGTATTTGAGGCCCAGTTTCTTGGCCATCAGGGCCAGTGCTACCTGGGCACAGGTTCCTGACGGCGCGCCGATGGTTTTGGCCTTGCCAAGGTCCTTGTACGTGTCGATGCCACTCTTGGTGGTGACCACCAAGCCCTCGGATGCTGCATGGTCGAGTGACCAATAGATCATGCGCAAGGGAATGCTCTGCCCTAGCGCAAAGACGGTGGCTAGGCCGGTGGTGACCACGTCCAAGCTATCGCTCTTGAGACCGGCGAGCAGCGGAGCGCCTGATTGAAAAGTGTAGAACTGCGGATCCAGTCCGACCTGCTGGAACAAACCCAGGTCGCGCGCCACATACAAGGTGAAATAGTTCGCGGTGGGCAGTCCCCAATTGAACTTGAGTGGCGCCACCACACCGCTCTGGGCTTGTGCCAGATTTCCGGCGAGCGCCAGCGCGAATGTCACTCCTATCTGACGCCACCACTTGCTGAGTTTCATCATTTTGATCTCCTGGGAGTTTTGGCCAAGGCGGCTGCCACGGCATGGAGTCCAGCGCTCAATGCGGAGCGTCGGAGGCTTGTACTTCCTCTTGCACTGCCCGCAGCAATTCACGCTGCAGTTCGACGAACTCTGGAGCGCTGAGGAACTCCGCTGTGCGTGGCTTGGGAGCCAGAACGTCAACGGCCAGTTTGATACGTCCCGGTCGCCGACTCATCACCAGCACACGATCTGAAATGAAGATGGCCTCGCTGACGTCGTGGGTGATGAAGAGTACCGTCGGCTTATATTCCACCCATAGCTTGAGCAGCAGTTCTTGCATGAAGATGCGGGTCTGGTAGTCCAAGGCACCGAAGGGCTCATCCATCAGCAGGACCTTGGGCGCCGAGATCAGGGCGCGGGCGATCTGAACACGCTGCTGCATGCCGCCGGATAACTGGTAGGGGTAGTGCTTCAAGAAGCCGGAAAGGCCAACCTCGACCAGCAGGCGCTCAGCGCGCATCCGGTACTCCTGTTCGGGCATGCCGCGGCATTTGACGCCCAAAGTCACGTTGTCGAAGACATTCAACCAGGGAAACAAAGAAGCTTGCTGGAACACCACCGCACGGTCTGGGCCGGGTCCGCGGACGAACGTATTGTCCAGTAGCACATCGCCGCTGCTCGGTTCCTCGAAACCGGCGATCAGATTCAAAGCTGACGACTTGCCGCAGCCTGTAGGCCCAAGTACCGAGACGATCTCGGCACTGTGGATGTCCACGTCCAGTCGTTCCAGAGCCAGGGTGGGCGATTGCGCGGCATGCTTTGACGGGTAGGACTTGGAAACGCCCCGAAAGGAGATCTTGACAGGTGAGGTGGACAGCATGTCTGTGTTTCCTTCAGTCTCAGGTAAAAAGAGTTTCAGTCGAAGGCGATGACGGCACCGGGCGCGGGCGTGAAGCCGAGGTCGCCGCGTGCAATCACTGCCTCGCGACCGCCGCTGGCCTGGAGCATTTCGGCCTGCCGCGCCAAGGCACGTTCGTGCACTTCCATCGGGTTGCAGATACGCAGAAGTCGCTCATGACATTCGGCTATTACCGCTTGGCTTGCGGGGTCTCCGGCCAAGTCGTGCAGTTCCTCCGGATCGGCCAAAAGGTCGAACAACTGCGCCGGATAGGTGGCGTAGAAAACGTACTTGTACTGACCCTGCCGGATCATGAAGGCGCCGGTGGTCGATCCCATACCGTGGTACTCCACCAGTACGTTGCGATCGGGCTGTGCCCCGTCAGCCAGGTCGAACAGAGAAACGCCGGGATAGCCCTCAAGCAGTTGCGGTGTAGCCTCGCCAACGGCTTGCAGGATAAAGGGATACACATCGACATGGCTGGCAGGTGTGTCGACTACACGCCCACGGGGTATGTCGGGGCCTGCCATGATCAATGGCACGGCAGCAGTTTCCTCAAACATGGTCGATTTACCCCAAAGGCCTCGCGCGCCGAGGTTGTCGCCATGGTCACTGGTGTAGATCACACGCGTATCGTCAGTCAAGCCGGCGCCGTCCAAGGCTCCGAGCACCAAGCCAACCTGGTCATCCAAGAACGAGCAAAGGCCGTAATACCCGGCGAGCGCTTTCTTCAGACTGACCTCGTCGAAATAGTCGTCATAGTTGAAGCTGCCCGCGTAGTCGCGCAAATATGGGTGGGTAGGCCGCTGATCCCGTGCATACAGTTTCGGAAGTGGCAGGTCGCGGTCGAAGTACTTGTAGAAATACTGCGGTGGTGCAGTGAGCGGGAAATGCGGGCAGACCAATGAAACGAACAACACCCAGGGCTTGTCGCCCGCCGCCTCGGCGCGTTCGCGCAGCCAGATCTGCGCTCGCGCCGTGATTTCGCGGTCATAGAAGGTGTATTGACTCTCACCTGGCCCTGCCAGGCGCGCCATTTTGTAGGCGCCGCGGCGAACAGGCAGGTCGCTACGCACCAAGCCCATGAGATCGCCTTTTCCTTCCAGTATGTGCATGGGGATGATCTCTTCGGTGAAACCATGGTCCTCTCCCGCCAGGCGAAAGTGCAACTTGCCAATCGAAGTTACCTGGTGCCCAAGCGCACGCAATGTGTGATGCCAACTCGGAATCTCACCGTCATAGGCATCGGCGTTATCCCAGTATCCAATCTGGTGAATGTATTTACCCACCGCGAACGAGGCACGCGCGGGGATACACACAGGACTGGTGCAATAGGCCGAAGTGAATCGGGTGCCGCGGGCCGCAAGCCGATCAAGGTGAGGCGTCTCGACAAAAGAATGCCCGTAACAGCCCAGAGCCTTGGGACTGTGTTCGTCTGACATGATGACGAGCAGGTTTCTTGCTTGGCGATTCATGTGGGGGGGCTCAGGTTGACCAGCATGTGGGAAAGCGGTGAACCCACGTACCAGTTAAATTACTATATAGCACTATAGTAAATTGAGCCCGCCCGCCGTCAATGCGGGATTCCCCTCGGCCTGGGCATTGCTGCGAATGTGCGTCGAACCCGCCAGCAAGTTATTTGCCGCCGCTCTCGACAAACCTGCGGATGTAGGAACTGTCCAGCGCGGCCATGATTTCCTCGCTCGTCAATGCCGCTGGGATGCTGCCACTTTCGGCAAGCATCTGGGTGGCAATCTGCAGTTTTTTCACCAGACCGCCGTCCTTGGAAACCATCGAATATGGCGACTGTGGATCAAGTTGCTGGGCGAATGTGGGCCGCCGCGCGCAACAAAGTCGGTCGTAGGCGGCCTTTGCAACGCTCGGGGTCACCGACAGATACTTCACCAGGGCATCCAGCGCCAACTGTGGGTTCTTTTCCACCATTGCCGTGGCCTCGGCATTGATGCGAACCAGTTTCATCCCGATTTCAGGGTTCTGCTGCAAGAACTTGGTACGCCCGCCGGTCATCACTGGGCAGATGCCACCATCGATACCGTAGTCGGCGTCATAGTTGACGATCTTCTGCCCCTGTTCGGCCAACGCTTGGGCGTAGGGCGCCCAGGCAATGCCTGCATCGATGGAGTCGCTGGCGAAGGCATTGGCGTACAGCGGCGGCGCGATATTGACCACTTTGAGGTCGGTGTACTTGATGCCGATCTTGCGCGCAATCAGGCCCAGCGCCACTTGGGCACAAGTGCCTGAGGGTGCGCCGATGGCCTTGGCCTTGGGCAGGTCACGGTAGCTGTTCAGCCCGGACTTGGGACTCACCACCAGGCCCTCGCCAGCCGAGTCGTCCATCTCCCAGAACAGCAACTTGATCGGAATCTTCTGGCCCAGGGCAAAGGCAGATGCCAAGCCGGTAGAGATGATGTCCAGGCTTTCGCTCTTCAAGCCAGCCAGCAGCGGCGCGCCCGAAGCAAAGAAAAAGAAATTGGGTTCAAGCCCGTGCTTCTGGAACAGTCCGGCATCCTTGGCAACATAGACTACATAGTAGTCAGCGGAAGGCATACCATAGTTGAACTTCAATGGAGCGGTCTGCCCAAAGGCGGCGGTCAGGCCAGCAGCACTTAATGCGGCAACCATGGTGCAGGTACTCAAGAATTTTTTTAGCCAAAACATGATGTCTCCTTTAATCAAAAAAAATGTCTGACGAGGCTATGCGGGCCCGCCGTCCGCTTCAGGTGGGCTGGCTCGCCGCAAGACTTCGATCACCTTGCGCCCAGGGTCAACCCGCACCCAGTCGCCGTTCTGCACAACTTCTGCGGGCAGTTTGGACCATCCTTCGGTGATGGCAATGCCGGCGAAAACAGCGCCTTGCACCATCACCGGGTTGGTAACACCAAAGATGAAGGCGCGAGGTGCAATCGACTTGTGCTTGATGTCATAGAAAGCCCAACCGGCGGCAATGCCGCCCTTGGCAGTGGGGAAAAAACAGATGCGGTCACGAATGCTCACGCCTTCAAGCTTGTGCCCGGGTTTGGTGATCACGCCGCTCCAACGATCCAAGTCGTAGCGGGGCGAGAAGCCCTCCTCGGAGATCAAGGCTTCGCCTTCGACCACAGGACCGTAGGCTCGCTGAACCGAAAGGCTGTCAAGGCAAGCACTGACTGAATTGTTCATCAGGATGTTCCCCCGCCCAGATCCCCAGTGCAGGCGATGTCCACGCAATCTGCCGTGCGGCGTAGCAGCGTGTTGAAGCGGTGTGCGCCGATGATGTTCACGATCTTGGCAGAGTTGGAAATCATGTTGGTCCAGCCATTGGCCATCCGCATCTGCGACAGATTCTGAAGAATGTAGAAGCACACCCCTTCGAGCACCGTGACGCCTGCAGTTTCAAGGGGCGCTAGGTAACCCAGTTGCTCTGCAGAGGCCTTTACCGACGCCGCTGTCGTAACGTAGACCTGCGTGCCGGGGTGAACCTTCCGGTCGGCGAACATTTCGGAAAGCTCCTTCATCTCGAACAGTGAGAGTTGTGGGCCGGAGAACACCACCAGGTTGGCGCTTCCATCTCCCCGCTTGTAGGAGCGATACACATGTTCCAGGTCAGCATCGGTGATCACCATCTCGTCCACCGGCGTCTGGCCAGCGAATGCCGCTTCCAAGCTGGGAGCTTCGGGCGTAACGCCAACCATGTGGAACATGGCCATCGAACCATAGCTGGCAAGCGCGCAGCCCAAGTGCTTGAGTTCATCAGCCACCGGCGCGCGCTGTAAACCGTGAAATACCGGCACAGCGAAATAGTTCTGGTGTCTTTCACCGACTATCTTCCCGATTGCGCCCCAGTCGGCCACATCTTCGAGCCTGGCATCCACCCGTACGCTGATGGTGCCACGGCGGTGGCGCGCCAGATGGAAACCGTACTCAGGCGTGCGTCCGGTCATGGCGGCGGCCAGCGCGGACGGGCCGCCCTCAAAATTGGTGCGCGCGCCGAACACCGAGTTTGCGTAGATCACGGTCCCTGTATCGCCCCATGCGATGTGCTCGCCAAGGTGCGGTTGGTAGACGGTCTGGTAATTGATGCAGGTGTCGGTAGTGACAACATTCATATCGCGCATCAGGCGGATGATCTTGCGCTCCTTGACAGCTTCGGCCATGTCCTGGCCCATGCTTTCGGCATGAGCGAAGTCAAAGCAGCGCGCATTGGTGGTGATGGGAACGCTGCAGCGGGCTTGTTGGGCACAGGCGCGCTCCAAGAAAGCCAGCC
>Ga0114978_10003910_pt1 | contig 12134 bp, 11 predicted proteins | sample S_140212_EF_Meta_FD_87027 | JGI IMG/M metagenome (GOLD analysis project Ga0114978, IMG submission 87027) | Freshwater microbial communities from Lake Simoncouche, Canada to study carbon cycling - S_140212_EF_MetaG | ecosystem: Environmental > Aquatic > Freshwater > Lake | place: Lake...
CCACAAGCTTCCCGCCAGTGGCCAGATCATGGTACACGCCGAGCGAGGAGGCTCGCTCCGCTTCGCCGAGCCCCCTTCGGTCCTGCGTCAGTTAGGTGATCAGGTGGCTGTCGTCGTTCCGCGTGCATTTGCCAGTCGCGCAGGGACCTCTTGCCGAATGCCGCTCTACTTGCGAATTGATCTCATCGAGACCCCGATCGGCGGACTGCTGTCCGAGTGCGAAGGGGTTGAGCCCGAGCTCTTCTTCCGCGCCCAATCCGAGAGCGTGATCCGATTCGCCAAATTCCTCGAAAATGGGGGGGCCTCACGCTGAGACCCCCCGCTTTACCCCGCTCGTAATACCCCGTCCGCAATACCCTCCACCAGTATGCAAACGTTTATCACTTTCCCAAGAGGGAAATACGAGACGCGATTTCGGTTCAACCACAAACACACGCGTAGGAACGGAAAAGGATTCGAAGCTCTGAAAACTGAAAACTGAAAACTGATTCACACACACAGCGCTCTTCATCCGGCAACGGATTTTCCAAGTCCTTTTGCTGGGTTATTACGACAAACAATCTGCCGATCGATTCCATCGTCAGAGGCTCTGCCACGTCAAATCCCGTTTGAGGATCTGCGGTTGGTTGTGAGCAGGGTCGATGCAGGCCAGCGTCACCCACCCGTTGCCGAAGAGCTTCTTCAAGACATCCTGCTCGCGAATAATCTCATCCAGCATTGCGCGTGGCGCATACACGACCGTCAACAGCCGCAGCGGCTCGTGGTACGGTTCGTCGTCGGTCGCGTAAACAGATTGCAGCGGAAGACCGTGCATCAGATCACTGGCGTTCCCCTGCATGACACCGAGCTTGCCAGTTACGTTCTGGGTGACCTTACTTCCGCTGCCGTATGCGGTGTTGTCCACCGTCGAGAACAAATACTGGCTGTTGATCCATTGAGCCACAACCATGGGGGCAGTAAGGATTGCCGTCAGGAATCGCCCCCCCTCGTCGGCTTTCCAGTCATAAGAGTGCAAGAAGGAACGGCCATCCAGATTCACCGACCGGGTCAGCCCTCGTGGGCCGACAATGAAGGCCGCGTTCTGCGCCAAGCCCCATTCCGGCCTGACCTGCGCCCAATCCACGCTCCTTCGTTTCGTTTCCTGGGCCGCCGAATCACCCCGTAGCGACCCCATCCCAAATTTCCGGGTACGGGTTTTCGCGTTCTCGATTCTCGCTTTCGCAAGGTCGGTGCACAGACGAGCGATCCCTTCTTGATGTTGCTGCGAAAGGGATGGCGACTTGTATAATTCCATCTCATCCGTGGTGGTGTCGTGTTCGGCCGCGATGAACAGCGTCTCCGTAGGAATTGCCAGCCCTCTGGTCGCCAAGGTGGAGCGGACCTGTGGATTGTTGAGGATCACCGCAAGAATCCGGGCATTGCTCCCGCCGTGATTTCCTCCACACGCACCACAGTCGAGGGCCGATGCGTAGGCGTTGTTTTTCGTGCTGCTACCATGTCCACACAGGGCCACTAACGGTGCCAGATTTTCGGTCAGACCCATCATCCTGAGTGCGAATTCGCCGTAGTCGGCCTGCTGGTTCAGTGTGATACCATCCAATGCGGGTTCGGTTGACACGGGGGGCATCAGGGCGTCGCGGGCGGACGCGGATAATCCTTGAAGCAGCGATGGGATCAACGTCCGCGCCAGCATCCGCATCGCCAGCCAAGGCCCCAGCATCTCAACCAATGCGAACGGGGTCGCCATGTTGTACTTAAGCCACTGGTAGCAGAATACGGGCAACCGCAGAATCGCCCGCCCTCGGTTGTGTCGCTGATTACAGGGAGAATCCGACTCCAACGCGTGCTCACACACGTCGTGTCTTGGCTTCAGCAAGACTGGGCACGAGTCATGTGGCTGGTCGTCATCATAGCCCTGCACCCGCACCGGCAGGCCAAAGAACCCGGCGAAGCCGAGTGTTTCGTATGCACCTTGCGCCTCGACCGCTCTTCGAAATGGCTCGGAACGAACATCAATGCAAAATACGAGTTGGGCGTCTGGCCGCGTCATTGTGGTTGATGCAAGTGCGCTCTCTGCAAGTCGGCTTGCTTGCGGAAGAAGTTGACTCAGCAGTGCGTCACGGTATTGCGTTTCTGCGGCAGGCAGATCCGTCAAATACGAAGGCTTGGTGATTTCACTCTCGTCGGCACAGCGCGCCTCTGGCCAGAGAAGGCAAGTCAGAACCAATCGTACCGCCAGGTAATCGATCAGCGTCGCGGGGCGTTTTCTGCTCTCGGTGGGATTCTGCCAGTTTTCTTTCCATTTCACGTAACCCGACCAACCCGGCAGTGCCGCCAGCGACTGCCGCAGGAAGTCCTCGCGCTGGACTGCGGGAATCCCGAGTTGATCGAGGCATTCCCGGACGGCCTCGTCCGATGTGTTCGGTAAGCCAGCTAGAATTGTGCCGTCAGCCTTTGATCGGTTCAGTCGTCTGTCATATCTTGCCAGATCGGCAAAAGCCCGGTAAAGACTGACATCGCCATTCGGCATCGCAATTGTAGCCTGTCCATCGTCAAAAAATGTGGAACACCATTTGATGAGCTCCCGATTGACGGACTCACGCCCCGAAAGGTCGCTGCCGTTGATCACGCGGTGACGCTCGGCTTCGAGCACCGCCTGTTCGAAGCCGAGCTCTTCGAGACCTTGTAACGGGTTGACGGCGATAAAGGTTTTCAAGGGCCAGACCGGCGCCACAATATCCGCAGCGCTCGCGACAAGTTCCTTGAGCGTCATTTTTTCCATCACGTCGATTCTGCTGTGCTCGGTGGTTGGCATGGCGAGGACGTCCATTGGGGGTTCCTTTCAAGAGTGATAAGAGGTTCGGGTCGCGGTGACCGTTTGCGGGTGCGGCTGACTCGCATTCAGAGCGGCCATATAGAGCCGCTTCCATGAGCTCTGGGATGCGAGCCTTGCCGGAAGGTTGAGCAGCATAGCGATCCACACCAGGTAGATCAGGGCAATACCGGTGCAGTAGATGGCATCCATCGGTTGTGGCGATGAGGCCGGAAACGACCCGAGGGTGGTTTCGACCAGACAGATATTCAGGCCGTATAACCCTCCTGCGCCAAGGCCCGCCATCAACGTGCCAATCGTGCGGATGATGGTCAGCGGAGCGCCCAGCAATCCGATTGCCAGTTGCGTGGCTGCCATGAACGCGAGCGCACCCACGATGCATCCCGTGTCTGTGAAGCGAAAGTCGATCCCGCTGGTCAGAGAACAGGCCAAGACTCCCATGACACCCGCTAGGCTGGCAATCGCCACCCGCGCGGGAGAAACGCTGTCGCTCACGACCGTCCGTTGTTGGTGTACGACGGACCCCGCGTTCAGGAACAGGTAGGCTTTGAAGAGGCCATGCCAACAGAGATGCGAGACGGCCGGTGCGAACAGGCCCATCCCGCACTGCATGAGCATGAAACCCATCTGTCCCATGGTTGAACAGGCCAGCATTCGCTTGATGTCTGTTTGAATCAGCTTCCAAAAGTTGCCAACAAGCGCCGTGATCAGCCCGACCACAAACAATCCGTGAAGCAGGACGGGTTGGGTTGCGTAGAGCGGGCCAAAGCGAACGATCAGGAATCCGCCGCCGTTGATCAGTCCTGCGTGCATCAGCGCTGAGACAGGCGTCGGCGAATTCAGCGAAGAAATCAGCCAGCGATGGAAGGGCCAGACTGCCGATTGCGTCATCGCGGCGAGCGCAACCAAAAGCAGCCCCCAAAACTTCATGCTCGTCACAGTGTCAGTCGTCGTTGTCCCTGTTGTCACAGCGTCTGCCGTCGAGATCATGCCACTGATCGATGCGGTCCCTGCGTTTTCGGCCAGAAGCCAGAATCCCGCACCCAGAAACGTGACACCGATCCCGAACGTTTTGAGCGTAAGCAGGCCCGAGTTCCGAGCGGCCATCCACTCGGCTTTATGAATCATCAGTCTGACCAGCAAAAGATTGCTGGCAATCCAGGCGATGAGCAGTCCAAGAAGATGGTCGGCAAACGCGATGCACAGCACGCAAATCCCCAGCAGCAGAATCAGCAACTGCTGGCGACGTCGGTTCCTGTCACCGGCGAGATAACGACTCGAATACGCCGTCACGTTGACGATCACGAACAGGATCAATCCCGCCATGACCCAGGCGAGGCTGTCGGCCCGAAAGAGACCCGAATCAGGGATGCGAAACAAGGGCATTGGAACTCCTTTCTGAGGAAGCGTGTGGTTTCTTGAGTATCGTGCTTGACAGGGTATCGACCGTAATGATATTTGTAAAATTGATAGTTCTCATTTTTTCAATGAGTTTTTCGAATAGGATGAAACATGCCCTTCTTTGTCGATACGTTACAGCTCAAGAGTTTTGTGGCCATTGCGGAAACGGGGACGTTCGGTCAGGCCGCCTCGACGGTGAACCGGACCCAGTCGGCGCTCAGCCTGCAAATCAAGAAACTCGAACAGCAACTCGGTTGCAATCTCTTCGACCGGACCACCCGCAAGGTCTCGCTCACGCCACAGGGAGAGATTTTCCTGGGCTACGCCAAGCGGATCATTCAGCTTCAATGGGAAGCGATCAGCCGACTACGAGAGCCCGATATCGAGGGAGAGATTCGTTTCGGCACGCCCGAGGACTTTGCGACGCACTATCTCCCCGACGTGCTGGCCCGCTTCCGACAGCATCACCCCCGCGTTCAGTTAAACGTCAAGTGCGATCTCACCCTCAACCTGATCGAAGGCTTCCATCGGGGCGAGTATGACGTGATTCTCGCGAAGCGGGACCCTCAACGCGTCAAGGGAGGCACGAAGGTCTGGCGTGAGCCACTGGTCTGGGCGGCCGCTGACGGATATCAACCGGAAGAACCGCTCTCACTGGTGCTCTCTCCTCAGCCCTGTATTTACCGGGCACGAGCACTCGCCGCCCTCGACCGAGCGAAACGAAGCTGGCACATGAGTTACACCAGTCCCAGCCTGGCGGGTACTCTGGCCGCAGTCAAAGCGGGACTTGGCATCACCGTACTCCCCGCGCACATGATTCCCGCAGGGTTTCATCCCATTCGGAAAGAAACCAGGTTACCCCACCTCGCAGACGCGGAATTGGCGCTCCTCAAATCGGACGAGTTGTCAAAGGTTGCGGAAATGTTTGCCGAGCATATCACACTCAGCCTCGAGAACATCAAACTGTAGCCATGCACGGGTTAGGTTCGGCAGAAAACAAAGACAGGATTTACCACCGAGGCACCGAGACACCGAGAAACCGAAATTCAAGAAAAAGCTCAGCCGATCCTGGCTAGAACTCAAAATCTGATAATGAATAACACATAAATTTATAAATAATTTTGAATTTTCAAAAAACTTTTTTTCTCTTTCTTCGTGCCTCTGAGCCTCTGTAGTGAATCCCCTCTTCCCTGAGTTGAAATCGCATCCGCATGCTGTGACGGTAGGGGTTGATACCGAAGTCGCTCAGCGTTGGTTGTTGAGTTGTCTCGTGCGGAAGAATTCAGCAGGCGATCCAGAAGAACGCAATGAATGGGAACACAATTCGATCGGGAATGACTCGCGTAAACTGGAAATCATCCGCTGGCGTTTGAGTGATCTCGGTGGGTGGATGCGGGTGTTTTTGCCGACACATCGCGGTTCGCGTTCATGGAGAAGACCGTGAACTCGAAAAATTTTCGCAGAGTCGCTTTCTGGCAGTCCACTTGAATTACCCGCAGTGCGAGGTGCTCGTCCCACTTTGTCAACAGACTTTTGAGATGCTTTTGCCCCCCCGCTCTGCCACCATCACCCGTACCGTGTCGGCCAACCGCATGGATTCTCATGTTCCCGGGGTCCCTCCCCCCTCAACGAGCATCAAGTTTTCAAAATCGCTCAGAATTCGAGTTAACGGACCGTCGCGATCACGGTTAGTCGTTTTGGAGAGTCTTGGACGCGTTTTCGTCCAAGATTTTGTTTACAATTAAAATCCTGGGAGATGAAGATGACGACTGAGCACTCAACAAACTGGCCCGATTTGGCGATGGGACTTTACGAACGATTGACAGGGAAGAATGCTGTGATCGCGTACGAATTTTCGGACATGCATGTGAAGATTCCGTCGGGAACTGGTCCTGGGGCTGAACATGCCGAATGGATCTTGAGCGGGACCATCAAGATTCGTACAGAGCAATCGACCCAAGGCCCAAACTGATGTTGGCCGGCCGTCTTGATGGCAATGTGAGAGGCCGGCCAGTCAATCTCATCGCAGAGAACCGCGATCTAGTCTTGGAAGTGGGCAATTTGAGAACATTGCTCACCCTGAGACGCAGTTGGCGACTCACCGCCGAACCTTTACTGGCGATCCTTCTGGCAACTGACATTCGCGTCAGCGTTCAGACGAGTTGGTTAGGGCGGGTGGAAATCTTTCCGAAACCCCAGTTTTTCGTCCGCCTGATGCTTCCTCGCTCTAATTGACGGATTGTGAATGGAACGATCGCGATTGAGTCGGTGGATCGCGGTCAGGATATGTTGAGAAATCCTGACCGCAGGATCCAACGACGAGTCGTCAAATGATTTTCGATGTGGTGTATTTGATGCAATAGTTGGGCGTAATCCTTCGTCAGGGTTTCCAAAGCTCTTCGCTCGGATCCTTCTGAAGCTGGTTTATTCTCATAGGAAAGAGCCGAGACAACAGTTCACGGCGCGACGGTCCCTAGATTTTTTTTCCAGCCATTTTTAAGCCTAATCGATCGAGGCGAATGCGATTCTGAGAAAAAGAATCGAAATTGTCTCGTTGATTGATTTTTGGTTCGCAGTCACTGAGGGAACGATTCGGGATCATTCTCAACTCGATTTCGAGGTTGGACGACAGTTAACACGGTCGCTTCCGTAGGCAGGAAGTCGACGCGATTTTTCGGTCCATGAGTAAAGAACCCGCGGAGGATACGCTTCGAAGGAGAACGGGATCAACTCTTTCGATGATGTGATCGCGAAAACCACGAAAAATTCGGGTGAATCCTAAACTCGGTGCCTGATCTCGGAATGCGTGATTTTGCGGGGGTGACTTCGGTCCCTGATCTCTCTGACTGGATGGCCATGAAGATCGTCCTGCTCGATGTTAACTCGATCTATGGTCTTTACCGGAGGAGTGTTCCGGCAAACCCGTGTCGCACGGCAGTTGGGTCATGGATCACACTTATCTCAATCACTGCTTTCAATGACTGCGAATTGATGTAACAAACATCAAAAGAATCGCACGAACAGGAAGACCAAAGATTTCAACATTCTGAAAACCGAAAATGGAATTTTTTCACTCCGACAAAGCTGCAAATCAATTGTAAATTGCGGCGGATCGTGCGATCTTTCGATTGTCACCTAGCTTTGGGTCCCCTTTTCAACTCCTTCCATGGATCACAACATGAGTTCCTCAATTCGGCAACCAGAAATGCCTCGCTGGGCAAGCTGGTGGCTCGGGGCTGCTGGCATTTACAACCTCGCCTGGGGTTCACTGGCCATCGCGTTTCCCCATCTGTTGTTCGACTTCGCCGGCGCGAATCGCCTCAATTATCCCGAGATCTGGCAGTGCGTCGGGATGATTGTTGGAGTTTACGGAATTGGGTATCTCATCGCCGCATACGATTCTCGAACACATTGGCCAATTGTGCTCGTCGGATTGCTGGGAAAGATTTTTGGTCCGATTGGTTTCGCTGTGGCGTTGATTCGAGGCACCTTTCCGCCTCTTTTTGGCTTGACGATTCTGACGAACGATCTCATTTGGTGGGTCCCGTTCACTCTGATTCTTCTCGACGCGGCGAAGTACAGAACAGGGGGAGTTGCTGGAAAAGCGTCGCGAAAAATGTTTACGAAAGAAACGAGAATCAATGCTCGCCCCGATGTCGTTTTTGCATTCCACGAAAGTCCCGACGCATTAACACAACTGATTCCGCCTTGGGAACAAATGAAAGTTCGCGAGTCGCCCGGCTCGCTTCAGCCTGGAAGTCGAGTTGTTTTGCGAGGACAGCTCGGATTCCTGCCGATTCAATGGATTGCAATTCATACCGAGTATGATCCCCCGCACCTATTTGCTGATCGCCAGGAATCAGGACCTTTCGCCTACTGGTACCATCGTCATCGATTCCTCGAAGATGGGCGGGGAGGGACAATTTTAAGGGATGAAGTTGAATATGCTGTGCCGCTCGGGCGGGTCGGGGACTGGGTGGGAGGCTGGTTTATTCTTCGCAAGCTCAACGCGATGTTCGCCTATCGTCACGAAATCACCCAGCGATTGATCGAATCCGGCGAATGGAGACGTGCCTCTGACACAAATCCGACATCGTCGCCGGAAGAGAATGAATGACACATGATCTGCTTCGGATTCTTCTGCCAGGATCGGAGTTAAGGGTAACACATTCCTACTACTCCTGAATGGGGGTGAAAGCAACGGAGTCATCGCAGCGAACGCTGTTGCTTCGACCCACTGGTTGTCCCAAAGCGGACAACCAGTGGGTCGAAGCTTAAGAGTCTGTAGTGGGACTGTGGTGGTTAGCTTGTCAGCCGTTGCTTCCACCGACGCGGGGTCGGTGGAGAGCCATTTTATTCTGGTCGCATGCTAGCGTTTCAGTCGTTGCTTCCGCCGATGATTAAGCTAAAAACCCGTCAGCAAATCCAATCTCCCCACCGACCCCGCGTGATTGGAAGCCGCGACGGGTCAGCTAAAAACCCGCGAGGAAATGCAAGTTCTCCACCGAACACAAGGGCAGCGCGTGTTCGGAGACATGGGTAACACGAAAAGATGTTTGTAAAGCCCCCTCTTCGGGGGATGGATTGTCGGGATCTTCGCTGGCGACCTCCAGCCTGTACTGAGTCCCAGTCTCAAAGAGATGCAAGCCCAATCCTGCGACTGGTGGTCTGGTAAGATCGTCGCCTGGGGGGGCGTCGAATTGTGAGTCCATGTCCAGCGGCAGGTCCAATCGTGAACACCGTACGGACGCTGCGCCGTGAAACGATTCCGTAAGGGGGGTGTCGTCTTGCGAACAGAAAATCTTCGTCTTCCACCGCACGACGCTGCAGAATACCCGGTTTTGGAAAATCTCACGTTGGGGATCAGGGAAAATCCCGTTTCCAGATGTCTAGAAATTTTTTGAAAAAACAATTGACATTTTCTTTTTTAGTTTATAATCTTTTCAAAGAGTGATTTGTGGAAAGATCGACTGATCCGCGTCACGCAGGTCGTCGAAAACGGCAGCGTTTTCTCGCCATCACAGCGGTTCGCACAAATTCGCCGGATCCGATCCCATTGCGGACCGCTCTCACCATGGTGATTGCACTTGCACCGGTGTTTTTCGTGGACCTCCGTATTCGACAGGAGTTAACTGATGCGTAAAAATTGTTTGAGTACTCCCCCTGCCTGGGCGTTTCCGGATCTCGAGTACGCGGACAATTCCGCGACCAACTGGGGCGGTTCGATCAACAGGGTTGAGTCGAGCAACAGGGTTGACTCAAACATGAAGAGAGGCTCGACGAGTTCCCAGGGGGCGCCCAGTCTCCGGGCCGCAAACGAACCCCCGGTGGCGCTCTTTTGTCTGACCGAGATCGTGGACAATCCGCTGGAATGGGTCGTTGAGGGGGTGATTCCGCGAGGGGAATTGACGCTCATTACCGGGGAGGCCGGAGTTGGTAAAAGTGCTTTTCTTACGGGAATGATCGCTAATGTGACGCGGGGAACCCTGGGGCCTCGCGGTGCGCTCTGGCAGGAAGATGCGCTCCGATTACTGGATCCGGATTGGTACGGGTCGGGGGGCGTTTCCGAGGTTGACCGCTTAGAAAATCGCCATCAAACGTCGGCTGGTAGATCAGCGGTCGAGCGGGGTGCAGTTCGCCCACACGATACGGGGCAGCGTCGTGGACCCTACGCAATAGACCGCGCCCCGGTAGAACCGAACCCGGTAGAACCCACACCGGCGGCGGTGGTGGCCTTTTTCACCGCCAACATGCTGGCAGATTCCGTTCGGCCTCAATTGATCGAGGCGGGGGCTGATCTGGCAAAGGTTTATGCACTCTGTTATCTCGAAGACCCGGTCCAACTCGTAGGAGACACTCGTCGAGTTCATGACAAGCATTTCAAGACAATCATTTCAGGAAGGGATTTCATAACCTCGACGATCCCCATTCTGGCACCGCACCTGGGGCCATCATCCGTTTTGTTTTCGCTTGTCGAGGATTATTGGTGATCCCGGAGTTACAGGATTTCGCCATTTCCGTCGGGGACTTGCGGAATTTGAGGAAGTGAGGTTTTCTGAATTTGGTCGAGTTCCTGACGTATTTTCTCGTAAGAAGATTTGGTATCGCGAATCAATTCTTCACTTTTTTCCGATGAGTATTGATCTCTTCGAACCATCGGTGCCCAGATGAAAAACAGCCATCCGAGGAAAATCATCGAAAGAATTGCCAAGCCAGCATTCTTCATGCTAATGTGTTTCATTTGCGAAAACTCGACTTTCTTTTAATTTTAGTAACAGTCACACCTACGTTGTGAGACTGGACGCCAATTGAATGTTTTCGGGTTGGCATCACGGGCTGACCGACACCGATTCCGCGATGACTCTTCACGGCTCGATTTCGATCGCTCGCTGCAGCACACTCTTACCATAAAATGCGTCACCGTAAAATGCATTACAGAGTCCAGCCACTGGTTCTCGATCACGGCCATTTTCGGAAAACGCTCGGCCGGTCGTCAGGGGACGATCACGCTGAGTGTTCGACAGGAGCGGTCATTTGTCGAGCGAGATGACTGCAACTCGAAGCCCTCTCCGAATCGAATCGTGATAGAATTATATTGTATAGAACCGCCTCCTTCTGTCACTACGGGGCTGTTTGAATCCAGGCGGCGATGCAGGAAATAGGCATTAAAGTCTATTCGAAGAAGTCAGTCACCTTGTCAAATGAACTCTCAAACCCAAACACGACACCCATCGAGACACCAATGAAAACGCTCAAGCTGATGGGGGTTGCGGCAATCCTCGTGATCCTTACCGCGACGACAGCCCCCCGGGCGGACGAGTCGGCGCAGCGGGATCCTGATCAGAAACGAACGAATTCCCTCGGCATGCAGTTCGTCAGAATTCCCGCCGGTGAATTTCTGATGGGGACCACTGACGAGGATTCCAAGCGTTTTATCGAAGAGGATCAGCTTCATTGGGCACAATGCGAGAATGAGAAACCGGCCCACAAGGTCCGGTTGACTAGGGACTACTTTCTCGGCAAACACCCCGTTACCGTGGGACAGTTCCGCAAGTTTGTCGAGGCCACCGGTTACGAGACCAATGCCGAGGCTGGCTACAACCCGCTGCGGGTGACCGTGATCGAAGGGGTGACGGTAGGGACCTGGCGCGATCCTGACTTTCCGCAAGGCCCTGATCACCCAGTCGTTTGCGTCACGACCGTAGACGCTCAGAAGTTCATCGACTGGCTCAACACGATGGACGAGAAAAAAACCGCTGGTTGGGAGTATCGTCTGCCGACCGAGGCGGAGTGGGAATATGCCGCTTGTGGACCTCAAGGTTTCAAGTATCCGTGGGGGAACGAATGGGCCGAGGGGGTCGCTCGTCCCGCGCCCCAGGGAATACTTTTCAAACTGAAAAATCCCGAGTTTCTAGAATTTCGGACGCTGCCGGTCGGTTCGTTCAGCCCGAAGGGGGACAGCCCGTTTGGCGTGAGTGACCTGACCGGGAATGTCTGTGAGTGGTGCTCGGACTGGTACCAGCAGCATTATCCCAACGAAGCACAAACCGACCCGCTCGGCCCGACCCCCGGCACCGTGTCCCGCAACGGGATGTTCGCATCGCCACACACCATGGAGGAGGAGAGCTGGTACGGGGTCGCGAGCGCCATGCGTTCTCATGTCTACCGGGGGAGTTCCTGGTATGCGGAAAAGGCCTATTTGCGATCGACTCAACGAGCCAGTCACCCGCAGGGCCAAAGATCGTATATTGGTTTTCGAGTGGCGCTTGCGGCGATGATTCCCGAGAGGAAGTGGCCCGCACCGCGAGCCGCTGCACCACGGCCGGGTGAAACCATCCTGGCCCCGACCAAGTCGTCGCGTGAGCGGATGGACTCGTTCAAAGCCGACACCGAAGTGACC